>OGER01000894.1_pt1 | contig 27911 bp, 27 predicted proteins | sample 1570691 | NCBI WGS metagenome assembly OGER01 (sample SAMEA2582143, study PRJEB24529) | metagenome | biome: Human gut stool | place: China | collected 2011
CCGCCGCCGAGGCGATCCTCTTGAGCCCGCCGCAGGTTATCGCGAATACGCCTGCGGCGAGAACCGATCCCGTTATCGCGGGACTTAGCCCGAATGAACCCGAGAGCGAGAGCGCGGCGGCGTTCGCCTGGGTCATATTGCCGATGCCAAGCGAGGCTATGACCAACAGAACGCAGAAAATTTTTGCCATGTGCCTGAATCCCAGTCCGCGCTCCATATAGACGAACGCGCCGCCCATCCATTCGCCGTTTTCGTCGCGGTATCTGTATTTTATGCCGAGTATATTTTCGCAGCACGCGCTCATCATGCCGATTATCGCGCTTATCACCATCCAGAAAACCGCGCCCGCGCCGCCGGAGGCTATCGCCGCCGCCACGCCGACTATGTTGCCCGTGCCCATGCATGCGGCGAGTGCGGCGGAGAGCGCCTGCGTCTGCGATATCGAGCCTTTGCCGGATTCCCGGCTCTTTTTGCTGAATATACTGCCGAGCGTCGTTTTCATCCATGTGCCGACGTGCGTTATCTGGAAAAATCCCGACCGCACGCTCAGCAGAAGCCCCGTGCCCGTGAAAGCGACGAGCAGCGGGACTCCCCAGACCACCGAATTTATCGAAGAAACGAGAGAATAAAACGAGTCCGTGGGATCACCTCCGAAAAATGAAAAGGATTGATTTAAAGCGGGAATTAGTATATACTATAATCTGTATAATAAGATTCGCGAAAGGGAACGTGATATCTTGAAGGATTTCGGATTTGTCAAGACCGCGGCGGTCTGCCCGAGGGTGACGGTCGGCGCGGCTGATAAAAATGTTGATAATATGCTGCCGCTGATAAAAGGGGCGGCTTCGTCCGGCGCGCAGATAATCGCCCTGCCGGAACTATGCATAACCGGCTATACCTGCTCCGACCTCTTCTCGCAGGACAGGCTCATCGAAAGCGCGGAGACCGCGCTCGGCAGACTCATTCTTGAATGTGCCGATATCGGCGCGCTCGTGATAGTCGGACTCCCGGTGCGCGTGCGCGGCAGGCTCTTTAACTGCGCAGCCGCATTCCAGAACGGCAGGCTTATGGGCGTTGTCCCGAAGAGCTATCTGCCGAATTACAACGAGTTCTATGAAAAGCGCCACTTCGTCTCGGGGCTTGATACGCCGTGCGATACCGTCACGCTCTGTGGGCAGGAGGTGCCGTTCGGCAATATGCTTTTCTGCGCGGGCAACGGCGCTGCGGTCGGAATTGAGCTGTGCGAGGATATGTGGGTGCCTGTGTCGCCCGGAACAGTCCTTGCGCTCAGCGGCGCGGATATAATAGTGACCATCTCCGCCTCCGACGAGATGGTCACAAAGAATGATTTCAGGCTGAGTCTTATTGAGCAGACGAGCGCGCGGTGCTACTGCGGCTATGTCTATTCCTCCGCCGGCATCGGCGAGAGCACGACTGACCTTGTGTTCTCCGGCGCGTGCACGATAGCCGAAAACGGCGGCATACTCGCGAGAAACGAGCGTTTTGAGCGAAACGGCGCGGCGGTATACGCCTGCATCGATATCAAAAAGCTCGAAGCTCTGCGCCGCAACAGCGAATTTTATGACAACGCGGCTCGTTACGCTGACCGCGATATAAGGCGCATTGATATAACCCTGCCGGAGCTCAAAGAGAGCGATATTGACAGAAACTTCGACGCGCACCCGTTCGTGCCCTCGGATGAAAAAGTCAGACGCGCGCGCTGCGCCGAGATATTCAATATCCAGGCGGCGGGACTCGCGAAGAGAATCGAGCATATCGGGCTCAAGAAAGCGGTCATCGGCATCTCGGGCGGACTCGATTCGGCTCTTGCTCTGCTTGTTGCGGACAAGGCTTTTGACCTTCTCGCCCTGCCGAAAGAAAATATAATCTGCATCACGATGCCGGGCTTCGGCACGACGAAGCGAACGAAGTCGAGCGCCGTCACGCTCACCGAGTGCATCGGAGCGCAGCTCAGGGATATAGATATTGTCCCCGCGTGTACTCAGCATATGCGGGACATAGGTCACGATATGAGCATACTAGATGTGACTTATGAAAATGTTCAGGCGCGCGAGCGCACGCAGATACTCATGGACACCGCGAACAAAGAGGGTGCGCTGCTCGTCGGCACCGGAGACCTGTCCGAGCTTGCGCTCGGCTGGTGCACCTATAACGCCGACCACATGAGCATGTACGGAGTCAACTGCTCCGTACCCAAGACGCTCGTGCGATATCTAGTCGATTTCGTTGCGGATGAGAGGGGAGGCAAGCTTGGCGAGGTGCTCCGCGAGATACTCGCGACTCCTGTCAGCCCAGAACTGCTCCCGCCTGACAAAAATGGAAAGATAGCGCAAAAGACCGAGGATACCCTCGGCCCCTATGAAGTTCACGATTTCTTCCTATATCATTTCCAGCGCTTCGGCGCTTCACCCGACAAGCTCATGTTCATGGCGTGCCGCGCGTTTGACGGAGTATACAGCCGCGAGCAGATTGAAAAATGGCTCAGGTTATTTATGAAGAGATTCTTCTCCCAGCAGTTCAAACGCTCCTGCATACCGGACGGTCCGAAGGTCGGATCTGTCAGCCTCTCGCCTCGCGGCGACTGGCGTATGCCCTCCGACGCGGATGCCTCCGCATGGCTCGATATCTGATGAAAGGATAAACGAAAATGAAGAAGTTCAAAAGCTTTATCGCCGTTCTGCTCTGCCTTGCCGCCGTATTCTGCACTGCGGGCTGTTCGGCATCAAAAAAGAGCGCACTGAATATCTCGGGCGCGCAGATAGATTATGAGACGTTTTTATATTATTTCGACCAAGTTCACGCGTTCCCCGAAAAATATGAGCTTGCCGCCGATGCGACGAACGAGCAGATGATCGACGCCGCGATTGAGCTGTGCTGCGAATATGTTGCGGTCAACACGAAACTCTCCGAATACGGGCTGACGCTCTCTGCCTCCGAAAAGCGCTCGGCTTCGAATAATCTTGAAGACCTGTGGCATGTTTTCTCGGGCTACTATGAGAAGCTCGGCGTGTCGAAGCAGACGCTTATGAAGATAGAGACCGCCGACACCTCGCGCAACAGACTTTTCTATTATATCTATGACGAGGGCGGCGAAAAGGCGGTCAGCGAGGACGATATAAAGAAATATTATAACGAGAATTATATCTCCTTCCGCGCCATAACCGGCTATCTCACAACTACCGACGCGAACGGCGACACGGTAGTTATGACTGCGGATCAGAAAGCGGCAATGAACAAGGAGTTCATTGAGCTTTCGACGCGTCTGGGCAACGGTCAGACGATGAACGAGATAGTCGAGCTCTATTCCAAGAAGCATCCGGATTCTACAGTTTCGGATCAGCTCCAGTTTATAAAAAAAGGCACGGATTCCTATCCCGAGGGCTTCTTTGAAAAGGTTCAGCAGCTCTCCGTCGGCTCGAACACCGTGCTTATCATGGACAACTATATTTTTCTTATCCTCAGAGAGAATCCCTCGGAGGACGAGGCGAAGCAATACTATGACCGCTACCGCGACGACTGCCTCAAGAGCCTGCGTGGGGACGAATTCAAGACAATAGTCGAGGGCTACGCCTCCGAGCTTTCGGTCAAGCGCAACGACAGGGTCATAAACAAGGCTGTCAAGGAGGTCCTTAAAGATGGCTGATATAATCAGAAATGAGGTCATCGATGCCGTACTCACACGCCAGACAATAAGAGAGTATAAGCCAATAATGCTCACCGACGCTCAGCTCGATACGCTGACCGCGGCGGCGATGATGGCTCCGAGCGGGCGCAACTGCCAGCCCTGCCATGTCAGATTCATATGCAATGACGCTATGCTGCGCCAAATGCAGATAGATTTCAAGAATATCGTCGGCTGGGACACGCCCGTTCACACACGAAGCGACAAGAACCCGTTCTATCACAATGCGCCGGTGTTCGCCGCGATATTCGCAAAGCCCGGCAGTCAGATGGATGCCGGAATCATGGTCGAGAACATATGCATCGCCGCAAAGGGACTCGGTCTCGGTACATGTATAGTCGGCAGCGCGGGCGCGCTGTTTGACGACGCCGACAAGGGCGATTATTGGCGCGGGGAGATCGACATTCCCGTTGATCTTCAGTATATGATAGGCGTTGCGATAGGTGTGCCGGACGAAGTGCCGGAGCAGAAGCCGCGCGATCCGAGTCACTACAAAACAATAAGATAACAAAAGATAAGATAAAATAAACTAACCGCCGCAGAGAATAAACTTTGCGGCGGCTGTTTTTATAAATTTTGTTCACTGCATGAAAACCGCCCGTGCCGAAAATCAGCACGGGCGGAATTTAATTTATCTGTTCTTTATGATGTGGGGCAGGATGAGAATATATTTGACGAGCATATAGACTATTGCGACCGGGACATTCACGACATTCTTCGTGAAGTTTGAAAGGAAGTCGGTGGGTAACTCTTCATGCTCCTTGGCTTCGCCCTTGGTGGTCTTCTTTATCGCGTATTCGTCGAACTTCTCGTAGCCGGTTGCCTCGCAGGTCTCATCGTCAACATCAACGGTGTATGCGCGGTAGATAAGTCTGTCGCCGTCGATGGTAAAGGTGCTGAACATCGACTTGTAGGGCTGCGCGGCAACGGCGGAATTCTTGAGGATAGGCTCCATGGCGTCCTCGTGAACGCTGTAGCGCTTAGTGCCGGCGGTGTTGGGCAGGATGTGTACCGTGCCCTCGGGATTGAGCGCGTAGGTTATCTCCTCGCCCTTGTAGTTCTCGGTGATGTACTCGGTCGGCTGGATCTTGTCGTCCTTGACCTGATATGTACGAAGATACATGTGGTCGTGGCCGTTGATGACAACGTCGATATCAAGGCTGTCTATTATGGGCAGCAGGCGCTTGCGCATGATGACGGTGTCGGGCTTGTTTATGTTCTTGCCCGCGGAATAGCAGGCGCGGTGCATGAGGATTATCTTCCACTGCGCGTCAGAAGAGTTCATGTCGTTCTGAAGCCAGTTTATCTGCTCCTCACTGATGGGATACATATCGTTTGTGTTGAGCACGGCGATATGTGCGTTCGAGTAGTCGAACGAATAGTAGACGCCGGTGATATGATTCCAGCCTGCGCTCTTATCGAGGTTGAACATATTGTCGAACCAGCCCCAACGAAGGTTGCCCTCGTGGTTGCCGGCGGTCGGCGCCATGGTGATGTTCATGAGTGTGTCGCAGCTCTTCTCATAGAACCAGTCCCACTCCTGATCGTTGCAGTCGTTGACGAAGTCGCCCGCGTTCATGAGAAACTTCGCGTCGGGGCAGACCTGCATCGCGGTGCGCTGAACGGCGCCGCTCTTCGTGAAGTTTATTTCGTTGCCCGCCTGAACATCGGCAAGGGCTATGAACGAAAACGGCTCTTCGCCGTCGCAGGCTGTCTCAAATGTGCCGTTGTTGCTCCAGATGCCGGTCGAAGCGTCGCCGACTCTGTAAACATACTTTGTGCTGGGCTCAAGATTTTCGGCGAGCACCTTGTGGCAGTAGTTCTCTTTCCACTTCGTGCAGGTGCCGGAAAATTTGAGCGCGCCGTCGAAGCTGCCGTTGTATTTTGCAAGGGGCATTACTTCAACATCGCTGCCGCATTTCTCGGTCGTGTACCAGCAGATGCCGCGTCTTGTTTTGGCGTCGCCGTTGATAACAACGCTGATGCGCTTTATCGATCCGTCTGCGCTCTCCTGAGGCATGGCGGAGGCGGCGGGGACTATCATGCAGGCGAGCAGGCAGATTGCCATGACCGCGCTGATTATCCTCATCAGTTTTTTGTTCATCGCATATTCCTCCAAAATTTTGGTATAGTTATTCTACATCCGATTCGCACAAAAGTCAAGCGAGTTAGCATATGCTCTTTGTGGATAATTTATAATACCTTTTTCATTAATATATGCGGACAGCCCTCTTCAACATCGTGGATCCCGGTGTCCTTGTAGCCGAGCGCTGAGTAGAATCCGGCTGCCTGCTCCTGCGAATGTATCCATATTTTATTGATCCCGCTTTCTGCGGCGTACTCTTCGGCGGCTTTTATTATGTCCGCGCCGAGCCCTCTGCCGCGAAAAGCCTTTCTGACTGCGACTCTGCCTATCATGATCCTGCCGCTTCCGGGGTCTGTGAAAATGCGGCAGACTCCGACGGGGTGACTGCCGTCAAACAGCACGATATGCGCAGCCGTTTCGTCGATATCGTCGAACTCCTCCTCGAAGCCCTGCTCTTTTACGAACACCTCGAGTCTTATCTCTGTCGCCTCGTCCGGGAGCTGATTATAGATTTTAGTTTCCATATAAACACCTCGATTTGTATTATATCACAAAAACGGGCATGAAAATTTGTATATACACACATCGCCGAAATTTGTCCCAAACTGTTGCAAGAGAAGAGAAATAAATATATAATTATCTAAAGAATCATTACGGCTCTGCGCCGGCGGAGGAATATATAATGGAAAAACTCAGAGTGCTCTTTCAGGGCGACAGTATAACCGATATGGACAGGGACCGCTCGAATATCCGCAACATGGGCAACGGCTATCCGCTGTTCGTCGCGTCGAATTTCCGCGCGGATAATCCGAAGTTTGATATCGACTTTTTCGATCTCGGCATCAGCGGAAACAGGGTCAGCGACCTGCGCGACCGCTGGCAGACCGACTGCCTCGATCTCCATCCCGATGTGCTCTCCGTGCTCATCGGAATAAACGACACATGGCGAAAATATGACAGCAACCTGCCTTCAGAATTCGGCGAGTTCGAGAGCATCTACCGTTCATTGCTCGAGGACGCAAGACGCGAAAACCCGGATATCAAAATAATTATCATGGAACCCTTTGTGCTCCATGTTTCCGAAGAGCGCGCGAGCTGGCGCGAGGATCTCGACCCGAGGATTCAGGCGGTGCGCAGGGTGGCAAAAGATTACGCCGATGCGTTTATCCCGCTTGACGGTCTGCTCAACGCCGCCGCTATCGACACCTGCCCCGAGCAGTGGGCGCCCGACGGAGTCCATCCATCACCCGACGGCGCGGCTCTGATAGCCCGCTACTGGCTTGAAGCGTTCGACAAGATACTTTGATGAAAGAGAGAAAAACAATGCCTTTTGACAAAAACTTTGTTCCCACGCTGCGCTTCGCAGTCATGAGCGACATACATATCGACGACGAGGACTGCATCGAGGAACAGCGGTTTGCAAAAGCGCTTGACGACCTCAAAAATCTGTGCTCGTCCGATGAGAGATACAGCGGCTTTGACGCGCTCGTCATCGTCGGCGACTTCGCTTCGCGCGGGTCGGAGATTCAGATGTGCAAGGTCAAGAAGATTCTCGACGCAGGTCTGCCCGCCGATGTCAGGCTGATAATGACCATGGCGAGCCACGAATATATGACCGACGGCGAGGAGAATGCCCTGCGCCGCTTCGATGAGATATTCGGTCTTACTCCCGACACCCATGCGGTGATAAACGGCTTTGATTTCATCGCCGTCACAACGACGAGGGGCTGCCACTTCGACGACAAAAAGCGCAAGTTCATCTCCGCAGAGCTTGAAAAAGCGGCGGAGCGGGACGGCAAAAAGCCGATATTCTTCTTCCAGCACCCGCACATTACAGATACCGTCTACGGCAGCATCAACTGGGGTGAGGACGAGATAACGGATATTCTTATAAACTACCCGCAGATAGTCGATTTCTCCGGCCACTCCCACGCGCCGATAAACGATCCACGCTCGGTGCATCAGCGCCACTTCAGCGCGTTCGGCACGGGCACGCTGAGCTATTTCGAGCTCGACGAGTTCGACAAGACCCACGGGACTATTCCGCCCGAGGACAGCAGCGCCGCTCAGTTCCTTATAGTCGAGACGGACGCGCAGGGCAGGGTGAGGGTATATCCCTACGATGTGCTCGGCAGCCGCTTCTTCCCGTACACATGGGAGATAGACGAGCCGTGGAACATAGATTCGTTCAAATATACCGACGCGCGTTATGTCACGGCGGAGAAACCGTATTTTGAAAATGCCGGGATATCCGTCGAAAACATAACGGCGGACGGCTGCGATATAACCTTCACTCAGGCGACCGGAAAAGAACGCCCGGACAGCTATGATATCTACATTTTAGATTCTGACGGACTGATAAAGAAGCACGTTAATATTACTTCGCGCTACTATCTCTCCGATATGCCCGCGGCTCTTACCGAGCACATAGGCGGACTGAAAGCCGGCACGGAGTATACAATAAAAATAGTTGCAAACAGCTTTTGGCGCACGCGCAGCGACGCTCTGACCGCGCGGTTCGCCACACTCTGAAACACAGGAGCTGATTAAATGTTTTTTGTCTTACCGACAGCGGCGATATTCGCCATATATATCCTCGCGGCAGTTCTGCCCGCGATATTCCTGCTGCGCTATATCTATAAGCACGACACGGTCGACAAGGAGCCGCCCGGGCTGCTGTTGTCGCTGATTCTCATGGGTATCGTTGCGGCGCTGATGTCGATAGTGCTCGAAATAATCGGTGAGAAGATACTCAACGATCAGATAAGCCAGGATGACAAATATTATAAAATCATTCTTGCGTTCGCAGTCGTTGCGGTCGTCGAAGAGGGAACAAAGTTCCTGCTGATGAAGCTTAAGACATGGAAGAATCCGAATTTCAACTACAGCTTTGACGGGATAGTTTACGCCGTCTCCGTCTCGCTGGGCTTCGCCGCGTTCGAAAATATAAAATATGTCATGAACTTCGGTCTGTCCGTTGCGCTCCCGCGCGCGGTGCTCGCCGTTCCCGGTCATATGGGATTCGCGGTCTTTATGGGTCTGTTCTACGGGCGCGCCAAGCTCTTCTCCGACCTCGGCTGCAAGGGCAAAAAGGTGATGAATCTCCTCGCCTCTTATCTCTCCGCCGTGTTCCTGCACGGGTTCTATGACTCCTGCGCCATGATAGGCAACACCCTCTCGACCGCGATATTCATTGCGTTCGTGGCGCTGATGTATGTCATAGTTATAAGCTTGATAAAGCACGAATCGCGCAACGACAGAAGAATTTGAAATCTACCGTCAGCCGGCAGTCATCTGCCGGCCGGCGGTTTTGCGTTTATAAGAGCTGAAATATTGTTTTATTATTACTTTCCGAAAAAGAAGTATTCGGAGGGTCGGCAGTAGCACGGAGAAAAATTTACGGATTTATCGAAAAACGCCGAAAAAATAAGTATAAAAGCCCGAAAAGATCAGCCGATTTTGTGAATTTTTCGCCGTATCTCCGGTATGCAATTGACTTTGCGGCATAGAATGTGGTAGAATACAGTGCAAGAGGATAACCGGTGCGGGACACCGGCTCTGAATATTTTTATCAATATTAAAAAGGAGGAATGAAGGTTGACTGATCAGAAAACAATGGCGTACATTAACCTTTATGCTGTCTTGGGAACTTTGGAGAATCTCTGCGAGATAGTTCCGGAGGCGAGCGCAATGCTCACCAACACCAAACCCATCTCCATCGGCTTTGAAGTGAAGGACGGCCCGAGCGCCACAATAACCTTCAAAAACGGCAGATGCAGGATGGAGCAGGGCGTCAGCAAGTGCGACGTCAAGCTGCCTTTCTCTTCCTGCGAAAAATTCAACGGTCTTATCGACGGAACCGTAACTCCCATCCCCTCGAAGGGATTCCAGCACATCAAGTTCCTCCTCAAGACCTTTACCCCTCTGACCGACCTGCTTGCAAAATATATGCGTCCCTCGCCCGAGGATCTTGAGGACAGAACCTTCTTCGAGCAGAGCACCACGCTCATGCTCTATACCATTGCCGTCGCTATCTCCCAGATAGCAAATAACGACAAGATAGGTCAGTTCTCGGCATCCCATATCGTTGACGGCGAGATAGGCTTCGGTATAAAGGACGGCCCCGCGGTCACTATCCGCGCGAAGAACGGCCGCCTCGTCACCATCAAGAAGCGCTGCGAGAATCCGCGCGCTGAGATGGAGTTCGCTTCAATGGATCTTGCAAGAGACCTCTTCGACGGAAAGATAAACGCTGTTGCCTGCATCGGCATGGGCGCTATCACCATGAAGGGCATGATCTCGATGATCGACAATATGAACAGACTGCTCGACAGAGTTGCTCTGTACTTGGCATAAGGGAGGGGAACTTTAATGAGCTTCAAGATTAACGATTACACAAAGAGCAGAGAGATGTTCGAAAGAGCCGAAAAGGTTATTCCTTCCGGCGTTTACGGCCACCTCGGCCCGGCAGAAGGTTGCTTCATTCCCGTCAGCGCGTTCCCGCTTTTCGGCGACAGAGCGCAGGGCTCCTATTTCTGGGATGTTGACGGCAACAAATTCATCGACTATATGTGCGCTTACGGCCCCAACGTCCTCGGTTACAATGACCCCGACGTTGACGCCGCCGCTCTCGAGCAGGCAAAGAAGTGCAACTGCACCACCTCTCCGTCCTACAAGGCGGTTGAGTTCGCAGAGCTGCTTGTTGACACCGTCAACTGCGCAGACTGGGCTTTCTTCGCAAAGAACGGCAACGATGTCACCACCGCCGCTATCATGACCGCAAGAGCCCACACCCATCGCAAGAAGATAATCTTCATCAACGGCTTCTATCACGGTATTTCGCCCTGGACCCAGAAGGTCGACTATCCCGGCGTTATCGAAGAGGACGTTGCGAACAATATCTATATCGACTGGAACGATATCCCGGCTCTCGAGAGAGTTATCGCCGAGAACGAGGGCGAGATAGCTGCGTTTATCTCAACTCCCTATCTCCACGGCAACTTCTTCGACAACCAGCTTCCCGCAGACGGTTACTGGCAGAAGGTTCGTGAGCTCTGCACAAAGAACGGCATTGTCCTCATCGTCGACGATGTCCGCGCAGGCTTCCGTCTTGATATCGCCGGCAGTGACCACTTCTACGGCTTCGAGGCAGACCTCATCTGCTTCTGCAAGGCTCTTGCAAACGGCTGGAACGTCTCCGCTCTTTGCGGTAAAGAGTTCCTCAAGAGCTCCATCAGCAGCCTGTCCTATACCGGCAGCTACTGGCTCAGCGCAATCCCGTTCGCGGCGGGTATCGCCTGCATCAACAAGATGAAGAAGCTCAACACTCCCGCCCTCTTCCGCGAGAAGGGTCTCAAGGTCGGCGAGGGTCTCACGGCTGCTGCCGCGAACAACGGCTTCCATCTTGTCGTCTCCGGCGAGCCGTCCCTGTTCTATCTGCGTCTTGCGGATGACGATTCTCTCATGCTCCATCAGGAGTGGGTCGCAGAGATGGTCAAGCGCGGCATATTCATCACGAGCCACCACAACCATTTCCTCAACGCGTCCCTGACCGACGAGGATATAGCTCACACCGTTGATGTTGCGGAGGATGCGTTCAACACCCTGCGCAAGAATCACCCCGAGCTTGCCTGATAAAATTATGAAAAAAATCCCGTCCTGTCTTTACAAGACGGGGTTTTTTATGTTATCATATATAAAAATAGTTTCGCGCGCGCTCATGGGTTTGGATATTTTGCCCTTTTGAGTAATTTTTGCCGTGCGCGGGACATATATTTCATCCGGCGGATATTCCCGGACAAAAAACGGAAGCTTTGTGATTTGCGGGGGCACCCGTTCATTCACTCAGACGATAAAAATGTTTTCTGTAAGGAGGAAATGTAAATGCCATTATCAAAGCAGGAATGGTTAGCGCTCGAAAAGAAGGCTCACGAGCTGCGCAGACTTTGCCTCGACACCACTTACTGGGCGGGCAGCGGTCATATCGGCGGCGGCATGAGCGTCATGGATATGCTTACCGTTCTCTATCACAAGTACATGAGACTCGACGTCAAGAACCCCAAGTGGGAGGACAGAGACCGTTTTATCCTCAGCAAGGGTCACGCGGGTATCGCTTACGCTCCCGTGCTCGTCGATTTCGGCTGGAACGATCCCGAGCAGCTCAAGACCTTCAACCACACGAACTCGAAGATGGGCATCCACCTCGATTCGAACAAGGTCGTCGGCGTTGACGCCTCCACCGGTTCTCTCGGCCACGGACTTCCGATAGCCGTCGGCACCGCTCTTGCCGCAAGAGTTCTCGGCAAGGATTACAAAACATACTGCATCCTCGGCGACGGCGAGTGCGACGAGGGTTCAAACTGGGAAGCCGCTATGTCCGCTTCCACCTTCAAAGTCACCAATATGATCTCCTTCGTCGACCGCAACAAGTGCATGATCGACGGCAGAACAGAGGATGTCATGAAGCTCGAGCCCTTCGCCGACAAGTGGCGTTCCTTCGGCTTCATCGTCAAGGAAGTCGACGGACACAACTTCAAGGAGCTGTGCGACGCTATCGACTTCGCTCTTGAGAACAAGACCGATTCTCCCGTCATGATAATTGCCGACACAATAAAGGGCGCCGGCATCAACTTCATGGAGGATAACTATCAGTGGCACTACGGCGCTATTGACGAAGAGAAGTATAAGAAAGCTATAGACAGCCTTGACGCCTACTATGAGGCACGCAAGGCAAGAGCCGAAAAGGAGGGCGAATAATATGGCAGGCGGAATGACCTATACAGCCGTTGAATCAACCGCTCTTTCCACCGCGGAATATTACGGCAAGACCCTTGTTGAGCTCGGCGCAGAGCATCCCGAAGTTGTCGCGCTGACCGCTGACCTCGGCAAATCAACAAAGATCGGTATGTTCGGTGAGGCTTATCCGGACAGATTCTTCAACGTCGGTATCGCAGAGCAGAACATGTTCGGCGTCGCCGCAGGTATGGCGAGAGCAGGACTCGTTCCTTTCCTTTCGACCTTCTCGGTCTTCGCTTCTCTGAGAAGCGCCGACCAGCTCCACACCGACATCTGCTATCAGAATGTCAACGCTAAGATAATCGCTACCCATTCGGGTACTTCGTTCGGTCAGGCAGGCTCGACCCATCACGCTATCTGCGATCTCGCAGTTACCCGTGCTATGCCCAACCTCACCGTTATCTGCCCCGCAGACGGTATGGAGACTGTCAACGCAGTTCGTGCGGCATATGAGACCCCCGGCCCGTTCTATATCAGAATCAACAGAGGCTTCGACCGCGTCCTCTATAAGGACACCGATTACGGCTTCGAGCTCGGCAAGGCAGTCACTCTTAAAGAGGGCACCGACATCACCGTTATCGCTTGCGGCTCCTGCGCATTCCAGGCTCTCCAGGCGGCTAACTTCCTTGAGAATTCGGACGGTCTTAAGGTCAGAGTTCTCGATATGCACACCATCAAGCCCATCGACCGCGAGGCTATCCTCAAGGCTGTTATGGAGACCCGCCGCATAATCACCGTTGAGGATCACAATGTCATCGGCGGTCTCGGCAGCGCGGTTGCAGAGGTTGTTGTTGAGTCCGGTAAGGGCTGCGCATTCAAGCAGCTCGGTATCCAGGATAAGTTTGCTCCCATCGGACTGCATGAGGACATCATGTCCATGCTCGGTATCGACTCCAACGGTATCGTTGACGCTGTCCGTGAGGTCATGGGCAAGGACTTCGAGCTTGATGACGATTGGGACGACGAGGTGTAATAGCTTCGCCCGTATCCCGATAAGGAAAGGAATGATTATATGGCATCAAGAGATGAGATTTTTACTAATAAACTTTTTCTCAACGCTGTCCTTCCGCTCATCAAGGTGATTGCAAACGACGTTCCCTCGCTTGCAAAGAAGTTTGAGCACGCGCACGGCGTTATGCAGGTCAGTGCTCTCGACCCCGACAGCCCGGACGGCAAGGTGGCTACCCATTTCGTAGTCAACTGCGGCGAGTGGCTCGTTCACAACGATAAGGTGGACACCGCTCCCCACATCGAGCTTGAGTTCAAGAGCATTGAGGCGATGAACGCATTCTTCAAGGGCAAGATGAGCCTCGCGACCCTGCCCAAGATGAAGGGTATTGCAAAGCATCCCGGCCTGTTCGCCTCGTTCATGGCAGTGCTTCTGAAGATGTCCTCGCTGCTTACGGCAAAGGGCATCCCGGAGAGCGAGGACACCAAGGCTCTGCTCGTCAAGTGCTACTTCTATCTGCTTTCGAGCGGCATCAGCCAGCTCAACAAGCTCGGCCATCCCGATGTTCACGATTGGGCGCTCAAGAGCCCTGACCGTGTCTATGCGTGGGCTGTCAACGGCCACGATGAGCTTTCGGCTTATCTGCGCATAAAGGCGGGCAAATCGAGAGCCGGCAGAGGCGTTTACAAGAGAGCTATGCCTTTCTTCACCCTCCGCTTCGATTCTCTCGACAGCGCGCTGGGCATCCTGCTCGGTCTTGACGATATGCTTGACTCCGCGAAGAAGGGCAAGCTTATCATGGAAGGCGCACCCGAGTTCGGCGCTCAGATCGGCGAGTATATGCTCACCGTCGCCGGATTCATCCAGTAAGAGAAAACATAACAAAATGCCGCCGTGTCTTCGGATGCGGCGGTTTTTATATGACGATAACATAATATTTTGCTAAAATATCCCATTCTCCGTTCACTGGTGACAAAAATTGAAAACTATCAGCGATTTAAACGGAAAAAACTTGCAAAATCAAAGCGCAGGCTTTATAATCTAAACATAACTCCCGCATGAATATCCGCCTCGGCGAATCGCCGACAGGGGGGAGAAAATGCAGGTAATTTCAAGGAGGAAACGGAAATGAAATACGCATTCGTAAACGGCGTTATTCTCGACGGCACTCAGAACATGGAGCCCCAGTCCGGCAAAATTATTCTTGTCGACGGCGAGAAGATAACCACCATAGTTGACGCGGGCGCGGATATCTCCGGATATGAGAAGATAGACCTCGGCGGAAAGTACATAATGCCTGGTCTTATCAATATGCATATCCATCTTCCCTCGAGCGGAAAGCCGAAGAAGAAAGAATCCGACCCGAAGAAGCTTGTCAAGATTATGACGAGCAACAATCTTTTCCGCAAGATAATCAAGGCTGTCTGCCGCAGCGCGGCTCAGATGCAGCTCAACAGCGGCGTTACGACCATCAGAACCGTCGGCGGAGTTGAAAACGCCGATTCGAGCATCCGCGACGATATAAACGCCGGCAAGACAGTCGGTCCGAGAATACTCGCGGCTAACATGGCTGTCTCCGTCCCGGACGGACACATGGCGGGTTCGCTTGCCTATGTCGCCGAGAGCGCAGAGCAGGCGAGAGACTTCGTCGCAAAGATCGCAGAAGATAAGCCGGATCTGATAAAGCTCATGATAACCGGCGGCGTGCTTGACGCAAAGGTCAAGGGTGAGCCCGGCGTGCTGAAGATGCCCCCCGAGTATGTCAAGGCGGCTTGCGACGAGGCGCACAAGCGCGGACTTATGGTCGCCGCCCATGTCGAGAGTCCCGAGGGCGTACGCGTTGCGCTTGAAAACGGCGTCGACACCATCGAGCACGGCGCAAAGGCGGATGACGAGATAATTTCGCTCTTCAAAGAGAAGCACGCGGCGCTCATAACGACCCTTTCTCCTGCGCTTCCCTATGCGCTGTTTGATCGCTCCGTCAGCCACGCAACCGAGCTTTCGCAGTTCAACGGCGAGGTCGTCTTTGAGGGCATAATCGACTGCTCCGAGAAGTGCCTTGCAAACGGTATCCCCGTCGGACTCGGAACCGATACCGGCTGCCCGTTCATCACTCACTACGATATGTGGAGAGAGCTTGTCTATTTCCACAAGTACTGCGGCGTGTCAAATAAATTCGCACTCTACACCGCAACGAAGAGAAACGCGGAGATAGCGCATATTGATAATATCACCGGCACCGTCGAGCCCGGCAAGTGCGCCGATCTTATCGTCACCGATGCGAACCCGATCGACGATCTCAAGACTCTTCGCAATGTGAAGATGGTCATGGCGAGGGGACACCTTATCCGCGAGCCCAAGGTCAAGAAGTACGAGAACGTTGAGCGCGAGCTTGATAAGTTCCTTTAATAGCAATACCGTTTTTTAATGAGGGGAAAGATGTAAAGTGAATTCTATAATAGTTTCGGCTTTCGGCGCGTTTACCGCGCTGCTGCTGGTTTTCGCCATTTCGGAGATACTGGCAAAGGTGACAAAGGGCTGGGTTCCGTCAGTGCTTGTCATAATGATACTTATGCTCGTCGGCTTTTCGACCGGGCTTTTCCCGAAGACCATTATAGACGACGCCGGCGTGTCAGATGCGCTGTTCAAAGTCGCCTGCGGTCTGCTCGTCACCCATCTCGGCACGCTTATAAGCCGAAAAGAGATGGCGGCGCAGTGGAAGACGGTCATAATCTCGCTCATGGGTGTCGCTTCTATAGCGGTAATCTGCCTGACTCTCGGCACCGCGCTCTTCGGTTTCGATAACGCGATTGCCGCGGCTCCTCCGCTCGCCGGCGGCGCAATAGCGACCGCGATGATGTCGAGCGCCGCTAATGAAGCGGGCAAGACCTCCGCCGCCCTTGTCGCGATAGTCTGCCTCTCCCTCCAGGGACTTGTCGGCTACCCGCTGACTTCGTTCTGCCTGAAGAAGGAGACAAAGAGGCTCACGAAGCTCTACAGAAACGGCGAGTTTAAAGCGACAACAGCCGCTTCTGAAGACAAGAAGGACGAGAAGAAGAGAGCCACAAGCACTACTATTATACTGCTCAAGCTCGCGCTTATCACTCTTGCGGCTTACTGGATCGACTATGCCACAAAGGGCTATATCCCGATGTATGTTGTCTGCCTGCTGCTCGGCTTCGCCGCTCACGAGCTCAAGCTCGTTGAGACCGATGCCCTCCATGAGGCGAGCTCCTACGGCTTCGTTATGACTGCGCTGATGATGGGTCTGTTCAAGACTCTCGTAAGCTCCGGTACAGACGGCATCGCATCCGTTGTCGGCATCGCCGCCGCGCTTGTCGCTTTCGCGACCGTCGCAATGGGTCTTATGGCTCTGCTTGCAAGCAAGATATTCAAGCAGTCGTTCTTCATGTGCTATGCGATAGTTCTCAACGCCTTTTCCGGATTCCCGATCAATATGCTGATAACCACCGAGGCTATCAACATAAACACCGAAGAGGGTGACGAGAGAGACAACATCACCGCCGAGATCATGCCCAAGATGCTCGTCGCGGGCTTCGTATGCGTGACGATAGTCTCCGTTCTGCTCGCGGGAATACTCGTAAGATTCCTGTAATTTCAATTTACCGAAAGCTCCCGAGGCTAAACGGCCTTGGGAGTTTTTTGCAGCCGATACGCAGAAAAACAGTAAAAATTTAAAGAATAACGATAAATATTTATTGACAATCTTGAATCGCCGTGCTACAATGACCTCGCAAACCAAGGAGAAGAGGTATGTGAAATGAAAGACGACAAGAAAATAAAAACAGAAAAAATCGTCCTCAACGGGCTTGTGATTGCGGGCATAGTGCTGACTCTGCTTGCGGTTCTCTCTTCACCTCTTATAATTGTCGCGATAATAAAAGCGGGCGAATTTTCGGCTCTGCCGCCCTATACTTGGATTCTGACCACCGCTTCGGTCTACGTCTGCGCCGTGCCGTATATGGCGGCGCTCATTGAACTCAAGCTCATCTGCTCGCGGATTTTCACAGACAAGGCGTTCTCACTCGGCACGGCGAAGAAATTCCGCAATATCGGCATCTGCGCCTTTGTTGAACTGCTCGTGTTCGCCGTCGACCAGGCTGTGCTCTGCTCGATGCTCGGCATATATGAGCTCATGGGGCTCTACTATCTGCCTGTTTTCGTGTTCGCGTTCGTCTGCGTCGTCGCGGGAGTCCTCGCGTTCGCGATGAGCGGCGTGTTTAAGCGTGCGGCGGTCATTAAAGAAGAAAACGACGAGATATTTTGACGGCGGGGTGACGGCATGATAGTTATAAATCTGGATGTTATGATGGCAAAAAGAAAAATGTCGCTCACCGAGCTTGCCGACAGACTCGGCATGACGATGGCGAATGTCTCAAATTTCAAGAACCACAAGGCAAAGGCTTTCAGATTCTCGACTCTCGATTCCCTCTGCGAGATCCTCGACTGCCAGCCGGGCGACCTGCTCGAATATGTACCGAGGGAGAGTGAAAAAGAATGAAAAAGCTTAAAATGATTTCTCTGATATCGGCGGCGTTTCTGCTCGCGTTTTCGCTTTCCGCCTGCGTTTTCAAAAGCGGAGATCCGGTCATAGCCTCGCTCGGCAAGGCGATGTCGGTGCAGCGCTGCAGCTGTGCGGGCTTCGGGGATTCGACGGACTTCGGGATATACACCTTTCCCGGCACGAGCCCCGGGGAGAGCGAATATTTCAAGCCCGTGACCGCCGAGAGCAAGAATGAACTGCTCGGATATATCGACAATTTCGAGAACTGGGTCAATGTCACGCGCGAGGGCGATGACGACAACGCGCTTGTTGTGAACTATCATTTTTCGCGCGCCGATATCGACGAGAGCGATTATCTCTATATCAGCGACCGCGATGGAGAGGCGATAGGCGACGGCGTCTATTCAAAGTACGACAGCTACAATGTCTACTTCTTCGATTCGCAGACGACAACACTGTATTATTTCCACAATAATATATAATGGGAAAAATAATTGAGGCTTTTCGGTCCGTTCCTGCGTTTTCACGGTTGAAAATTATGTGAAAATGCATTAAAATAGATATAGAATCTATGAGGAGGACTGACTATGGAAAGCTTCAGACATATGCCTCTTGAAAACATACAGAACTGCCGCGACCTCGGCGGATATCCGATAAAGGGCGGCGGCTTCACGAAATACGGCAGACTGCTGCGCTGCGGCAGACCGCGCGCGTCCACGCCGAATGATATGGAGTTCTTCCGCGAATACGGGATAAAGAATGTTTTCGACCTGCGCGGCGATTCCGAGGCGATATCCATGCCGTCGGAGTTCGCCGATTATCCGGGAGTGAATTACTATCATTTCTCATTGCTTGAAATAAACCCCGCATCGCCGCATATGGAGATGTCGATGCCGGAGGTGTATGTCACGAGCCTCAACGAGTGCAAGGGCAACTATGCACGCCTGTTCTCCGCGCTGTCTCGCGTAGACGCCCCGTCGATGTTCCACTGCTTCCTCGGCAAGGACAGAACCGGCATAACCGCCGCGCTGATACTGCATTTAACAGGCGTATATTTTGAGGATATCGTTGCGGATTACCGCATCTCCTCGACCTATCTCGAACCGTTTTACCGCCGCGAGATGGAGAGAAAAACGGGGCTTGTCCATGAGAGCGACATGGCGCATCTCGGCTCCCCGTCGGAGAATATAACCGCCGGGGTTGAATATCTTTCGCGCCGTTACGGCTCGGTCGAGGACTATTTCCTCTCCGCGGGCCTCACTTCGGACGAGATAGACGCAGTCGGCAGAATACTCAGATAAATATTTTTAACAACAAAACCCTCCGCCAGGCAATCCCGGCGGAGGGTCAATATTTTATTTAACAGATCAGACCGATGCGAGGAAAGTGTCGGTGTCGGTGATCTCTGCACCATAGGTGTCCTTGAGGTACTTCAGACCGTACTCATAGTCCTCGGCGGTGAAGGAATTCGTCGCGTCTTTGATAACAACAATGTCGTAGCCGAGCTGATAAGCGTCGGCGGAGGTGTGGCGCACGCACATATGGGTGTGCAGTCCGGTCACAACAACGGTGTTGACTCCGAGCTCCTGAAGCAGGAGGTCAAGGTCGGTGTGGAAGAAACCGCTGTAGCGTCTCTTGGGAACGACATAGTCGCTCTCGCAGAGTCCGAGCTCGGGAATGACTTTCGCGCCCTCGGTGCCCGCTATCGCGTGGTCGCCCCAGAGTTTGAGCTCGTGGTCGATGCCCTTGAGATGAGCGTCGTTGCAGAAGATGACCGGTATGTTCTTCTCTCTTGCGCCGTTGAGCAGTTCTGTGGTCTTGGGGACTATTGCAAGACCTCTGTCGCACTTGAGTGCGCCGGTGACGAAGTCGTTGAGCATATCAACGACAAGAATTGCGTACTTCTTTTCCATAATATTTACAGCTCCTTGTGTGTTGTGATTAAATTATACCGATTTAATTTTCCGGTGTCAATGACAATAAACACAAAGAAAACGCTCTTTTACAATAGGTGTTTGTGTGATATAATTTATTCATATCAATTTCCCGGGAAACGGAGAGCGTTTATGGCAACTGTGCTTTTGACAGTGATATTCATAGCCTATATCGGGCTCGGAATCCCAGAATCTTATCCGGGCTGCTGAGCATAAAGCTCTCGGGTAAAAAAGTCATGGTCATAGGCCAGTGCGTGACCCTCGCGGCGATACTGCTGATTATGTTCAGGCTGCCAATGGCGGCGACATATGCGGGCCTTTTCATGATAGGTCTCGGCAACGGGCCACTGTTCCCAAGCATGACTCATCTTATACCGAAAGTGTTCGGCAAGAGCGTCTCGCAGTCGATGATAGGTACACTCATGGGCTTCTCTTCAATCAGCATGTTTTTGACCCCGTTCATTTTCGGTCAGCTCGCGGGTCGATTCGGCTCGTGGCTGTTCCCGTATGCGGCACTCGCGATGTATGCGGTGATGATGATATAAACTGCGTTTTTCATACGCAGACCGACAGATAAATAAAAAGGAGAAACGATATGAAAACGACTCAGGTTGCCGCCGCGCTCATTTGGCAGGGCGACAGATTCATGATATGCCGCCGCCCCGCGAACAAGGGCAACGCCCTTTTATGGGAGTTTGTCGGCGGAAAGCTCGAACCGGGCGAGACACATCAGCAGGCACTCATTCGCGAATGCCGCGAGGAGCTCGGTATAACGGTGGAGGTCGGCGACGAATTCTGCGATGTCTACCATCAGTATCCCGATATATATGTCCACCTCGTCGTGTTCAATGCGAAAATAGCCGAGGGCACACCTCAGCTGCTCGAACATTGCGGACTCGAATGGATAACGCCGCAGGAGATAAAAAACTATGCCTTCTGCCCGGCGGATAAAGACATACTCCGGAAAATAATCAATACACATTGAAAGAGGTTATATTATGCAGCTTGTTCTTCCGTTTGAACATATGGCAAAGGCGGCGCAGTATATGGAGCCGTCGGTTTTTGAATATGTCCGCGAGGGCGAGATAGAAAGCTTTGAGAGCTTCGAAAAATTCAATTTTCTCGCCTTTGACTGGTACGATGTCCACAGCGAGCGCACCGAGGACTATAAAATGCTCGCCTATGTCAGCCGCGAGAATCTGATAATTTTCACAGAGGGCGCGGCGGGCGATACGGCAAAGAAGATAATGGACGGGCTCGCGGCGGAGAATCCGGAACTCAGATCCGAGCAGCTGCTCTACAGATTCTTTGTCCGGCTTTTAAACGGCGATATGGATTGCCTCTCGAGGCTCGAGAATGAAATAGACGAATACGAAAATGTCTATCTTTTCAAGAGTGAGTCCGGCAAGGATGTTTTTGAAAAGCTGTCCGCCTGGCGGCGCGAGCTGCTGAGAATAAAGCGCTACTATGAGCAGCTGACTTTGATTTTTGACGAAGCTTCTGCGAACGACAATTCCGTATTTTCGAACGCCGCGGCGAAGCGATTCGCTATTCTCAAGAACCGCACCGACCGCTATCTCCAGACGGTGCAGAATCTGCGCGATGTTATCGAGCATCTTCAGGAGGAGTATCAGGCGCAGCTGTCTATCCAGCAGAACGATCTAATGAAGCTTTTCACGGTCGTTACCGTTATCTTCCTGCCGCTGACACTGCTCACGGGTTGGTACGGCATGAACTTTTCCGGTATGCCGGAGCTCAACTGGGAATATGGATATCTTGTGATAATTGTCGTGAGTATAGTTGTGCTCGTTGCGCTGGTACTGTTCTTCCGCCGAAAGAAGTGGCTCTGAGATTTTGAAAAAAATTTTTGATTTGCCTATTGACAGGGTAGGCAATATGTGCTATATTGTATCCAACATACCGCCGAGGTAGGCGTATGAAAGGAGAACGTTATGAAAAAGACCGCCATGAACCGAATGAACCGCTGTAGCTGCGCCTGTTGTCAGTGCGCGTGTTTCGTCATGTCTTTTTCCGATATGTCCTCCAAATGCGGGTCGTTGAACTGATCCGATAAACGGCTTTTTGACCGGGGACACTCATCGGAGTTCCCCGGCTTTTTTTATTTCGCCGCGGAACTCAGAATCTTAACTAACTAACTTCAAAGGAGTAATTTATTATGTCAAAGATTTATACTTCAGCAGACCAGCTTATAGGAAAGACCCCTCTTCTCGAACTGGCCCACATTGAAAAGAAATACGGACTCAAGGCAAAAGTGCTCGCAAAGCTTGAGTATTTCAATCCCGCAGGTTCCGTCAAAGACAGAATCGCCAGAAAGATGCTCGACGACGCAGAGGCGGCGGGCAAGCTCACCCCCGATTCAGTCATTATCGAGCCGACCTCCGGCAACACCGGCATCGGTCTCGCCTCCGTCGCCGCCGCTCGCGGATATCGCATAATTATCGTTATGCCCGAGACGATGTCCGTTGAGCGTCGCCAGCTGATGAAGGCATACGGCGCCGAGCTTGTGCTCACCGAGGGAGCAAAGGGCATGAAGGGCGCGATAGCCAAGGCTGACGAGCTCGCAAAAGAGATACCGAACAGCTTCGTGCCCGGCCAGTTCGTCAATCCCTCGAACCCCAAGGCTCATTATGAGACCACGGGTCCCGAGATTTTTGAAGACACCGACGGCGAGGTTGATATCTTCGTCGCAGGCGTCGGCACCGGCGGCACTGTCACGGGCGTCGGCGAGTATCTGAAAGACAAGAAGCCCGGTGTAAAGGTAGTTGCGGTTGAGCCCGAGACTTCGGCAGTGCTCTCAACAGGTGTTGCGGGCGCGCATAAGATACAGGGCATCGGCGCAGGCTTCGTGCCCGATGTGCTCGACACAAAGGTCTATGACGAGATAATCCCCGTCAGCAACGAGGCAGCATTCGAGGCCGGCAAGCTTATCGGCAAGAGCGAGGGTGTGTTGGTTGGCATATCCTCCGGCGCCGTCGCTTATGCAGCGATAGAGCTTGCAAAGCGCCCGGAGAACGAGGGCAAGACAATAGTTGTGCTCCTGCCCGACACAGGCGACCGCTATCTGTCGACTCCGCTTTTCCAGGACTGATAAATAATTTTCCAATAGGCTCCGGCTCTTCCGCCGGGGCTTTCGGGCTTTTTTGAGAGGAAGAATATGAGCTTTAACCCCGATAACCCGCGTCGCAAGGCGCTCATCGCGATGAGCGGCGGAGTGGATTCGTCCGTCGCCGCCTATCTCGCGATTGAAAGCGGGCTTAACTGCATCGGCGTGACGATGAAGCTTTTTAATAACGAGGACGCAGGGATCAGCCGCGAAAAGAGCTGCTGCTCGCTCGAAGATACGGAATATGCGCGCGGCGTCGCCTACAGGCTCGGGATGCCGTATTATGTCTTTAATTTCACCGCGGATTTCAAAGAGCAGGTCATGCGCCGCTTTGTGGAAGCCTATGAGCGCGGTGCGACCCCGAACCCCTGCATAGACTGCAACAGATATCTGAAATTCGACCGCCTCTATCGCCGCGCGAAAGAGCTCGGCTGCGAATATGTTGTCACGGGTCACTATGCGCGAATCGAAGAAGAAAACGGCAGATTCCTGCTGAAAAAGGCAGTTGACCCTACGAAAGACCAGAGCTATGTGCTCTATTCAATGACGCAGGACGAGCTGCGGCATACGCTGTTTCCATTGGGCGGCATGACGAAAATGCATACGCGGGAGCTTGCGCGCAAGCTCGGCTTCTATAACGCCGACAAGCCGGACAGCCAGGATATCTGCTTCGTGCCGGACGGCGATTACGCCTCATTTATCCGCTCGTTTACGGGCAGGGATTATCCGCGCGGCGAGTTTGTTGACAAAAGCGGCAATGTGCTCGGCGAGCACAGGGGACTTATAGGCTACACTGTCGGTCAGCGCAAGGGACTCGGAATAGCTTTGGGCGAGCCGAAATATGTGACCGCCCTGCTGCCCGATGAAAACCGAGTCGTGCTCGGCAGCAATGAAGACCTGATGAGCCGCGAACTCGACGCGAAGAATTTCAATTTTATTGCCTTTGATACCCCACCTGCGGAGTTTCGCGCGAGCGCGAGGGTCAGATACAGGCAGACGGAACAGCCCGCGACAGTGCGCGTCACGGGCGAAAATACAGTGCATATAACATTCGACGAGCCGCAGCGGGCAATAACAAAAGGTCAGGCGGTCGTCGTCTATGACGGAGATGTGGTTATCGGCGGCGGAGAGATCTGCTGAGTGCGAAACGGAGGAATATTTATGATGATATCAACGCGCGGACGCTACGCTCTGAGGGTGCTTGTTGACCTTGCGGAGCACAGCGGTAGTCTCGTTCCGATGAAGGATGTTGCGGCGCGCCAGGGCATCTCAAAAAAATATATGGAGCAGATAATGGCTCTGCTTGTAAAGGACGGATATGTTGAGGGCGTCCACGGCAAGGGCGGCGGCTACAGGCTCGGCAGACCGCCGGAGCAGTGCGTTGTCGGCGATATTCTGCGCCTGACCGAGGGCAGCCTCGCTCCCGTTGCGTGTCTCTCATGCGAAGAGCCGTGCGAGCGCGCGGACAGCTGCCGCACCGTCGGCATGTGGCGCAGATTCGAAGAGATAACGAACGAATACTTCGACGGCATAACCGTAAAAGACCTGATGAAAACCGAATAATAAAAAGCCGCGTTCTGTTTTTTTTTGAACGCGGCTTTTGTATATGAAAAAGGCTCCCGCCCGTTTGGGTGAGAGCCTTGATTTGTTTGGTGCTGTTACAGCAGTTTTTTAGCCGATTTTAACGGTGTAGTCAACAATGCCGTGAAGGGTATCAACGCTTGCGGGGATACCGATAACCTTGACGCCAAGGTTGTTAACGTTGACATTGACCTTGTAGTGCCATGTGCCGCTGACGATCTTGCCGGTGTTGTTGTCAATCTTAACGGTGACATAAGCGTGATCGTAAGTGAGCTTTATGTTCTCGATACCGGAAGTTACGCTAACGCCGGGAAGCTGATCAAGAGCGTTCTGGACGTTGCCGAGAGTACCGATCGAACGGCTGACAGGACCCTTCGAAGAGCTCTCCTTCGGGCCGTCAGTCTGAGGATTGACGTCGAAAGAAACAGTGGTGTACTTACCGTCGTTGGTCGCCTTAGCGTTCTTGACGTCGGTCGGAAGAACATCGCCGTGGTCGCCTGCGGGGATGTAGTTTGTATCGGTCGAGTTCTTCTCAAGAGCCTTCTTCGCGATGCCCTCAAAAGAACCGAGGATCTTACCAAGTCCGCCGGTGCCCTCAAGCTTCTCGAGCTTCATGGTCTGCTTGCCCTTGGGGGGATTCTTTACGGTAGCGTTGACAGCCTTGTTGTAGAAAGCTACGACTGCCTTAGCGTCGGTGGAGTTGAGACCCTTTTTGGTGTTGCCGGTCTGAGCGCCGCCCTGAGAGCCGCCCTGGCTGCCTGCTGCCTGCGAGGGAGCCTCGACGGGCTTGCCGGAAGCGTCGGTGGAAACTTCGGAAACGTCGTTGCTGCCGGCCTCGGTGTTGTCGGCTGCGGAAGCGTCTACGGGAGTAGAGCCTTCGCCGTTGTCGATGACCTCTCCGCCTGCGGAGGAGGGATCGGTTGTGGTCGCGCCGTCATCCTTGCTCTTGCAAGCTGCAAAAGCGAAGACCATAGCGAGAACCATGATGAGTGCAAGAATTCTCTTCATTTGGTTGTGCTCCTTTTAACATTTTTTTGATTTTGTGAATAAATTGTTTCACAGTATTTTCAGTTTACTCTAAAATAACCAAAAAGTCAAGAAAAACAACGCTTCAAATTATAACAATTTTGTAACATACGGCTGGAAATAACTTGACTTTCGGGTATAAGCACATATAAAATGTATGCAGAGATTTAAAAAAGTATGAGGCGCAGGGCGAAAGGAATTTTATAAAATATGTTTGAGAGAAGCGAATGGATAAAAGGGTGCGAAAAGAATTTGCGCGGCGGTACGGTGTATCTGAAAAACTTTCGGTGCGCCGCCAAAGCGGAAAAAGCAATATTGAAAATAACCGCGCTCGGCGTATATGAGGCAAAATTAAACGGCGAGCGGGTAGGCGACTTTATCCTCGCTCCGGGCTGGACTTCTTATTTAAACAGGCTTCAGGTGCAGAGCTACGATGTGACAGATATGCTGAAGACCGAGAATTCGCTCGAGGTGACGGTCGGTCAGGGCTGGCGCGCCATCGCAAACAAACGCGACGGCAGCGACTTTTTGGGTTATCGCGACACTGCGCTCATCGCCGAGCTGACTCTTGTCTACGTCGACGGCGGGACGGAGAGCATCGTCACCGACAGCTCGTGGACTGCGCGCGAGAGCAAGCTGAGATATACAAATATATATGACGGCGATATCTACGACGCGACTTTCAAAGCGGGGAGCGCGAGGCACTGCATCTGCGTCGATCTCGAAAAGGATATGCTTATCCCGCAGGAGGGCGAAAAAATAGTCGAGCATGAGCGGATGCCTGCCTTGCAGATAATAAAAACCCCGGCGGGCGAGACGGTCATTGACTTCGGGCAGAATATGACGGGCTATGTCGAGTTCAGTATAAAAGGCACTCCCGGTGCGCAGGCGACAATCTCCCACGGCGAGACTCTCGACTGCGACGGCAACTTCTACAACGCCAACTACCGCTCGGCGGATGCGCGGATAAAATTTGTCTGCGACGGCGAGGAGCACACATATAAAAGCGCTCTCACCTTCTTCGGCTTTAGATATATCCGCCTTGAAAACTGGCCGGATGAGGTGAAAAAAGAGAACTTCACGGCGATCGTCGTCCATTCGGATATCCGCAGGACGGGTTATTTCGAGTGCTCGGACGAGACGGTGAACAAGCTTTTCAAAAATATAATCTGGGGTCAGAAGAGCAATTTCCTCGATGTCCCGACCGACTGCCCGCAGAGAAACGAACGCCTCGGTTGGACGGGCGACGCGCAGGTGTTTGTCCGCACGGCGAGCCTCAATTTCGATGTTGAGTGCTTCTTCAAAAAGTGGCTTCACGATCTCGCCGCCGACCAGGGACGCGACGGCTGTGTGCCGCATGTCGTACCGAATATATTCGACGATATGGGCGGCTCGAGCGCGTGGAGCGACGCGGCGGTCATCTGCCCGTGGGAGATATACAGAACCTACGGTGACAAAAAAATACTCGAAGACCAGTTCGATTCGATGAAAGCGTGGATAGACTGGATGCGTGAGCGCAGTGAAAACGGGAAACGCTCGGGTGGATTCCACTTCGGCGACTGGCTTGGGCTCGACTCCCCGGAGGGCAGCTACAAAGGCTCAACTCCCGATGATCTCATCGCCACGGCATACTATAAATATTCGACCGAGTTATTTATAAAGGCGGCACACGCGCTCGGCAGAGATGTTGCGGAATATGAGAATATCCCCACGGAGGCGGCGAAGGCGTTCAGGCGGGAATATATGGAGAACGGCAGGGTAAAAAACGCCACTCAGACCGGCTGTGTACTCGCGCTCTGTTTTGATATCACAGACGACAGGGCGGCGACCGCCGGGCAACTCAATGAGCTGATAGAGCGGGCGGGACACCTTGAGACCGGCTTCGTCGGCACGCCGTATCTTCTCCATGCGCTCAGCGACAACGGCTACGTCGGGACGGCATATGACCTTCTGCTTCGTCGCGAATATCCCTCGTGGCTCTATCCCATCTCCAAGGGCGCGACGACGGTCTGGGAGCACTGGGACGGCATAAAGCCCGACGGCACGATGTGGAGCACCGACATGAACTCGTTCAATCACTATGCCTACGGCGCGGTCGCGGACTGGATGTACGGCGCGGCGGCGGGAATAAACTCCGACCCCGACCGCCCGGGTTTCGAGCATATAATCTTCCGCCCCGTGACAGACA
>OGER01000897.1_pt1 | contig 27794 bp, 25 predicted proteins | sample 1570691 | NCBI WGS metagenome assembly OGER01 (sample SAMEA2582143, study PRJEB24529) | metagenome | biome: Human gut stool | place: China | collected 2011
GGTGGTGGAAGAGGACCGCATCCCGGTGGCCATCATCGGCCGCCCCAACGTGGGCAAGTCCAGCCTGACCAACCGCATCCTGGGCGAGAACCGCATGATCGTGGCCAACGAGGCCGGCACCACCCGCGACGCCATCGACACCCCCGTGGACAACGCTTACGGCAAGTTCATCTTCACCGATACCGCCGGTCTGCGCAAGCGCAGCAACATCACCGACGGCCTCGAGCGCTACATGGTCGTCCGCGCACTGGCCGCCGTCGAGCGCAGCCGCGTGGCCCTCATCCTCGTGGACGCCACCGTCGGCTTCACCGAGCAGGACAGCAAGGTGGCCGGTTACGCCCACGACCAGGGCAAAGCCTGCATCATCGTCGTCAACAAGTGGGACGCCGTGGAGGGCAAGGAGACCAACACCATGGAACTGCAGCGCCGGGGCTATGCCGAGTGCTTCAGCTTCATGGGCTACGCTCCCATCATCTTCATCTCGGCCCAGACCGGCTACAACGTCAACAAGCTGATGCAGCTCATCCGCGACGTGGACAGCCAGAACGGTGCCCGCGTGCCCACCGGTGTGCTGAATGAGATGCTGGCCCGTGCCACCGCTCGGATGCAGCCGCCCAGCGACAAGGGCCGCCGCCTGAAGATCTTCTACCTGACCCAGGCTTCCACCCGTCCGCCGACGTTCGTGGCCTTCGTCAACGCAAAGCACCTGTTCCACTTCAGCTATCAGCGGTATATCATCAACCAGATCCGCGAGAACTTCGGTCTGGAGCACACCCCCATCCGCCTTGTCGTGCGTGAGCGCGGCTCCGGCGAGGTGGGCGCGAAGGACGTATAAGGAAGGGAGACTGGTTCTATGACCGCATTTCTCATTGTGCTGGCGGTCGCTGCCGAAGCCTATCTGCTGGGCAGCGTGGACACCGGCATCCTCGTCAGCAAATACCTGTACCATGACGACGTCCGCACCCACGGCTCGGGCGCTGCCGGTATGACCAACATGCTGCGCACCTTCGGCAAGAAGGCCGCTGCCCTCACGGCGGTGGGCGATGTGCTCAAGGGCGTCGCGGCCGTCTGCCTTGGCCGGTGGCTGTTCGGCCATCTGCCCGCCGACGCTGCCGTCTCGCCCTATCTGGGCGTCTACCTCGCCGCCATCCTCGCCGTGGTGGGCCACTCCAAGCCCATCTACTTCGGCTTCAAGGGCGGCAAGGGCGTGCTGGTGGCTGCCGGTGCCATTCTGGCAGTCCAGCCGGTGCTGCTGCCGGTGCTGGCACTCATCTTCCTCGTCTGCCTGGTCCCCACCGGCATGGTGTCGCTGGGCAGCATCACCATGGCCGCGGCCTATCCGGTGCTGACGCTGGTGTACAGCCTCATGCGCGGCCTGCCGACCCGGGACGTGGTGGTCTGCACCGTCGGCGCTGCCATCATGGGCGGCATGGTCATCTGGATGCACCGTTCCAACATCCAGCGCATCCGGGACGGCAAGGAGTACCGTTTCGGCCAGAAGCACAAGAGCAACTAAGCATAAAAAGATGCCCCGCAGGCAGCTCTCGACGAGCGTCCTGCGGGGCATTTTACGTTGTCAGGCTCATTTCGGGTCTGCTTCCAGCAGCGTGTCGGTGTTGTCCTCGTACTTGGGGTCTTCGATGGCGACTTCAAGCTCCGTGTCGGTGTCGTCATGATGCAGGTGCTTGCGCAGCCGGGAGGCGAATTCCTCTGACGGGATGCCGCTCTGGCTGGGGGAAAGGTCGGGTGCGGGGTGGCCGTCGGGCAGATGAGCGCCGAAGGCCGGTACGAAGAAGAACTTCCGCACGATGAAGATGAGGGCGATGGCGCCCACGCTCAGCAGGTTCTCCAGGGCGGATTCGTGACCCACCACCATGTGGCGGGCGATGGCGTAGAGCAGCACTTCGAGGCTGGAGCCGGGGCTGTGCTTGGCCAGCATCTTGATAAACTCGATGCCGATGACGATGTCCAGCGCCCGCTGTAAGAAGATGCTCACCTCGGCGTCGTTGCCGTCGAACAGCAGGCCGGGCATCCACTGCAGCAGCGGCACCATCGACAGCAGCAGGCCGATGAGGACGAGGCCGGACAACAGGATCTCGAGCAGGGTGGCTGTGCTGATGATCCTGTTGCGCAATTCGGCGCGGCTGTGGCTTTCAACACGGGAATTGGACATGGGCAGGGACCTCTCTTTCAAATTTGACCGGAAAGCTTTTACAACAGTTTGATTCTATTGTAACAAAAGCGAAAAACGAAGTCAATTTCTCCGGCTAAGAAAGCTAGTCAGCATGAAAAACTGGAATCGAAGACAGACAAAAGGGGCCGTCCGCACTTGGAATAGAGTGCAGACGGCCCCTCTTTGTGCGGAAAAGGCGGCTTAGGCCTCAGCGATGGCTTCGATCTCGCAGAGCACGCCCTTGGGCAGGTCTTTCACGGCCACGCAGCTGCGGGCAGGCTTGGAGGTGAAATACCGGGCGTACACCTCGTTGAAAGCGGCAAAGTCGGCGATGTCGGCTAGGAAGCAGGTGGTCTTGACCACCTTGTCGAAGCCCACGCCGGCAGCCTCGAGGATAGCGCCCACATTGCGGCAGCTCTGGTCGGCCTGTGCGGCGATGCCCTCGGCGACTGCGCCGGTGGCGGGGTCTACCGGGATCTGGCCGGAGGTGAAGACGAGACCGCCCACGGTGTAGCCCTGAGAGTAGGGGCCGATGGCGCCGGGAGCTTTTTCGGTGCTGATGATGTTCATATCGATTACCTCACATATCATAAATAGGGGAGTCTCCCGCCAAAAGGGGAGCCGATGAAAAAAGTCTACCACCAACGGTCCCCGCCGTCAACGGCCAGCAGGGAACGGCCCCGGAATTTCCGAAAATAGGGGATGTAAAATTATTTGGAAAAATCTACGCAAATCATCTTGACAAGAAATAAACTTTTATGATAAAAATAGAGCATGAAAGTAACATTTTTGCAGAAAAACGCAGGCGCAGCGCAGGCAGGAAAGCCGGCTTTGCGCAGGCGCGTTTCTTTTTTGCAGAAAAAGCGAATTTCTGAACCCTCGGAAGGGGCAGAAAGGATAAGATATGTCGATTTTGGTAGATGATTCAAATAAAACAGCCTGCCGTGCAGCGGAGGCTGGACTGCAGCAGAAAAACTGTGCTGCGCTGGTGCGCCCGGCGGGCACGGGCAAAGGCTGCATCGTGTGGGAGCTGCTGGACGCCCACCCCGAGATGCGCGTGCTCTGGGTGGTGTCCTGCGCTGCCCGTCTGGAGCTGCGCCGCGCCCTGACAAAGCGGCTGGGCCGGACGCTGGGCGGCCGGGTGCGGCTGATGAGCTGCGAGCAGCTGGCCGTGCAGAATGCGCTGGGCTGGGTGGCGCTGGCTGAGTTCCGGCCCGGCCTGCTGGTACTGGACGGCTGGAGGGAGATGAGCGCAAAGGACTGGACCGACTGTGTCCAGCCCCTGTTCCGCCTCTGCCCGGGGGCAAAGCTGCTGGCTCTGGGGGAGCCGGACGCCCCGGGCGACAGCTGCCGCGCCGCCGAGGAGATGCTGGCCGACGCCATCGTGGAGCCGCTGGCGCTGGGCGGGGCGATGGCCGAGGGCCTGCTGCCCATGCCGGCCTCCTATACGGCTCTGCTCTGGCCGCTGGAAGATGGGATGGCTCGCCTCCGTGCTGAGGTGAAGAACCTCCATCTGCCGGGCTGCCCTGACCCAAACGCCGAGAAATATCAGGCTCTGAGCCTCGCCGTAGAAAAGCTTCCGCCGGTGGAACAGCTGCTGGCGCAGTGGCTCCCGGATGCTGCCGGGCGCTGCCTCGTCCTCTGCGAGGATGATGCAGCGGCGGCGAAGACCGCAGAGCAGGCCGAGAAGCTGTTTGGTGCAGGAACACATATTTATAAGGATGCAGAAAGCTTTGCGGCCGATGAAGCGGCCACCCTCCGGCTGCTGGTCTGTGCCAACGGCCCGGCGGTGCAGGCTCCTCTGGCCGGGATCTCGGGCGTGGTGCTGGTGCGCCGCAGCGCTGGACCGGCCGCATACCGGCAGATGCTGGCCCGCGCCCTTGCGGCCTGCGGCAGTGTGCCGGTGGCAGAGCTGAGCGCGGCCTTTGAGGCGCTGACCTGTGTGCAGCAGCTGCGGAAGGAGTGCAGCGCGGCGGGGGCAGAAGCCTTCCCGCTGGAAGAGCCTCTCTCTGCCTGCCGCCGGGCTTACCGGCAGCTCCGCCGCGCGCTGGACTCCGACTGGGAGCGCTATTATGCCGCCGCAAAGCAGATGACGGCAGAGGGAAAGACGCTGGACGTGCCTCGCTCCTACCGCTTTGGGGGCGTGGCCGTGGGCCGCTGGCTGGAAAACCAGCGCCTTGTCCGGGCCGGAAGGAAAAAGGGACGCCTCACCGCCGAGCAGGCCGCCCGGCTGGACAAAATCGGCATGAACTGGAAAAAGCGGCTCGAGCTGGCGTGGGAGAACGGCTGTGCTTCGGCCCGGCGGTACCGCGGCAGCCACAGCGACCTGCTGGTGCCGGTCCATTATAAGGATAAGGACGGCTTTGCACTGGGCGAGTGGATCGTCTACAACCGCCAGCGCTATCTGAGCGGGAACCTGCCGCCAGACCGCGTCGAGCGCCTCGAGGCACTGGGCATGGTGTGGGACACCGGCAGCATCCTCTGGGAGAAGAGCTATGCCGCCGCCGTCCAGTATTATCTGGAAAATCACACGCTGGAAATTCCCGTCAAGTATGTCACGCCGGACGGCATGGCGCTGGGCGTCTGGCTGGGCAGTCAGCGCGCCGCTTATAAAGAAGGTGTGCTGACCGACGCCCAGATCGAAAAGCTGGAAGCGCTGGAAGTGGACTGGGCGAACCGGAACGACCGTAAGTGGCAGACCGCCTACGAGGCCGCCGTGAAGTACCATGCCGCCCACGGGAACCTCGACGTCCCCACCGAGTACATCGACGAAGACGGCATCCTGCTGGGCAAGTGGGTGTCCCGCCAGCGGTACGCATGGCAGAACCCCGAGCGCAGCAGCGCCCGGGTGACGCCGGAGCGGAAAGCTCTGCTGGACGAGCTGGGCATGAACTGGGAAAAGACCGACTCGTGGCAGCACCGCTACGAGCTGGCCGTGGAATACAAAAAGGAGCACGGCAGTCTGGCCGTTCCGGCCCAGTACCGGACGGAGGACGGCATCTGGCTAGGCAGCTGGCTGTCCCGTCAGAAGCAGATGCTGCGGGAGGGCAAAAAGCTCTCCGCCGAGCGCCGCGCGGCCCTGAAAGAGCTGTTCAAGGGCGAAAAAGGCCGACGTCTCAGCGCCCCGGTGCCGCCCGCGTGCAGCGTGCGGGAGCAGAACTGGCTGGACAACTACCAGAGCGCCAGGCTCTACGCCGAGAAGAAGGGCAGCCTCCTCGTGCCTGCCGGATACGTGGACGAGAACGGCTTCCGTCTGGGCGTCTGGATCTCGAACCTCCGGGCTGCCCGCAAGGCCCGGCCCGGCTCGTTCCAGGTGACGCCGGAGCATATCGCTCTGCTGGACGCCATCGGGATGCAGTGGGACGCCCGGGAGGCCAAGTGGGCCGGGGCGTTCCGCCGTGCCGAAGAGTACTGCGCCGCCCACGGCGATCTGCTGGTGCCGGTGAACTATAAGACCGAAGACGGCTTCTGCCTCGGCGACTGGGTCCGCCGGATGCGCGAAAACTACGCCTGTGCCGAGAAAAAGCTGACGGCGGAGCGCATCGCAAAGCTCGAAGCGCTGGGCATGGTCTGGACCGTGCCGCAGGAGGGCTGAGATATTGCATTTTAGGGCGGAGTGTGATATACTTCACCTCGTCTGAATAGAAAACAGCAGGTGCCTGCCGCCGGGGCTTCGTCCCCGGCCGGGAGGGTAAAAGGGAAGCGGGTGCGAGTCCCGCGCGATCTCGTCACTGTGATAAGGGAGTCCGCTGCCTTGGCGCTCAGCGCCGGTCACTGGAGGCTTTGCCTCTGGGAAGGCGGCAGCGGGCGGTGAGCTTTCAGTCAGGAAACCTGCCCGCTGTTGGTACAGGAGCGTCCGGCTCCGGATCACGAGGAATTGGTCGTACCAAAAAGCCCGAAAGTTCAAAGGGTCTTTTTGCTGTGCCTTCCGCGCGGTGAAAAGGCTCTTTTTTCGTTTGAGCTGGCCCCCGTTTCGTACCCTTTCTATCGGAAACGTACATTCCACACAACAGAAAGGACTCAAACAATGCGTAAGGCAACCAACAAGAACTGGCAGCGCGTCACCGCCGCTGCCGCCGCACTGGCCCTGTGTGCCGGTGTGCTCACCGGCTGCGGTGCATCTTCTTCCACTGCCGCCGGCAGCACCGCCGCAAGCTCTGCCGCCGCCAGCGGAGTGAGCAGCGAGGAGGCTGATGAAATGGCAGCAAAGAATGTGGCAGACCTCATCGACGCCATCTATGTGCAGGAGCGCAACGAGAACACCGACGCTCAGTGTGAGGCCGCAAAGGCAGCATGGGACGCTCTGACCGACGCTCAGAAGGAGATGGTCGAGGGCGAAGAGGCAAGCCCCGAGTACTTTGGCCGCGACACCGGCGACGCCTCTAAGGACGACCCCCGCAACCAGGATAACATCGGCGACAAGGAGATCCTGGTCGTCAGCTTCGGCACCTCCTTCAACGACAGCCGCGCAGCGGACATCAAGGGCATCGAGGACGCCATCCAGGCCGCATATCCCGACTGGTCTGTCCGCCGTGCCTTCACCGCACAGATCATCATCAACCATATTCAGGCCCGTGACGGCGAGAAGATCGACAACATGGAGCAGGCTCTGGAGCGCGCTGTTGCCAACGGCGTGAAGGATCTGGTCGTCCAGCCCACCCATCTGATGCACGGCGCGGAGTACGACGAGATGATGGAGATGGTGGACAGCTACCGTGATAAGTTTGAGTCCGTCGCCATCGCCGAGCCTCTGCTGGGCGAGGTGGGCAGCGATGCCACCGTCATCAACGCCGACAAGGAAGCTGTCGCCAAGGCCATCACCGCCGAGGCCGTCAAGACCGCCGGTTTCGACAGTCTGGACGCCGCTGCTGAGGACGGCACCGCCTTCGTCTTCATGGGCCACGGCACCTCTCACACCGCAAAGGTGAGCTACAGCCAGATGCAGTCTCAGATGAACGCTCTGGGCTACAAGAACGTCTTTATCGGCACCGTCGAGGGTGAGCCGGAGGAGACTGACTGCGAGAACGTCATCAAGGCTGTCAAGGCCGCCGGTTATACCAAGGTCGTCCTGCGTCCCCTGATGGTCGTTGCGGGTGACCACGCCAACAACGATATGGCGGGCGACGACGAGGATTCCTGGAAGAGCCAGTTCGAGGCATCCGGCGAATTCGACTCTGTCGATTGCCAGATCGCCGGTCTGGGCGAGGTCGCTGACATCCAGCAGCTCTACGTCGCACACACCAAGGCCGCTGTCGATTCCCTGAACGGTTGAGCATAAGTTTATGATTGCCCGGAAAGGAGTGCCTTTTCGGGCAATTTCTTTTTCGGCCTGCTTTGAATTCGGGCCATTGCGTGTTATAATCTTTTCTGTAAAATAGATACTTCGAGGTATATCATCATGAAACTGAACCATAAATTTGCTCTTCTGCTGGCCGGCGCTGTGCTGGCTGGTTCTCTCACCGGCTGCGGCGCATCCGGCGCCCCGGCCAGCTCTGCCGCTTCCTCCGAGGCTGCGGCTTCCTCTGCCGTGAGCGAGGCAGCTTCCGAACCGGCAGCAGAGGCTGCTCTGCCCGACGGCGTCTACACCGCCGACTTTGACACCGACAGCTCCATGTTCCATGCCAACGAGGCCAACGACGGCAAGGGAATCCTGACTGTGAAGGACGGTCAGATGACCTTCCACGTCAGCCTCGTCTCCAAGAAGATCGTCAACCTCTACGTCGGCATGGCCGCTGACGCCGAGGCCCACGAGGGGGACTGGCTCCAGCCTACCACCGACACCGTCACCTACTCCGACGGCCTGTCCGATGAGGTCTACGGCTTCGACATCCCGGTGGAGGCTCTGGACGAGGACTTCCAGCTGGCCATCCTCGGCACCAAGGGCAAGTGGTACGACCATACCGTCCGTGTCGCCAACGCCCAGCCTGCTGCGGCGGAAGCGCCTGCCGACGGAACCTACACCTGTGACGTGACCCTTGAGGGCGGCTCCGGCCGCGCCACCGTGGAAAGCCCCGCGGCCCTGACCGTGGCCGACGGCAGGATGACCGCCACCATCGTCTGGTCCAGCCCCAACTACGACTATATGCTGGTGGACGGCGAAAAGTATCTGCCCACCAACACCGAGGGCAACTCTACCTTCGAGATCCCCGTCACGGCTCTCGACACCCCGCTGGATGTGGTGGGCGATACCGTCGCCATGAGCACCCCGCATGAGATCGAGTATACGCTGACCTTCGCCTCTGCATCTCTGATCGAGGCAAAGTAACGATGAAACGCCGCAATTTTCTGAAAGCCCTGCCTGCCGCTGCCCTCACCCTTGCGGGCTGCGGGCAGCACAAGACCGCCCCGGCCAATACAGCATCCCTCGTGTTCGACCACAGCTATCCGCTGGACTATGCCACCCAGTTTTCCGCCGACTGCTATGAGGGCGGCTATGTGATGATCGACATCCCGGACGCCGGGCGGTTCCTCGTCGTCCCCGAAGGGGCCGCCGAGGTGGACGACCTGCCCGAGGACGTCGTTCTGCTGCGCCAGCCGCTGGATCATATTTATCTCGTCTCCACCTCGGTGATGGACCTCTTCGTCCATCTGGACGCGCTGGACAGCATCGCCCTCTCCGGCACGAAGGCCGATGGCTGGTATGTGGAAGAGGCCAGACAGGCCATGCAGGAGGGCCGCATCGCCTACGCGGGCAAGTACAGCGCCCCGGACTATGAGCGCATCCTTGCCGTCGGCTGCACCCTCGCCATCGAGAACACCATGGTGCTCCACGACCCCGAGGTCAAGGAGCAGCTGGAAAAGTTCGGTGTGCCGGTCCTCGTGGAGCGCTCGAGCTACGAGAGCGGCCCGCTGGCCCGGATGGAGTGGCTCAAGCTCTACGGCATCCTGCTGAATAAGACTGAGATGGCGGAAGAGGTCTTCCGCCAGAAGGTGGAGCAGGTGGCCCCCATCCTCGAGCAGGAGAACACGGGCAAGACCGCGGCCTTCTTCTCCATCACCACCAATAACCTCATCACCGTCCGCCGCACCAGCGACTATGTGGCCCAGATGGTGGGGATGGCCGGCGGCGTCTACATCTTCGACGACCTCGAGGGGGAGACGTCGGCCCAGTCCACCATCAAACTGCCGCTGGAGACGTTCTACGCCCGGGCCAGGGACGCCGACGTCCTCATCTACAACAGCACCATCGAGGGCGTCGTGGAGACCCGTGACCAGCTCATCGAAAAATGCCCGATGCTGGCAGATTTCAAGGCCGTCCAGTCCGGCGACTGCTGGTGTACGGCCCAGAGCCTCTTCCAGCAGAGCATGGAGCTGGCCGACCTCATCTCGGATATGAACCTCGTCTTCACCGAGGGCTCGCCCGACCCGGCGTCCCTCCGTTTCTTACAGCGAATCGTATAAAAGGAGCTTTGTCATGACCACCACCCGCCGCCTCAGCCTCGCGTACCTCGCCCTCACGGCGGGGGTCGCGGTGCTGTTTGCACTCAACCTGTTCTGGGGCAGTGTGTCCCTGACGCCCGGCGCGGTGGCGGCGGCTCTGCTGGGCCGGGGCGAAGATGCGCTGGCCGTGGGCATCGTGCTCCGGCTCCGTCTGCCCCGGGCGGTCATGGTCGTGCTGCTGGGCGCGGCCCTCTCGGCGGCGGGCTACCTCCTGCAGACCTTCTTCGCCAACCCCATCGCCGGCCCCTTCGTCATGGGCGTGTCCAGCGGCGCAAAGCTGGCGGTGGCCCTGACGATGGTGGTGTTTTTACAGCGGGGGCTGCTCACCGGCTCGGCCACCCTCATCATCGCCGCCTTTGCAGGCTCGATGGCGGCGATGGCCTTCGTGCTGGTGGTGGCCCGGCGGGTGCCGCGGATGAGCATCCTCGTCATCTGCGGCATCATGATCGGTTATATCTGCTCGGCTGTCACCGACATCGTGGTGACCTTCGCTCAGGACTCCAACATCGTCAATCTCCACAACTGGTCGATGGGCAGCTTTTCCGGCATGACCTGGGCCAACGTGGGTGCAGCGGCCTGCGTGGTGCTGCCCGCGCTGGCGGCGGCGTTCCTGCTCTCGAAGCCCATGGCGGCCTACCAGATGGGCGAGAGCTACGCCAGGAGCGTCGGCGTGCCGGTGCGGGCCTTCTCGACGGCCCTCGTGCTGCTTTCCAGCCTGCTTTCCGCCTGCGTGACGGCATTTGCAGGCCCCATCTCCTTTGTGGGCATCGCGGTGCCGCATCTGGTCAAGAACCTGCTGGGCAGCGCAAAGCCCCTTTATGTCCTGCCGGGCTGCTGTCTGGGCGGGGCAGCGTTCTGCCTGCTCTGCGACCTCATCGCCCGCAGCCTGTTCGCGCCCACTGAGCTGTCCATCAGCTCGGTGACGGCAGTTTTCGGTGCGCCGGTGGTCATCTGGCTGCTGGTGCGCCGCCAGACACAGGAGGGCCGGGAATGAGCGATCCGAAATTCTACTGCCGCGCCGAGGACCTTGCCATCGGCTACGGCAAAACGCCCCTGATGGAGCACATCGGCCTCGGCGTCGGGAAGGGGACCATCCTCACCCTCATCGGCCCCAACGGCGCGGGAAAATCCACCCTGCTCAAGACGCTGGCAGCGCAGCTGGCCCCCCAGGGGGGCGCTGTGCTGCTGGACGGCAAAAATCTCGCGGACTGCTCCGGCCCGGAGCGCGCCCGCAAAATGGCCCTGATGGTGCCCCACACCCGCCGCACCGAGCTGACCACCTGCTTCGAGATGGCGTCCGCCGGGCGCTACCCCTACACGGGGCGGCTGGGCGTCCTCTCGGCGGAAGATAAGCGCCAGGTCCATGCCGCGCTGGCCCTCGTGGGGGCCGAGGCGCTGGCGGGCCGGGACTTCAACCGCATCAGCGACGGCCAGCGCCAGCGCGTCCTGCTGGCCCGGGCCATCTGCCAGCAGCCGGAGCTGATATTATTGGACGAGCCTACGTCTTTCCTTGACATCAAGGGCAAGGCGGAATTGCTGGCCATCCTGAAAGGCCTCGCCCGGGACAAAAAGATGGCCGTCATCCTCAGCCTCCACGAGCTGGAGCTGGCGCAGAAAGTTTCCGACAAGGTCGTCTGCGTCTCGACGGCGGGCGTCTCGGACGTCATGACACCGGAAAAGGCCTTTGCCCGGGAAAACATCTGTAAAATTTATGCTCTGACCGATGAGCAGTACGCATTCCTCTACGGCGAAGAAAAAGCGCCGGAGGAAGAGCGCCCGCTCTTTGAGCACTACGTCCGCAGCGGCCAGAAGCTCCTGCGCTGCGGCTATACCACCGGCACCTGTGCGGCGCTGGGCGCGGCGGGCGCGGCACGGTTGCTGCTCACTGGCCGCACCCCCGAGACGGTGGCCCTCCGCACCCCGAAGGGCATCGTGGTGGAGGTAGAGCCTATCTTCTGCCGCCTGTCCGGCGAGGGGGCTGAGTGCGCCATCCGGAAGGACGGCGGCGACGATGTGGACGTGACCACCGGTCTGCCGGTCATCGCCGGTGTCGCCCTCCGGCCCGAGCTGTCCGGCGAGGTGTGCATCCACGGCGGTGAGGGCGTGGGCCGGGTGACAAAGCCCGGTCTCGACCAGCCCGTGGGCGAAGCTGCCATCAACCACGTCCCCCGGGCCATGATAAAGGAAGCGCTGGAAAAAGAGGCCGAATCTGCCGGGTACGCGGGCGGCTTCGATGTCACCATCTCCATCGAGGGCGGGGCCGAAACGGCGAAGCGCACCTTCAACCCCCACATGGGCGTGGAAGGGGGCCTCAGCGTCCTCGGCACCAGCGGCATCGTCGAGCCCATGAGCCAGCAGGCCATCCTCGACACCATCCAGCTGGAAATGGGGCAGGCGGCGCTTCGGGCCGGAAGCCCCCGGCGGCTCATCCTCGCCCCGGGCAACTACGGCCTCGACTATCTCCACGAGAAGATGCCCGCCCTAAAGAATATCCCGGTGGTCAAGACCTCGAACTTCATCGGGGATACGATGGATATGGCGGCGGCATCCCACTTCGAAGAGGTGGTGCTGGTGGGCCACATCGGCAAGCTGGTCAAGCTGGCGGGCGGCGTCATGAACACCCACTCCCGCACAGCCGACTGCCGCACCGAGCTGCTCTGCGCCCACGCCGCCCTCTGCGGTGCATCCCGGGACGTCTGCGCGGCCCTGATGAACGCGGCCACCACCGACGCCTGCATGGAGATCTTAGACAAAGCAGAGATGAGAGAGCCGGTGCTGTCCAGTCTGCTGGACGCCATCCAGCTCCACCTCGACCGCCGCGCCGCCGGGGCGTTCCGGGTGGGCGCGGTGCTCTTCTCGAACCAATACGGCCCACTGGGCCAGACCAGGACTGCAAAGGAGCTGCTGGACGAATGGAAAAACGGATAGGCACTTTTTACGGCGTCAGCGTCGGCCCGGGCGACCCGGAGCTCATGACCCTGCAGGCTGTCCGCCGCCTCGAAAACTGCCCGGTCATCGCCGCGCCCCAGACCCCGAAGGGCGGGATGCTGGCGCTGGACATCGCAAAAGGTGCGGTGGAGCTGAGCGGCAAGACCATCCTGCCGCTGCGCTTCGCCATGAGCCTTGACCCGGCGGTGCAGAAAGCCGCCCACGTCGAGGCGGCCCGGGCCGTGAAAGAATATCTCGACGCCGGGCAGGATGTCGCCATGCTCAACCTCGGCGACCTGTCCGTTTACGCCACCTTCGGCTACCTGCAGGAGATCCTGGAGGCCGAGGGCTGCAAGACCGTGATGCTCCCCGGCGTGACGAGCTTCTGCGCCGCTGCGGCCCGGCTGGGCCAGTCCCTGACGGGCGGCATGGAGCAGCCGCTGACCATCGCCCCGGGACGCTGCGCCGCTGAGGTGCTGGCCGCACCGGGCGCGAAAGTGCTGATGAAATCGGGCCGTCAGCTGCCCGAGACGCTGGTCGCGCTGGCCGATGCCGGGCTTCTGAGCCGGAGCGCGATGGTCTGTAACTGCGGCCTGCCGAACGAGGAGGTCTGGCCCGACCTGGCCGATTATGACCCGGCCCGGTCGGCGGGCTATTTCGCAACGATTTTGGTGAAGGAGGGGTAAGATATGGTCCATTTTGTAGGAGCCGGGCCGGGTGCGCCCGACCTCATCACCCGGCGGGGCGCGGCCCTGCTGGCCGATGCCGACTGCATCATCTACGCGGGCAGTCTCGTCAACCCGGCCCTGCTGGGGCTGGCGAAGCCCGGCTGTGCCATCTACAACAGCGCGGAAATGACGCTGGAACAGGTGCTGGACACCATCCGCGCCGCCGAAAAGGCAGGCGGCACTACGGTCCGCCTCCACACCGGCGACCCCTGCCTCTACGGGGCCATCCGGGAGCAGATGGACGCGCTGGATGCCGACGGTATCTCCTACGATGACACACCGGGCGTGTCCAGCTTCTGCGGCGCGGCGGCGGCACTCTGTGCCGAGTACACCCTGCCCAACGTGAGCCAGACCGTCATCATCACCCGGATGGAGGGCCGCACTCCTGTTCCTGAGGCCGAACAGCTGGCAAAGCTGGCCGCTCACGGGGCTACCATGGTCATCTTCCTCTCCATCGGGCTGGTGGACAAAGTCCGGCAGGCCCTTCTCGAGAGCGGCGGCTACCGCCCCGATACCCCTGCCGCTGTGGTCTATAAGGCCACCTGGCCCGAGCAGAAGGTGGTGCGCTGCACCGTCTCCACACTGGCCGAGGAGACCCGCAAAAACGGCATCACCAAGACCGCCCTCATCGTCGTAGGCGACTTTCTGGGCGAAAATTACGAGCGCAGCAAGCTCTATGACCCTGCCTTTACCACCGAGTTCCGGCAGGGGACAGAGGCCGGGCAGTGAGCCGGGCATATCTGGCCTTTACGGCAAAGGGCGAGGCGCTGGCCCGTCGGCTGGCAGAAGCTCTGCCCGGCAGCGTGAGCCGCTGCGGCGGAGACGTGACCCTGAAAGGCTGGACGGCGGAGCATTTTGCACAGGATGAGGCCCTGATTTTTGTGGGAGCTGTGGGCATCGCGGTGCGGGCCATCGCGCCCCACTGCAGGAGCAAGGCCGCCGACCCGGCGGTGGTGGTCGTGGACGAGGGCGGGAACTTCGCCGTGCCGCTCCTGTCGGGCCATCTGGGCGGTGCCAACGCGCTGGCCCGGGCGCTGGCAAAAGCGTGCGGCGCGGTGCCGGTCATCACGACGGCCACTGACGTCAACGGCCTCTTCGCCGTGGACCTCTGGGCCAAGGCCCAGAACTGCGCTGTCCTTGAGCCGGAGCGCATCAAGCGCGTCAGCGGCGCCCTGCTGGCCGGGCAGACGGTCCGGTACTGGTCGCCGTGGCCGATGGCGGGGGAGACCCCCGCCGGCGTGGAAAAGGCTGACCCACCCGAAGCCGCCGACTTCGCCCTGACCCTCACGCCGCAGGGCGGGGCGCTCCACCTCGTCCCCCGCATCGGGGTGCTGGGGGTGGGGTGCCGCCGCGGCACGACGGCCCGCCAGCTGGAAGAAGCCTTCGCGGCGTTCTGTGCCGCGTCCGGCCTCAGCCCGACGGCGGTCTGCGCCGCCGCCAGCATCGACCTGAAAAAAGATGAGCCGGGGCTTGCAGCGTTCTGCAAAGCCCACGGCTGGCCCATCACGTTCTATCCGGCCGACGAGCTGCGGGCCGTGCCGGGACAGTTCACCCCGTCGGCCTTTGTGGCAAGTGTCACCGGCGTGGACAACGTCTGTGAGCGCTCGGCGGTAAAAGCCTCGGGCGGGACGCTCCTTCTGCCCAAAACGGCAGGCGGCGGCGTGACGCTGGCGCTGGCCGTCCGCCCCTTTGCACCCGATTGGAGGACAGAGCAATGAGTGAGAGTAAAAAGACCGTGTTCGTCGTGGGGCTTGGCCCCGGCGGCGGACAGTTTCTGACCGTGCAGGCGCAGAGCGCCTTGCAGCAGGCCGAGGTGTTGTGCGGCTATACGGTCTACATCGACCTTGTGCGCCCCCTCTACCCGGAAAAAGAGTGCTACACCACCGGCATGACCCGGGAGATCGACCGCTGCCGCTGGGCGCTGGACACCGCCCGGGCGGGCCGGGACGTGGCGCTGGTCTGCTCCGGCGACGCCGGGGTCTACGGCATGGCCAGCCCGCTGCTGGAGCTGGCCGAAGAGTACCCGGACGTCAACGTGGAGGTCGTCCCCGGCCTGACCGCCGCCCTCAGCGGCGGGGCGGTGCTGGGCGCCCCGCTGGCCCACGATTTCTGCGTCATCTCGCTGTCGGACCGTCTCACGCCGTGGGAGGTCATCGAAAAGCGGCTGGCCTGCGCCGCTCAGGGCGATTTCGCGCTGGCGCTGTACAATCCCTCCTCCAAGGGCCGCCCGGACTATCTGCGCCGGGCTGTGGACATCCTGCTGGCAAACGGCAAAGCCCCGGACACCCTCTGCGGTTCTGTGCGGAACATCGGCCGGGAAGGGCAGGAAAAGCACATCCTGCCCCTCAGCCAGCTCCGGGACACCGAGGTGGATATGTTCACCACCGTCTTTGTGGGCAACGCCGCCACCCGCGCGCTGAGCGGGCGGATGGTCACGCCGAGGGGGTACCGCCGATGAATGTCGTCGTTTTCAGCGGCACCACCGAGGGGCGGGAGCTTTCCCGCCAGCTGGCGGCGCTGGGCATCGAAGTCACCGTCAGCGTGGCCACCCCGCTGGGGCAGGAAGAGCAGGGGAGCACCCCCGGCGTCACCGTCCGGTGCGGGCGGCTCCTGCCCGATGAGATGGCCGCGCTCTTGGGGGATGCCGCCCTCTGCATCGACGCCACCCACCCCTACGCGGTGGAGGCGACCAAAAATATCAAAGCAGCGGCAGAGAAGGCCGGGGTAGGATACCTCCGCCTGCTGCGCCCGGCCAGTCCGCTGCCGGAAAGCTGTCTCGTCTTTGAGAGCGCAAAGCAGGCGGCCGAGGCGCTGGCCGCAAAAGAGGGGAATCTTCTGCTGGCCACCGGGGCCAAGGAGCTGGCGCAGTTCGCGGCCATCCCGCCCGAGCGGCTCTACCCCCGCGTCCTGCCCACGCTGGAAAGCATCGCGGCCTGCGAGGCGGCGAACATCCCCCACCGCAACATCATCGCCATGCAGGGCCCCTTCAGCTTTGCCCTCAATCAGGCCATGATGGAGCAGTTCCATATCCGCTGGCTTGTCACAAAGGACGGCGGCGCAGCCGGAGGCTTCGACGAAAAAGCCGCCGCCGCCTCTGCCGCCGGGGCGCAGCTGGTGGTCATCCGCCGACCGCCCGAGCAGGGCGAGACGGCTTCCGAGGTGCTGAAACGCTGCAAGGAGATGATAAGATGAACGTGACACTCATCGGCATGGGCTCCGGTCAGCCGGAGAACCTGACCCTTCAGGGTCTGGCCGCACTGCGGCAGGCCGACCTCATCCTGGGCGCACGGCGTCTGCTGGCAGTTCTGCCTGCCGGCTGCACCGAGAACCGCGCCGCCGCCTACCGCCCCGACGAGGTGGCAGAGCTGCTGCAGACTTCCGGCGCGGAGAACGCCGTGCTGGTCTACAGCGGCGACACTGGCTTTTACTCCGGCGCGTCCTCCATGATGGAAAAGCTGGAGGCCCTCGGCGTCCGCGCCCGGGTGCTGCCCGGCCTTTCCAGCATCCAGCTGCTGGCGGCGGCGCTGGGCCGTCCGTGGCAGGGGTGGAACCTTGTTTCGGCCCATGGCCGCACCTGTGACCCGGTGGCCGAGTGTATGCAGGGCAGACCCACCTTCTTCCTCACCGGCGGCAGCGAAGACCCCGCCACCCTCTGCGCCCAGCTGGCGGCAGAGGGCTTCGGGGATGTGCAGGGCGTCGTGGGCCAGTGCCTCGGCACGCCGGAAGAAAAGCTCTTCCGCGGCAGCGTCAAAGAGCTGGCCGCAGGCCGCTTCAACAGCCTGAGCGTCCTTCTCGTGGAGGCGGCGGAGGTGCTGCCCCGCCGCGCCCCGGGCCTGCCGGACGAAGCCTTCGAGCGGGGCGACGTTCCCATGACCAAGCAGGAAGTCCGGGCCGCTGTGCTGGCGAAGCTGGCCGTCCGCCCGGAAGACATCCTGTGGGACGTGGGGGCCGGGACGGGCAGCGTCAGCGTGGAGCTGGCATTGGCCGCGCCCCGGGGCCGGGTGTATGCAGTGGAGTGCAGGCCGGAGGGCTGTGCGCTCATCAAAGCCAACCGCGAAAAATTCAGGACCCGGAACCTCGTCCTCGTGGAGGGGCTTGCCCCCGCTGCGCTTTCGGACCTGCCCGCGCCGGACGCTGTTTTCATCGGCGGCAGCAAGGGCAGCCTTGCCGCCATCGTGGACGCCGCGCTGGATAAGAACCCCGACGCCCGCATCTGTGTGTCGGCCATCGCCCTTGAGACCCTTTCGGCGGCGGTGGCCGCGCTGACGGCCAAAGGCCGGACCGTGCAGGTGAGCCAGATCGCCGTCAGCCGGGCCAAGGCCGTGGGCGGGCTGCACCTTATGATGGCCCAGAACCCCATCTACCTTATCACAGGAGAATGACATGATACAGTTTCTGCTGGCGGCGCCCCGCTCGGGCAGCGGCAAGACCACCATGACCTGCGCCCTGCTCATGGCGCTGAAGCGGCGGGGCTGTGCGCCCTGCGCCTTCAAGAGCGGGCCGGACTACATCGACCCCATGTTCCACCGGGCCGTGCTGGGGGTGGAGAGCCGCAGCCTCGACCTCTTTTTCTCTGCGCCCGAGACGGTGCGCACCCTCTACGCGAGGGGGGCCGCCGGCCACGGTGCGGCGGTGTGCGAGGGGGCCATGGGCTTTTACGACGGCCTCGGGGGCGTCAGCGACAGAGCCAGCGCGTGGCATCTGGCCGACACGCTGGGTCTGCCAGTGCTGCTGGTGGTGGAGCCGAAAGGTCAGAGCCTGACGCTGGCCGCAGAGCTGAAGGGGCTCGTAAACTTCCGCACTCCCAGTCACATCGCAGGCATCCTGCTGAACAACTGCACGGCACGGATGCACGCTCTGCTGGCCCCGATGCTGGAAAAAGAGACGGGTCTGCCGGTGCTGGGCTTTCTGCCGAAACTCCCGGAGGCCGTCATCGGTTCCCGCCATCTGGGCCTCTACACAGCGGCGGAAGTGGAAAATTTACAGCAGAAGCTGGCCCTTCTGGCCGACGCGGCGGAGGAGCACATCGACTGGCCCCGCCTGCTGGCCCTCTGCGAAAAGGAGCCGCCCGCCCTGCCGGTGCAGCCGGAGACGCCTTCGGCCCGTGTCCGCATCGCCGTGGCGCAGGACGAGGCGTTCTGCTTTACCTACGCCGAGACGCTGGAGGCCTTCCGGGACGCCGGGGCAGAGGTGGTCTTTTTCAGCCCCCTCCGCGACACGGCTCTGCCGGAAAACATCGGCGGGCTGTATCTGCCCGGCGGCTACCCGGAACTTCACGCAAGAGAATTGAGTGAAAATACCTCGCTTCTGCGCGAGATAAAGCAAAAAATCGAGTCCGGTCTGCCCACGGCGGCCGAGTGCGGGGGCTTCCTCTATCTGGGGCAGAGCCTCACGGACGCCGAGGGGCAGAGCTGGCCGATGGCGGGCGTTCTGCCGGGCGAAGCAAAAGATGCCGGACGTCTCGTCCGCTTCGGCTACGCCGCGCTGAGCGCAGACTCGGACAGTCTGCTCTTCCGGGCCGGGGAGAGCTTTCCCATCCACGAATTCCACCACTGGGATTCCACCGCCAACGGCACGGCCCTCGCGGCAAAAAAGCCGGTGGGCGGCGCAGAGTGGCGGTGCGGATTTGTAAGTGAGCATTTCTATGCGGGCTTCCCGCATTTGTACTGGGCGGGTACGCCCCTGCCGCAGCGCTTTGCCGCCGCGGCTGAAAATTACAGGAGAGACCATGACTGAGACAGAACTCGCCGCCCTCTGTGCGGCCATCACGCCGCCGGACGAAGCCGCCCGGGCGGCGGCGCACGCCCACTGGGCCAGCCTTGCAAAGCCGCTGGGCGGGCTGGGCGGATTGGAAACGACCATCGAGGATGCCGCCGCCCTCACCGGCAGCGCAAAGCTGGATATTTCCCGCCGGGCGGTGCTGGTGCTCTGCGCTGATAACGGTGTGGTGGCCCAGGGCGTCAGCCAGACCGACAGCAGCGTGACCCGCGCCGTGGCTGAGAACCTCGCCGCCCGCCGCACCAGCGTCTGCCGGATGGCACAGACCGCCCGGTGCGAGGTGGTGCCGGTGGATATGGGCATCGCGGGCGACCCGGTCCCGGGCGTCCTCGACTGCCGCATCGCCCCCGGCACAGCGGACTTCACCCTCGGCCCGGCCATGAGCCGGGAGCAGGCCGTGGAGGCCATCGGCAGGGGCATCCGGCTGGTGCAGGAGCAGAAGAAGGCGGGCGTCGGCCTGCTGGCCACCGGTGAGATGGGCATCGGAAACACCACGACCTCCAGCGCCGTGGCCGCTGTGCTGCTGGGCCAGCCCGTCGAAGGGATGACGGGCCGGGGCGCGGGCCTTTCGGACGAGGGACTTGCCCGGAAGATCGACGCCATCCATCGCGGCATCGCAAAAAATCAGCCCGACTCTGCCGATGCACTGGACGTGCTGGCAAAGCTGGGCGGTTTCGATATTGCCGGACTCTGCGGCGTCTTCCTCGGCGGGGCGCTGGAAGGTGTGCCGGTGCTGGCCGACGGCTTCATCAGCTGTGTGGCGGCGCTCTGCGCTGTCCGGCTCTGCCCGGCGGCGGCCAAGGCTGTCTTTGCAAGCCACTGCTCCACCGAGCCGGCCGCAAAGCTGGTGCTGGACGCTCTGAACAAAAAAGCCCTCATCACGGCGGGCCTGCATCTGGGCGAAGGCACCGGCGCGGTGGCTGCCATCCCGCTGTGGGACATGGCGCTGGCCGTCTACGGTGGCTGTTATTCCTTTGAAGAGGGCGGCATCGAAGCCTACACGCCGCAGGGAGGCGAAGGATGCTGACGCTGGTGCTCGGCGGCGCGGCCAGCGGCAAGAGCGCCTGCGCCGAGAGCCTTGTGCTCAAGACCGGCCTGCCCCGCTATTACCTCGCCACCATGCAGGTCTGGGATGCCGAGTGCGCCGCCCGGGTGGAAAAGCACCGGAAAATGCGGGCGCAAAAGCAGTTCGAAACGCTGGAATGCCCGCTCCACCTCGACTGTCTGCCCCTGCCCGGCCGGGGGACCGTCCTGCTGGAAGACCTCGGCAACCTCGTCGCCAACGAGCTTTACAGCCCCGGCGGGGCAGGAAAGCACACCGCCGAGGCCGTTTTGGCCGGGCTGGAACGCCTCGCCGCCGGGTGTGATCACCTTATCGTCGTATCGAACGAGGTGTTCAGCGGCGGTGCCGACTACGCAGGCGACACCGACCAGTATCTGCTGGCGCTGGCGCAGGTGAACAACGCCTTCGCTGCCCGGGCGGACAACGTCTGCCGGGTGGTCTGCGGCCTGCCGGTGTACTACAAAGGGGGAGAAAAGCTGTGACTGTTTTGCAGACCATCGCGGTGGCCTTTGCGATGTTTTCGGCCCTGCCGGTGCCGCAGTTCGAGTGGAACGAAAAAAATATGCGGTACGCCATGTGTGCCTTCCCCCTCATCGGGCTGGTGTGCGGCGGGCTGTGGTGCCTCTGCGGCGTCCTGCCCCTGCCGGAGCTGGCCCGGGCGGCGGCGTTCTGCCTCGTGCCGGTGGCCGTCACCGGCGGCATCCATCTCGACGGCTACGCCGACACCTCCGACGCCCTCTCGAGCTACGGCGACCGGGAAAAAAAGCTTGAAATTCTGAAAGACTCCCACTGTGGGGCCTTCGCCGTCATCCGGCTGTGCTGCTACTTTGCGGCTTACTTCGGCCTCTGCGGCAGTGTGCGGTTCACGCCCCGGGCGGGCCTGTGCTGGACGCTGGCGCTGGTGCTGGAGCGGGCGCTGTCGGGCTTTGCCGTGGCGGCGTTCCCGCTGGCGAAGGACACCGGCCTCGCCCATACTTTTGCCACAGCGGCCGACAAGCAGACCGTCCGCCGCTTCCTCTGCGGCCTGTCGGCTCTGCTCGTCCTGGCGCTGACGGCGCTGGGCGGCGGCGGGCTGGCGGCGGCGGCGCTTCTGGCGCTGTGGCGCTATGATTTCGTGGCAAAAAAGCAGTTTGGCGGCATCACCGGCGACCTGGCCGGGTGGTTTTTGCAGCGGGCCGAGCTGTGGATGCTGGCGGCGCTGGCCGTCAGCCAGTGGGGAGGAGTGCTGTAAATGATGTTCATCACAGGGCCGCTCTACAGCGGCAAGCGCACCTTTGCGCGGAACTTCCGGGGCAGCGTCATCGCCGATGTGCAGGACGCCGCCGCCGAGACTCAGACCCCGGAGCAGCTCGAAACGCTGGCCCGGGAGCTGGCGGAATATGATATTGTCATCGCCACCGAGGTCGGCGGCGGTGTTGTCCCGATGGATGCTGAGGAGCGCGCCGGGCGGGAGGCCGCCGGACGGCTGGCCTGCCTGCTGGCAGAGCGCGCCGACTGCGTGGTGCAGATGTTCTGCGGCATCCCGACGGTATTGAAAGGAGAATTACCCCAATGTTGATCTATCTGCTGCGTCACGGCCTGACCGAATACAACGCCCAGAAGCGCTATCAGGGCCAGCGCGACATCCCGCTCTCGGCGGAGGGCCTGAGCCAGCTGCGCCGGGCCGACATCGACCCGAAGGTGGTCTATATCACCCCGCTGCAGCGGACGGCCCAGACGGCCCGGGTGCTCTTCCCGGAGGCAGAGCTTGTGGTCGTGAAGGACCTGCAGGAGATGTGCTTCGGCAGCTTCGAGGGCAAAAACTACGTCGAGATGGAGCACGACGCCGATTATCAGGCGTGGGTGCAGGCCAACTGCGAGAGCAAATGCCCCGACGGTGAGCGGAAGGACGACTTCTCGAACCGCATCTGCAGCGCCTTCTCTGCTCTGGTGGACAAGGCGCTGGCCGACGGCGAAGAGCTGCTGGTCATCCTGGCCCACGGCGGCACCCAGATGGCGGCCATGGAGCGGTACGCCCTGCCCAGGCGCGATTATTATGCGTGGTGCGGCCCCAACGCGGGCGGCTATGTGCTGGACGCCGCCGACTGGGCCGAGAAGCACCAGCTCCGCCTCGTGAAGACCGTGCAGTACACGAAAGACGCGGAGGCCGGCGTATGATGACCGCCTGGGCTGTGCTGGGAGGCTTCGTGCTGGATGCCATTTTCGGCGACCCGGCGTGGCTGCCCCACCCGGTGGTGTACATGGGAAAAGCTATCTCCCGGCTGGAAAAATTCCTCCGCGCCCGCCTGCCCAAAACGCCTCAGGGCGAGCTGCTGGGCGGTGCGGTGGCGGCGTTCTGCCTGCCGGTGGGGACGCTGCTGCTCACGGGCCTTGTCTGCTGGGGCGCGGCGATGCTTCACCCGCTGCTGGGGCTGGCCGTCCAGATGTTCTGGTGCGGGCAGGCGCTGGCCGCAAAGGGACTGGTGCAGGAGAGCACGAATGTCTATGCCGAGCTGAAAAAAGGCAGCCTGCCCGCCGCCCGGAAGGCTGTGAGCCGCATCGTGGGCCGCGACACGGAAGCCTTGACCGCCGAGGGCGTGACCAAGGCGGCGGTGGAGACGGTGGCCGAGAACGCCAGCGACGGCGTCATTGCGCCTTTGCTTTATATGCTGCTGGGCGGTGCGCCGCTGGCCCTGACCTACAAGGCCATCAACACCATGGACAGTATGCTGGGCTACAAGAACGAGAAATATCTCTATTTTGGCCGTGCGGCGGCAAAGCTGGACGATGTGGCGAACTATATCCCGAGCCGTCTGGCCGGGCTGTTATGGGTAATGGCCGCGGCTCTGACCGGGAACAGCGCCTCGGGCGCGTGGCGCATCTGGCGGCGGGACCGCCGCAATCACGCCAGCCCCAACAGCGCCCAGACTGAGAGCGCCTGCGCGGGCGCGCTGGGCGTCCAGCTGGCCGGGCCGGCCTACTATTTCGGGGAATATTATCCGAAGCCCACCATCGGCGACCCGCTGCGGCCCATCGAGCCGGAGGACATCCTGCGGGCAGATCGGATGATGTATGTAGCCAGCGGGTTTGCGCTGGCGTGGGGATGTGCGATACGGGGGTTCTTGGGATGAAACAACTGGTCCACGGCGGTGACTGGATGGGCTACCGCGAACGCTTTGGCCGCGACGCGCTGGATTTTTCGGCGAACGTCAGCCCCCTCGGCCTGCCCGAAGGGGTGGCGCAGGCCATCCGGGACGCTCTGCCTCTGGCCGACCGCTACCCCGACCCCCTCTGCCGCACCCTGCGGGCGGCGCTGAGCCGGGCCGAGGGTGTGCCGCAGGAGCGTATCCTCTGCGGCAACGGCGCGGCGGACCTCATCTTCCGGCTGGTCTGGGCCGTAAAGCCCCATAAGGCGCTGGTGACTGCCCCGACTTTTGCCGAGTACGCCTCTGCTTTGGACACGGTGGGGTGCGAAGTGAAACGCTTCTTCCTCGATGAAACGAATGATTTCGCCCCGACGGACGCCCTCGTGGACGCCGTGGACGAGAGCATCGACATGGTGTTCCTCTGCCAGCCGAACAACCCGACGGGGCAGCTGGCCTCACCCGAGCTGGTGAAAAAGCTGCTGCGCCGGTGCGGGGAGTGCCGCACGATTTTGGCCGTAGATGAGTGCTTTCTGGACTTTCTGCCCGACGCCGACGGGTGGACCGCGAAGCCTCTGCTGGAAAGTGGGAACCTCGTCATCCTGAAAGCCTTCACCAAGCTCTACGGCATGGCCGGCATCCGGCTGGGTTACTGCCTCTGCGGCGACGAAGCGCTTCTGGAAAAAATGCAGACATCGGGCCAGCCGTGGGCCGTGTCCGGTCTGGCCCAGGCGGCAGGCGTCGCGGCCCTGAAAGAAACCGCTTATGTGGACGAGGTGCGCGCGCTCATCGCCCGGCAGCGGCCCGTTCTGACGGCGGGCCTGCGGGCGCTGGGCCTGCGGGTCATCGACGGAAAGGCGAACTATCTGCTCTTCCGCGCGCCCGCCGACCTGAACGAGAGGCTTCGCCCGCTGGGAACACAGGTGCGCAGCTGCGCGAATTATCCGGGCCTCGGGCCGGAGTGGTACCGCACGGCGGTGCGCACGGCCCCCGAGAACGCCCGGCTGCTGGAACTTATGAAAGAGGTGCTGGGATGAGCAGGGCAAAATGCATCATGGTGCAGGGTACGATGAGCGGTGCAGGCAAAAGCCTGCTCTGCGCGGCGCTCTGCCGCATTTTTGCGCAGGACGGCCTGCGCGCCGTGCCGTTCAAGAGCCAGAACATGGCTCTGAACAGCTTCGTCACCAAAGACGGCCTCGAGATGGGCCGGGCGCAGGTGGTGCAGGCGCAGGCCGCCGGTGTCGAGCCGGATGTGCGGATGAATCCCATCCTCCTGAAGCCCAGCAGTGACGTGGGCAGTCAGGTCATCGTCAACGGCGAGGTGCGGGGCCAGATGAAAGCGTCGGAGTATTTCCGCACGAAACGGCAGCTGGTGCCGGACATCCTGAAGGCATATGACAGCCTCGCCGAGGAGGCTGACGTCATCGTCATCGAGGGCGCGGGCAGCCCGGCGGAGATCAACCTCAAGAGCGAGGACATCGTGAACATGGGCCTCGCCGAGATGGTGGACGCGCCGGTGCTTCTGGTGGGCGACATCGACCGGGGCGGCGTGTTCGCCCAGCTATACGGCACGGTGGAGCTGCTGGAAGAAAAAGAACGCCGGCGCATCAAGGGACTTGTCATCAATAAATTCCGTGGAGACGTAGAAATTCTGCGCCCCGGCCTTTCGATGCTGGAAGAAAAGACCCATCTGCCCGTGGTGGGCGTCGTACCGTACCTGAAGGTGGACATCGAGGACGAGGACTCCCTGAGCCAGCGCCTCGAGATGCGGGACGGCAAAAAGCCGCTGGATGCGGCGATCATCCGTCTGCCGCATCTGTCCAATTTTACGGACTTCATGCCGCTGGAACAGCACCCGCTGCTGGGTGTGCGGTATGTTTCGAACGCTCATGAGCTGGGCGCACCCGACCTCATCCTGCTGCCGGGGACGAAAAACACGGTGGACGACCTGCTCTGGCTGCGGCAGTGCGGGCTGGAAACGGCTCTGCTCAAGCTGGCCGCGAAAGGCACGCCGGTGCTGGGCGTCTGCGGCGGCTACCAGATGCTGGGCCAGACCCTCGACGACCCCACCGGCAGCGAGAGCGGCCGGCCGCAGACTCTGCGGGGGCTGGGTCTGCTGCCCACCCGGACCGTGTTCAGCGAGCAGAAGCGCCGCGCACAGGTCAAAGCGACCGTCGCCGCCGCCCCCTTTGCGGGTGCAGAGCTGGAAGGCTACGAGATCCATACCGGCGTGACCGAGGCTGAGGGCGAACCCTTCGCCCACTACCCCGACGGAGGCCGAGAAGGCTGTGCGCAGGGCAATGTGTTCGGCACCTACCTCCACGGTCTGTTCGACACCGGCACGCTGACCGAGGCGCTGGCGGGCTGGCTCTGCCGCCGGAAGGGCATCGACCCCTCCGACGCGGCCCTCATCCCGATGGAAGAGTACCGCCGCCAGCAGTTCGACATCCTGGCCGACGGCGTGCGCGGAGCACTGGATATGGACGCGGTGTATGCCGCGATGGGAATGGAGAAGCACTGAATGGAACAGGGACTTTTGCATCTGTACTGGGGCGACGGAAAGGGGAAGACCACCGCCGCTATGGGTCTTGCGCTCCGTGCGCTGGGGTCCGGGAAGCGGGTGGTCATCGTCCAGTTTTTGAAGGGCGGGAACAGCGGCGAGATCCCGCTTCTGGCCCAGCTTGGCGCGGAGATCTACCGGGGCAAGGCCGGGCAGAAATTCGTCTTTCAGATGACGCCGGGGGAAAAGGCCGCGACCCGGGAACTACAAAACCAGAATCTTGCCGCCGCCATGGCAAAGCCTGCCGACCTGCTGATACTGGACGAAGCCGGGAGCGCAGAAGAGCTGGATATGGTGGACGTCGAGCTATTAAAAAAGGCCGTTCTGGAGCGGCCTGCCGGATGTGAGTGCGTCCTGACGGCCCACACGCCGCCCCAGTGGATGCTGGACGCCGCCGACTACTCCACCGAGATGAAATGCCGCCGCCACCCCTACCAGAAGGGGATAAAAGCACGAAAGGGGATAGAATATTGACGCCGCAGCATCATTTACCTGCTGACATTGAGCGGACGAGCTTCCACATCATCACCGAAGAGCTGGAAATGATGGGCATGACCCCGCCGCCCGAGCACGAAGCCGTGGTCAAGCGGGTCATCCACACCACCGCCGACTTCGACTATGCGCGGAATCTCCGCTTTACCCCCCGCGCGGTGGAGCAGGCCGTCAAGGCCCTCCACGCCGGGGCCGTCATCGTGACCGATACAAACATGGCGCTGGCTGGCATCACCAAGCCCGGTCTGGAGAAGCTGGGCGGCACGGCCTGCTGTTATATGGCTGACCCCGAGGTGGCCGCCGCCGCAAAAGAGGCTGGCACCACCCGGGCCGTCGCAGCGATGAAAAAGGCAGCGCAGGAGCATCCCGGGGCCATCCTCGCCGTCGGCAACGCGCCCACGGCTCTGCTGACGATTGCAGAACAAATCGAAAGCGGCCTGCGGCCCGCACTGGTCATCGGCGTGCCGGTGGGCTTTGTGAACGTGGTGGAGAGCAAGGAGCGGCTCTTCGCCGTCTGCGAAAAGCATGATGTACCGGCCATCGTGGCGATGGGCCGCAAGGGCGGCAGCAATGTGGCCGCCGCCATCTGCAACGCCCTCATCTACTCCGCCGCCGAAATGCTCGACCCCTCGGCGCGGGGGTGGAAGTGAGCGATAAGTTTTGGAGGAGCGCAATGAACCCTACAAGAAAGACCGATGAAAAATTTTATCGGCTGTTTTCGACCTTTCACGCCTTTTCAGAGCATCTGACCAAGCGGGAAGACAATGAACTGCGCGATAAATACGACCACAATGCGTTCTGTTATTCCGGCCAGCCCACGGAGGACGAGCTCCGGGCCGCGCTGGCTTATCAGAAAGCGCGGGGAGACGCCTTCCTCAAACTGGAAGGATACGAGCCGCTGGCCAATGCATTCGGCATGGAGTGCGAGGAGACCCTGACGATGGTTCTGCCGAAGGGAACAGACATCAGCGACTGGAAAGCGAATCCGGAGGTCTCGATCAAAACCCCGGACTTTGACCAACTAGAACAGCACGAGCTGAAATACTACGGGCCGTTGTACGGGGAAGATTTCACCGTGCGGAACAACCGGCATCTCCGGGAAAAACTGACCTACCTTGGAGCGTATCTGGGCGGGAAACTGGCGGGCGACTGCTATATTTTCGCATCCGATGGATACGTCTGCATGGACAGTCTTTTGGTGGATGAAGCTTTCCGTCATCAATACATCGCCACGACCCTGGTGAATCACATTGCCGAAAAGGCACAGGAACGCGGGGCTGTTCTGTATCTTCATGCCGACCCCGAGGGCACCCCGAAGGATATGTATGCAAAGATGGGATTTCAGGCTGTCGATAAGCTCTATGAATATCTCTGCACAGATTTTTCAAAGCTGAAAATATAAACGAATATACGCCGAATACGGCAACTGGCTTCCCCTCGCGGGAAGCTTTTCTTTTACACCGTCGCCAGCACGGCGAGGATGCTCTGCCAGCGCGGATTCTCGACGGCG
>OGER01000937.1_pt1 | contig 26701 bp, 21 predicted proteins | sample 1570691 | NCBI WGS metagenome assembly OGER01 (sample SAMEA2582143, study PRJEB24529) | metagenome | biome: Human gut stool | place: China | collected 2011
CGACGACCGCCGCCAGTGGCGGAAACAGGGAGTCGCTGTTGGGGCAGCGGCCAGCGAGACGCAAGCGAAGCGCTACGGATGCTGGGAGCCGCAACTCGGCCTTGTCGAGCGATAGCGAGACTGAGAGGTTGTTCCTCTATTAAAAAAGCCGCCGGGCCTAAAGGTTCCGGCGGCGATGGGTTTTCTCTTACAGGGTGTCCTTCAGAGCCTTGCCCGGCTTGAACACGATGCTCTTGGAAGCAGCGATGGTGATGGGCTCGCGGGTGCGGGGGTTGATGCCCTGACGCTCAGCGCGCTCACGCACCTCGAAGGTGCCGAAGCCGGAGATGGAGATCTTCTCACCCTCGGCCATGGCCTTGCCCAGTGCCTCGAATGCAGCGTTGACAGCCATCTCGGCGCTCTTCTTGCTCATCTCAGTGTTTGCCGCAACCTGTGCGATCAGATCGGTCTTGGTCATAATAAAAGCCTCCACAATATTCTCAACATTTTCTATTCGAGCAGACGGTCTGACCGTCTGGTACCCGTTTACGTTTCGTCCGCTTCCAGCCTCTGGGTAAAGCGCCTGGCCGCGAAGGTCAGGGCCTCTTCGGCATCCACACCGGCCAGACGCATGGCATCGGCGGCGGCCAGCAGCAGCTCACCGGCGTTCTCTGCCGTCTGCTGTGCGTCCCACGCGGCCTTGGCGCTGTCCAGAGTCCTGGCCGCACCGGCGGCATCCTCCGGCCCGCAGCCGAACCGCGCGGCCCGCTTCTGGAGCTTCTGGGCGCGCATCAGGGCGGGCAGGGTGGCCGGGACGGTGTCCAGCTCATCGGCCAGAGTCGTGCGGCCCTTTTCCTTATTTTTGAGCGCATCCCAGCTGTTTATACCAGCATTTTCCGCCGCCGAGGAAGCAAAGATGTTCGGGTGGCGGAAGACCAGCTTCTCGCACACCTCGCGGCAGACCTTTTCCATGTCGAAACGGCCCCGCTCCTCCTCGATGACGGTGTGGAACACCACCTGCATCAGGACGTCGCCCAGCTCTTCCTGCATCATGACAGGGTCGTCAGCGTCGATGGCTTCCAGCGCCTCGCACGTTTCTTCCAGAAAGTTTTTCCGGATGGAAGCGTGGGTCTGGACTTTGTCCCACGGACAGCCGTCCTCCCTGTCTCTCAGGATGCGGATGATCTCCACGAGGTCTTCCGCCGTATAGTGTTCCCTCGGCGTCCAGTCCTGCATGGGGCGTCTCCTTTCCGCATTCCGAAAACATCTGCGAACAGATTCAAATTGTACCTCAGAATCTGCCGAAATGCAAGGGTACAAGCGCATTTTCCGGCTTTTTGCGGCAAAATTTTCATTTCATTCACAACAAAAGGCGGCATCCCCCGGAGGACACCGCCCTGCGTGGACTTTTTCGCTTACAGCTGTGCGCCGCACTTGTTGCAGAACAGCGCGTCGTCCGAGACGGGCGCGCCGCACTGGGGGCAGGTCTTGGCCTTGTCGTCCTCGGGCTTTTCCTCGGCGGGCTCTGCGGCAGCGTCAGCCGTCCCATCAGCGGCCTCTTCCGTATCCTCGAACGTCGTCTCAATGACGGTATCCGGCTCGAGAGAGGCTTTCAGGTCGGAGAGCTCCTGCTCGATGTTGGCGATCATCTCGATGTATTTGTCCACAAGGGGCTGGTTCTCCTCGTTGCCCTTGGCCAGACTATACACCAGAGCGCCCAGCTGGCGCTGCGCCTTGTACAGCTTGCTCTGCGCGTTCACGATCTTTGCCTGGGTGCGGCCCTTTTCGGCCAGATCCAGCGCGGCATTCCTGCCTTTCTCGGCATACTCGAGGCCCATTTCCTTGATCTTATTGAAGTCCATAAAAGACACCTCACTTGTCTATGCCCGGGGTGGGCAGCACTCCTCTGCGTTTTCTGCTCAGGCTGTCCCTGTGCCGCCGGAGATTATTTTCATTATAGCGCACTCCCGGGGGGAATGCAACGAATCCCACCCAAGTTTTACAGAATCGTGCGGATTTGGAAACAGTTTTTTCGCAATTTGCACACTTTCCGCGTTCTGACGTTTTTTACACTTCACCTGCGTAGAACTCGCGCAGCATACTGTCGGCGGGCAGAAGCTCCAGCTCCACCGGGGCCACATGCTCGAAGCGGCGGGCCGTCTCGTCCCAGAGCTCCGCGTTGTGGCCTTCCAGCGTGAAGCGCTGGCTCACCGGGCGCAGGAGCTTTGCGATGAGGCCCAGCTCGTAGGTGAAGGAAGTGTCCAGCAAAAAGTCTGCCGTGGTCTTGAAGCCCTTGATATACCGGGTCTCGCCGTCGAGGACTCTGTCCCACATGGCGAGGGTCTTGGCGGGGCTGCGGCCCCGGGCTGCGGCATCCCGCAGGGTGCGGCGGCAGAGGCGGATGTCCTGGGTGTTGATGACACGGCGGCCATCGATGCAGTATTCCTCCCGCAGGCCGGCGTAAATGCGGTAGACGTCGTCGCCCTTCACGAGGCCCGTCAGCTCGGGGTTGAGGGCGTGGATGCCCTCCACAATGCAGACGCCGCCCTTGAGGTCCAGCGTCTCCGTCTCGGAGGAGCGGGACTCGGCGGTGAAGTCGTAGATAGGCAGCACAGTCTTGCCGGTGGTGCTCAGATCGCTGAGGCACTGGCGGATGAGGGACATATCCAGCGTGTCGGGGTTCTCGTAGTCCAGCGTACCGTCGGGCAGGCGGGGGTAATACTGAGCGCCCTTGAAGAAGTTATCCAGACTGATGACATGGGCCGGGGTGCCGGAGGCTTCCAGAGCCTCGGCCACCTTATGAGCCGAAGTCGTCTTGCCGCTGGCCGACGGGCCGGTGAGCATGACGATCTTGGCGCGGGAGTCCCTGATCTTCTGGGCAGCATAGGCCACCCGCTGGCGGTAGCTCTTCTCGCTCATCTCCGCCAGCGCCGCCGGGCTCTGGGCGGCGACGTTATACAGGTCTATCTCAACCAGACGTTTCGGTACCCAAATCGTGATCATAAAAAACAGCCACTCCTTTTTTCCGCTCCAGCACTTCGTCGAAACGCTGGATGTATTCTGTCGGATACTTGAAATTGAAGATGCGCTGCATCCGCTTGCCGCCGTCGGCCACCAGCTTGGTGCTGCCGCCTGCGCCGGCCGAGAGGATGGTCTGGACTTCTTCCATGATATAGATATTATAATACCCCTCGTGGCCCGGCTTGCACCAGCCCACGTTTTCCAGGTTTTGGAGGGTATTTTTCTGACGATAGAGGTAGTAGGGCCGATAGCCCGCCTCGGCCAGCAGATGGCATTTTTCCAGCATGGCGGCCACATCGGCGTAGTCGTTCTCCTTCTGATCCTCGATGACGATGCGGGAGGCCCGCTTGAGGGTCAGGGTGTGGACGGTGATGTTCTCAGGGTCGAGGGCAATGGCCTGACGCAGGCTCTTCTCGAACCCTTCCACCGTGTCGCCGGGCAGGCCAGCGATGAGGTCCATGTTGATGTCGTCGTGGCCTGCGGCCCGGGCCTCGGCATAGCAGTCGAGGATATCCTGAGCCGAGTGCCTGCGGCCAATGTTCGCCAATACTTCATCCGAGAAGGTCTGCGGATTGATGGAGATGCGGGTCGTGCCGTATTCTCGGATGACGGCCAGCTTTTCGGCGTCGGTGCAGTCGGGGCGTCCGGCTTCCACCGTGTATTCCACGATGGCGGAAAGGTCGAAGCAGTCCCGCACCGTCCCCATGAGCTGGCGCAGCTGCGCTGCCGAGAGGCTGGTGGGGGTGCCGCCGCCGATGTAGATGCTGCAGAGCTTCAGCCCGGCCTTGTCGGCCTCGTCCCGGATGGCCTCGACCTCTTTGCACAGGCAGTCCACATAGGGCTGCACCAGCTTGCGGTCACGGTCGAGGTTGCAGCTGACGAAGCTGCAATAGCTGCACCGGGAGGGGCAGAACGGGATGCCGATATAGAGGCTGTAGGTCTTGGGTGCGCTGCCTGCTTTCAGGATAGGCTCCTGCAAGTCCGCGATGGCCTTGGCCATGCCGTATTTTTCGGGCGAGCAGTCGAAGCGCTTCAAAAAGAAATCGTCGATCTCCTCTTCCGTCCAGCCTGCAGCCCGCTTGTCGTGGACGAGGCGCACCGGACGGACGCCGGTCATCTTGCCCCAGGGCGGGCGGATGCCCGTCCAGCTGCGCAGCAGGTCATAGGTCAGGCTGGCCAGCGCAAATTCCGGCGTCTCGCCGCCCTCTTCCACGGGAATGGGCAGAGGTGCTTCGACGGTCCGGCTCTTGCCGCCCTGCCGCACCATGGCCCAGAGCTTGTCAGGCCGCTTCTCGGCCCAGACGCAGTCTGCGCCGTCCTCGGGCGGGGTGAGGGTGAGCGGGGCCATTGGGTAGAACAGGCGAACGAGGTGCTCCACCTCATAGCCTGAGCCGAGGCCCGTGATATAGATATTCATGTGAAATCCCGCCTTTTTATGCGTTTCTCAGCGCATTTTTGATATAGAAGTTGGTGGCGGCCTCCTGCCCGAAGGTGGAGAAATCGCCGTGGCCGGGCAGCACCTGCGCCTCGGCCGGGACGGGCAGGGCCGCGAACTTGCGCAGGCTCTCGTCCATCTTCCGGCTGTCGCCGCCCTCGAGGTCGGTGCGGCCGATGCTGCCCTGAAAGACCGTGTCACCCACGAAGAGATAGTTTTCGCACAGCAGCACCACGCTGCCCTCGGTGTGGCCGGGGGTGTGCCAGACGGTGAAGCTCAGCTCATCGAGGGGGATGACCTCGCCCTCTTCGTAGCCGCTGTCCGAACCCTTGAGGGGCAGCAGCTGGGTCCCCCGACAGTCGGCGGGCTCACAGTAGAGCTTTGCGCCCCACTCGCGGCTCAGGACCCCCGCACTGCCCACATGGTCGTAGTGGCCGTGGGTGCAGAGGATGAGGCTCAGCCTGCCGCCGTGCTCCTTTAAGATCTTATCGTACTCCTGCACCTCGGCGGCGGGGTCAATGACCACCGCGTTGCCTGCGTCCGAGATGAGCAGGAAGCTGTTGGTGTAAAACGGCGCAGGGCCGACCAGATGAAATGCCTTCATGGTTTATTTTTCTCCTTTATGCCACTCGTCGGTGTCGATGACGATGGTGCAGGGGCCTTCGTTGACCAGCGACACCTGCATATCCGCGCCGAACTCGCCGTGCTGGACATCCTTGAGGCCCTGCTTGTTCATCTCGGCGAGGAACAGCTCGTAGGCGTCCACAGCCAGCGGCGGTCTTGCCGCCTTGATGAAGCTGGGGCGGAAGCCCTTCTTCGTGTCGCCGTAGAGGGTGAACTGACTCACCACCAGCGCGGAGTACCCGAGGTCCTTTGCGCTGAGGTTCAGCTTGTCGTTTTCGTCCTTGAAAATGCGCAGGCCCGCGCATTTTTCAGCCAGCTTCGGCACGATGTCGAGGGTATCGGTGTCCTTGACGCCCAGCAGGATGACGAGGCCGGGACCGATGGGGCGCGGCTCACCGCCGTTGACCCGGACGCTGGCCGAGGATACGGCCTGAATGACTGCACGCATATTAGCTCCTTGTTACCTTGAGCACATCCTTGACTTTGGACAGACGGGCCACGACCCGGTTGAGGTGCTCTGTATTGTTGATGCCGATGGTCAGGCTGATGACGGCACAGTTGTTCTCCACCTGACGGGCGTTCATGGCGTAGATGGGGACGCGGATGTCAGCCAGCGCGGCCAGCACATCGGACAGCAGCTCGTTGCGGTTGAGGGCGATGATCTCCAGACCGGCCTTGTAGCTGTCCTTGACGCTGTCGGCCCAGTACGCCTTGACCCAGCGGGGGGCGTTGGAGGGGTCTTTCATGCTGGACACCGCGTTGGCGCAGCTCTGCTTGTGGATGGAGACGCCGAAGCCCCGGGTGATGAAGCCCACGATGGGGTCGCCGGGCAGGGGCGAGCAGCACTTTGCAAACTTGATGGGGGTGTTGTCGAAGCCCTCCACCACCACGCCGTCGGTGGCGTGGACGCGGCTCAAATCGACCTTCGGCAGGTCCTCCATCGACTTGTTCTCAGCAGCCTCGGCGGCCTTGAGCTTCTGCCACTCCTCTTTGAGCTTGGGCAGGCAGTTGGCGATGGTCATGCCGCCGTAGCCGATGGCGGCGTAAATTTCCTCCGCGTTGTTCTGGCGCAGACGGCGGCTGCAGCTGCCCACGAACTCATCCAGCTGGTCGTCGGGGATGAAGATCATCTCCCGGCGCAGCTCTTTGGCCAGCGCGTCGCGGCCCTGTTGGATGTTCTCTTCGCGGCGCATCTTCTTGAACCAGTTGCGTATCTTGCTCTTGGCCTCGCTGGTGCGCACGATCTTGAGCCAGTCGCGGCTGGGGCCTTTGTCCGCCGGGCCGAGGATGACTTCAATGATCTCGCCCGTCGCCACGACATGGTCGATGGGGACGATGCGGTTGTTGACCTTACAGCCCACCATCCGGTTGCCGACGGCAGAGTGGATGGCGTAGGCAAAGTCGATGCAGTTTGCACCCGCAGGCAGGTTGATGACGTCGCCCTTCGGGGTGAAGGCAAAGACCTCCTCCGGCAGCAGGTCGCTCTTCAAATCGTGGAGCAGGTTGCCGGAATCCTCGCTGACACGCTGGTTTTCCAGCAGCTGGCTGACCCATGCCAGCCGCTCATCCAGCTTATCGTGGCCCTCGAGGCCCTCCTTATACTTCCAGTGGGCGGCAACGCCGTACTCGGCCTGCTCGTCCATGGTGCGGGTGCGTATCTGCACCTCAAAGGGGATGCCCTCGTGGCCGATGACGGTGGTGTGGAGGCTCTGGTAGCCGTTGGGCTTGGGGGTGGAGATATAGTCCTTGAAGCGGTTGGGCAGCGGGTGGTACATATCGTGGATGAGGCCCAGGGTGCTGTAGCACTCAGCCAGGGTGTCCAGGATGATGCGCACCGCGTAGATGTCGTAAATTTCATCAAAGGACTTGTTCTGCATGATGGTCTTGCGGTAGATGCCGTAGATGCTCTTGACTCTCCGCTTGATGGTCGCGCCCTCAATGCCGCTCTCCTCGAGGCGGCTCTTGATGACGCCCGACACGCTGGCCAGAAACTCGTCGCCCGCGCGCTCGCTGAGCATCTTGTTGATCTCCTCGTAGCCCACGGGGTCGAGGTAGTGGAGGCTGCGGTCTTCCAGCTCCTCCTTGACGTTCAGGATGCCCAGACGGTTGGCGATGGGAGCGTAGACCTCCATGGTCTCACGGGCCTTGTCGCGGCGCTTCTGCTCCGGCCATGCGTCGCCGGTGCGCATATTGTGCAGGCGGTCACAGAGCTTGATGATCATGACGCGGACGTCACGGCTCATGGCCAGCAGCATCTTGCGCAGGTTCTCGGCCTGCAGCTCTTCGATATTGGAAAATTGGATCTTGGTCAGCTTGGTGACGCCGTCCACCAGCGCGGCCACCTCTTCGCCGAAAGCGGCGGTCAGGTCGGTCAGCGTGGTGGGGGTGTCCTCCACCACGTCGTGGAGCAGGGCGGCGGCGATGCTCTCGCTGTCCATGCCGAGGTCCAGCACGAGGCGGGCCACGGCCAGCGGGTGGCAGATATAGGGCTCACCGCTGCGGCGGCAGACCCCCTTGTGGGCGTCGTTGGCCAGGCCGTAAGCCTTTTCTATCATGGCCATATTGTAGGCTTTGCCGCTGGCCTTGATGGCCTCCACCAGCTTCTCCCAGGTCACGATCTCGGGCCGCACCTCCGAGGGAAGGGTCCCCTCAGGGGCGTTGGCCGGCAGGGCCGTTGCGGCCACGGTAGCCATCTCCGTCACCGGCACGGGCTGGTGGAGATGGGTCTTTGCAGAGTAGCGGTCCTCTTTCGCCGCAGCCGGTGCCGCGGGCGCGGGGACGACAGGTTTCTTTCCCTCAGGCATCTTTATCGTTCCTCCAGACATTTCAGGATGGGCGCATCGGCAAGGTTCTTCTTGCCGGTGGCAGGCACGAGTTCCCAGAACTTTGCCCCGCCCCGGTCAGCCGCTGTGATGAGGCCGACCTGTTCCAGCGCGGCGACGGCCACCAGCGTCCGGCCGGTGTTCTCCTCGCCGAGTTTTGCAAACAGGGGCTGCAGGTCTTCGGCGTGCCAGCGCCGCGCCTGCAGCTCCCGATAAACGGTGATGATATGGCTGCGCTCCGGGGCGATGCTCTCCTTCTGCTCCGGCGTCAGGGGCGTACCCCGGCGCAGCGCCTGCACCAGCGCGGCCTGCTCCGCAGCTGTGTTTCCGAGGCCCGCCGGGTGCAGCTCGATGATGCGGCCCGACAGCTGTGCGCCCCGGGGCGAATCGTAGACCGAAAGGCTGATGGCTGCGTCCACGACGTCGCCCGTCGAGTAAGGCACCTGTTCCGGGTGCATCCCGAACCAGACGGCATAGATGCTGGAACTGCCCTGCCGCAGACGCAGGCGGCAGTGTTTGCCCTCCGAGACGGCGTAGACGCCCTCCACGACAGCCATTTCCAGCACGAAGACCGGGCTGGGGTTGTCGGCACCGTAGGGTGCCAGCTGGTCGAGGCGGCGGACGCTCTCCACCGTCAGGCGGTCGAGGTGGACGGACAGATCGCATTCCAGCGGCGGGGTGCGCAGCACGGGACACTCCCGGGCCGCCCAGTCGTTGAGCCGCTGGCGGAGCGTCTGCAGATCCTCTTCCCGCACCGAGAGGCCCGCTGCCATGGCGTGGCCGCCGAAGCGGAGCAGGATGTCGGCGCAGGAGGCGATGCACTCGTGCAGGTTGAAGCCCTGCACGCTGCGGCCGCTGCCCTTGCCCTCGCCGTGCTCATCCACCGACACCACGATGACCGGGCGTCCGGTCTTTTCCACAAGGCGGGAGGCCACGATGCCGATGACGCCGGGGTGCCAGTCTCTGCCCCAGAGCAGGATGACCCGGTCTTCGAGGCGTTCCGGCTCAGCGTCCAGCAGCTCCTGCGCGGCTTTGACGATCTCCATCTCCGTCTCCTGCCGCTGGATGTTGATGTCGCTCAGCTTATGGGCCAGTTCGACCGCCCGGTCTTCGTCCTCACAGAGCACCAGCTGCAAAGCGGTAACAGCGCTGTCCATCCGGCCCGCCGCATTGATGCGGGGCGCGATGGCGTAGCTGATGTTCTCTGCCGTCACCGGCTTGCCTGCAAGGCCCACTTCTTCCAAAAGGGCGCAGAAGCCGGGTCTGTCCGTATTTTGCAGCTGGCGCAGACCTGCTTTGACGATGGTGCGGTTCTCCCCTGTCAGGGGCATGACGTCGGCCACGGTGCCAACAGCGGCGAGGTCGCCGCAGTATTCCAGCATCTCTTCCGGCGGGCAGCCATCCAGCGCGGCGCAGAGCTTGAAGGCCACGCCCGCGCCGCACAGGCCCTTGAAGGGGCTGTGGTCGTCGGCACGGCGGGGGTCCACGATGGCCACTGCCTGGGGCAGGGTGTCGTGGGGCAGATGGTGGTCTGTGATGATGAGGTCGATGCCGAGGCTGGCCGCGAATGCGGCTTCCTCTACGGCAGAGATGCCGTTGTCCACCGTGACGATGAGGCGGCAGCCCTTATCGTAGATCGACTGGATGGCGTTCTTTGAGAGGCCGTAGCCGTCGCCCTCCCGGCTGGGCAGCATACACTTGACGGCGGCGCCCATCCCTTTCAGGTGCTGATAGAGCAGGGCCGTGGCGGTCACACCGTCCACGTCGTAGTCGCCGAAGACGACGATGGTCTCCCCCTCGTCGATGGCCCGCAGGATGCGCTCACAGGCTTTGTCCATGTCGGTCAGGAGCATGGGGTCGCTCAGCTCTTCTTCGCCCGCCAGAAGGGTCAGCGCCTCGGCGGGGTCGGTGATGCCCCGGGCAGCGAGGATGCCGGCCAGCAGGCCGGCTTCTTTCTGCTGGGCCGCGAGGACAGAGCGGTACTTTTCCTCGCTCCACTCTTCGTCCATGTTCTGGTATTCCAGCTCTTCGGTGTTCTGCTGGGCGATGGCCGCTGTCAGCTCTTTCAGGGCGGCGCGGTCAACGGTCTTGGTGTTCCAGGCCCGGTAGGTCATCGCAATCCCTCCCCGGCCAGACCATCGTTCGCCAGCATCCCCTGCAGCGCAGCGATCTCGCTGGAAACGTCCAGCGCCACGTCCGACAAAAGCTTATCGTAGAGGTTATCATACGCCTGATTCAGGGTGTGCAGGATGCCCGCAATATCCCGGCGGATGGCCTCCGCGTTCTCGCCCTGCTGGCTCTGCACGTCGTTGTAGGTATGCAGGAGCTTGAGGGTGGTGGGGATATAGTATTCCGCAAAGCGGCGGGCCTTGGGCAGGCTCTCGGGGTGGGCTTCCAGCCAGGCACAGATGGACTCGGTGGTCTTCTGCATATGCTGCAGCTCCTCCACAGCCCGCTCATCCTCCATGAGTTCCTGCTCCTTCTCGAGCACCTGCGCAAAGCGGCGGGTCGTCTCGAGGTTCAGGGGGACTTCTCCGGCCTGTTCCGGCGCTTTTTCCGGTTCGGGCTGGGGCTGATTTTCCTGTGCGGCGCGGTAGTCCTCTGCCGTCAGGTAGAGCTTGTCGTTTTTCTCGTCCAGCCAGGCACTGAGCCAGCCCTTGTGGATGAATTTCCGCAGCATCTTGAGCGCTTTGGTCTTCTTTTTATGCGTCAGGTCGGCCAGCATGGAGAGGGACAGGCCCTTGTGCCAGTCGAAGCCCTCGGCGGTATCGGCGTAGAGCTCCAGGGTCTTGGCGGCCTTCATACGGGACGCGCCCGCTGCGGTCAGCCAGCCGAACACAGCGGTCACAGCGGCAGAGCACCACCCCGTCACCGCGATAGCACCCAGTGCAAAATCGCCGATGGCACTGAGGACCGTCATATCAGCCGCCACCATCACGCCGCCGGACGTGAACGCCCCCGCCGTGCCGAAGCAGGCGATGGCCGTGATGCCGAAGAGGACGGCGAAGGTGATGCCGGTCGCCAGCATGGCGACGCCTGCGCCGTGGCGCTTTTTGGCGCTGGTGCGGATATTCTCGATGGCCGTCGGTTCCGGCTTCTTCGCAAAGAAATTGCGCGCCCAGTCGGTCATCCCGCTGGCGCCGGCGCTGCTTCCGGCCTCCCCGGCCCGCTTCTGGCACTCCTGTTTTCCGGCCTGAAAGGCCCGGCCTGCCTCCGAGATGCCATAACCGGCGGCGTTCACCGCGGCGCGGCCCACATCCCACATACGGTCGCCGATCTCCTCGCCCCGGCCCTCAAAGCCGTGTCGGAAGGAGTCGGACATGGTGTTGCCCAGCTCGCGGAGCTGGCGTTCCAGCTCCTGCTGCACCTTACGGCCTTCTCTGTCCTTCGCCGTGCGGTCAAAATCGTCTTCACGATCAGTCATTCAACTTCTCACCCTTCTGCCGGGCTGTACCGGCTGATGATGGCGCGGGCCACCCGCAGGCCATCGACGGCGGCACTCATGATGCCGCCCGCATATCCGGCACCCTCGCCGCAGGGATACAATCCTGCCAGCTGGGCGCATTCAAAATTTTCTTCCCGTTTCAGCCGCACCGGGCTGCTGGTACGGGTTTCGAGGCCGGTCAGAATGGCCTCGGGGGCGGTGTAACCCGCAATTTTCCGCTCGTAAGCCCGCAGACCGACCCGCAGGGTGTCGGCCAGTTCGGTCGGCAGCAGTGCGCCGAGGTCCGCAGCGACGACGCCCCGGTCATAGGTGGGCTGGACGCGGCCAATGTTCAGCCGGCCCCTGCCCTCCAAAAAGCTCTGGATGTTCTCCGCCGGGGCGGCATACTCTCCGCCGGGACGGCCTGCCGCATAGGCCCGGGCTTCCAGCTCCCGCTGGAAGGCGATGGCCTTCCGGGGGTCGTTGCCGAAGTCTTCGCCGCCCACGCTGACCACCACGGCCGCGTTGGCATTCCTGCCGCTGCGGGCGTGGTAGCTCATGCCGTTGGTCACGACGCGGCCTTTTTCGCTGGCCGAAGCCACCACCTGGCCGCCCGGACACATACAGAACGTATAAACGCACCGTTTTTCAACGTGCTGCGAAAGCTGATATTCGCCGCGCGGCAGGGCCGGATGGCCCGCCGCCTCGTGGTAGAGGCTCTTTTCGATCTCCGATTGGAGATGCTCTGCCCGGAAGCCGACGCTGAAGGGCTTGCACTCCAGCACGAGGCCGCTGTCCATCAGCATCCCGAAGGTGTCGCGGGCCGAGTGGCCCACCGCGAACACCAGCGCCTCACAGGGGAAGGCGCCGTCCGTGGTCTGGATGCCGACGAGCCGGCCGTCCCGCCGCTCGAAGCCGGTGAGGGCTGTGTTGAAGTGGACCTCGCCGCCCAGCGACTCGATCTCTTTTCGGATCGAAGTGATGACGCCCCGCAGCAGGTCGGTGCCGACATGGGGCTTCTGCTGCCAGGCGATCTCCTTCGGCGCGCCGTGCTCGAGGAACACTTCGGTCACGAAGCCGCAGAGCTCGTCGCCGATGCGGGTGGTGAGCTTGCCGTCCGAGAAGGTTCCGGCGCCGCCCTCGCCGAACTGGATGTTGGCGTTTTCGTCCAGCTCACCGGTGGCGGAGAAATGCTCCACGGCCTTGACGCGCTCGTCCAGCGCCGGGCCGCGTTCCAGCACGATGGGCCGGTAGCCCTGACGGGCCAGCAGCAGCGCCGCAAAGAGGCCCGCCGGGCCGAGGCCGCAGACCACAGGCCGGTGCGTCAGCGGCAGAGTGCCGTTCCGCACCGAGAGATCGGTCTTGCCCCGGACGGTGACGCTGCGGGAAGCACCCGCACAGGCGGCCTCTTCCCCCTCCTCTTTCAGGGTCACGGCCACGGTGTACACCAGCTTGGGCTGGCCGTGGCGGGCGTCCACCGAGAGCCGGGCGATGCCCAGATGGCTCACCTTTCCCCGGGGGATGCGGGCGAGGCGGAGGGCTTTTTCGTAGGCCTGCGGCTCCCCGGCGGAGAGGGGCAGGCGAATATCATGGATCAGGATCATATACTCAGTTACTTTCTATCTTGCACTGCACCACATAGCTGCCCAGCGCAAAAATTTTGTCGTTGGCCGGCACATAGAGGCGGCAGGCGATGTTCTGCCGGCCGATGGCGACATAGAAGTCGTCGGCGTCGATCTCAATGACCACCTGTTCCGGATTCAGTGCTTCCAGCGAACCGGCCGGGCCGCAGAGGGTGACGTTCATCAGCCGCTCCGTCTCCACGGTCAGGGTGTAGGTGGAGGGCAGGTTGATGACCTGCACACAGCTGGCGGGCAGGTTCATGGTCTTGGTTTCCAGACGGGAGCTGTCGAAGCTGACCGTGATGCTGGAGATGTTGTCCAGCAGGCGGATGCCGCTGGGCAGTTCGATGGGCATTTCGTACACCTTATCCAGTGCAAAGGTGGAAAGGTCGATGGTACCCACCGACAGGGTGGACAGACGGTCGATCTGGGACTCCGGGCCGGCCACATTGAGGGTCTTTTTGCTCAGGGAGTAGACCAGCACCGAGGGGTCAAAGTCGCGGGGCGCGTTGATAAAGCTGACTTCCACCGGCAGGGTGGCCAGCTTATACACCTGCAGCGTGACCTCGACGCTGTCTGTTTCCAGAGTAGTATACTCAAATTTCACCTCTCCGCCGCTGCGGGTGTAAAAACGCAGGCCGGTGTCCAGAGTGACGGGGCTGGTCAGCTCGCCGCTGTAGGTCACCTCGGCGGTGCAGGTCTCTACCTCGCTCAGCTCGGTGCTGGGTCCGGAGAGAGTCACCGTCTCCTTCGAGATGTCGGTGCCGTAGAGGATATAGCCGTCTGCTATCTTCAGGTAATTCGTCGTCACCTGGATGGGCAGGGTCTTTTCTTCCACCACATCGAACACCACGTCCACGGTGTTGTCGCCGTCGATGGAGACGGACACCCCGGTGAGCAGGGTGCTCTGGCTCCGCACCTGAAGGCGCAGGCTCTTTTCGCCGCTGTCGCGGACGCTGGACCAGTCGGGGTAGACGACAAAGTCGTTGGCCGACAGGCTGCCGATGGTGTAGCCGTCGCCGGAAAGCTTCAGGTTGACCGTTTTTTCCTCCGCATTGACGATGCTCAGGCCCCGGGAAGTGTAGGCAGCCGAATCATAGCTAAAGTCCACCGGAACATTATAGATGGTGGTGGTGGTGCCGGGCTGCACGACGATGGTGACAGCCATCCACGCGATGACCGCACCCAGCAAAGAAAGCAGGAGCCGGATGCGGCGGTCGTTCAGCAGATTGCGCTTGGGGGGTACGGCAGGCTTGCCGTTGTTCTGCTCAGTGCTCATTGCTGCTCATCCTCCTCCTTGTTGTTCACCCAGTTCAGCAGGCGCTTGCCCCGGGCCTTCCAGCCCTCGGCAGCGCTCTTCTCGCTGGCAGTCTCCTTGGGTATCATCTCATCCACCAGCCGGGTGTAAAGGGTCTGACGGTCAAAGTGGCGCATGAGAACACCGTTTTTCGCCATCGAGATGATGCCTGTCTCCTCGCTGACCACGATGGCGATGGCGTCGGAGTTCTCGGCGATGCCGAGGCAGGCGCGGTGGCGGGTACCCATGTCCTTGCCCAGGTCCAGGTTGTTGGAAAGGGGCAGCACACAGCCTGCGGCCTTGATGCGGCCATTCTCGATGATGGCCGCGCCGTCGTGGAGGGGGGTACCCTCGTAGAAGATGGTACCCAGCACCTCGAGGTTGACTGCACTGTTCACGGGCGTGCCGGTGCGGACGATCTCAGAAAGGTTGGTGTTCCGTTCCAGCACGATGAGCGCGCCGGTCTTGGTCTCCGAAAAGCGCTCTGCCGCGTCGCAGATGGCGATGATGGCGCTGCGCCATGCGCCCTTGAGGCTGGTGTCGTTGTAGCGGTTTTTATTGAAGAAGCGATAGGCCCACTGGTCGGTCTGGCCCATCCGCTCCAGCGCACGCCGTATCTCGGGCTGGAACAGCACCACCAGCGTCAGCAGACCGACTTGCAGCAGCGAGTTGAGCAGCCAGGTGACGGTGCGCATATTCAGGATGTTTGCCACCAGATAGACCGCCATCACGATGAGCGCGCCCTTGGCCAGCTGGCCGGCGCGGGTGCGGTTGACGAAGCCCAGCAGCTGGTAGATGAGGAACGCGATGATGAGGATGTCCAGCAGGTCTACCAGCTTGAAGGTCTGGAAGTTTGCTACGATAGAGTTCAGAGTCATGGGTCACATTCTCCCGTTCACACTGCTTCGATGAGGGCGACGGCATGGGCCGCGATGCCCAGCCCCTCGCCGGTAAAGCCCAGATGCTCCTCGGTGGTGGCTTTGACGCTCACGGCGTCCACCGGCATCCCGAAAGCCTCGGCCAGCTTTGCCCGCATGGCCGGGATGTGGGGGGCCAGCTTCGGGCGCTGGCAGAGGATGGTGGCGTCGATGTTCTCGATGCGCCAGCCGTGCTCGGTCACGATTTCTGCCACACGGCGGGCCAGCATGAGGCTGTCGGCCCCGGCGTACTCTTCCGCCGTATCGGGGAAGTGCTGGCCGATGTCGCCCAGCGCCGCTGCGCCCAGCACGGCATCCATGACCGCGTGGGCCAGCACGTCGGCGTCCGAGTGGCCCAGCAGGCCCTTTTCATACGGCACCTCCACGCCGCCCAGGATGAGCTTGCGGCCCTCCACCAGACGGTGGACGTCATAACCATGACCAATGCGCATTTTCTTTCCTCCGTTCCCGGCCCGGGGCAGGTCCTCCCGGGTGGTTATCTTGATGTTTGCGTAGCCGCCCCGGACCAGCTCCACCGGACGGCCCGTCAGCTCGAACAGGCTGCAGTCGTCGGTGACGAGGCGGGCGCTGGCCTCGTCCAGTTCATCCAGCGCCGCCAGATAGGCGGCCCGGTCGAAGCACTGGGGCGTCTGCACCGCATAAAGGGTGCTGCGGTCGGGGGTGTTCTCCACCATGCAGCCTTCCGGCACAGTCTTGCCGTCGCCGCCCTTCGCCCGCTTGATGGTGTCCTTCACCGGCACCGCCGGGGCGGCGGCACCGCAGCGGGCAGCGGCCGCTATCGTATCGGCGATAACGCTCTGGCTCACGAAGGGCCGGGCCGCGTCGTGGACGGCCACCAGTCTGCCGTGGGCAGCGGCCACGCCGCTGCGGGCGCTCTCGGCGCGGGTCGAGCCGCCCTTCACCAGCCGCACCGGCTTTTTGCAGCGGGCAGCGGCCCGCCGGGCATTCTCACCGGACGCGCCGGTCACGATCACCAGCTCGTCCACCTCCGGACACTCGTCAAAGGCCCGGACGCTCCGCTCCAGGACGGTCTCACCGCCCAGATCGAAGCTCAGTTTATCAAATCCCATCCGGGTGGAAGAACCAGCCGCCACCAGGACTGCCGTCACACGACATTCCAATTTCTTACACCTGCCCCATTTTATTCCTGCCCTGCGCCGCACTGCACAGAGCGTATTATTATTCATTGAATATTATAGCGTATCCACCCATAAACTGCAACTGCCCGCGCCCATCAAAAATGCCCCCGTGCAGCACTTTTGGCGCTGTACGGGGGCATAAATTTTTTATGAAATTTCTGCGTTATGCGAGGATGGGCTCGATGGCAGCGGCCAGAGCATCCTTCTGAGCCTGAGCCTCGGCCAGATCCTTGCCCAGAGTGGTGAAGTAGGTCTTGATCTTCGGCTCAGTGCCGGAGGGACGGACGACCACGGTAGCTCCGTTGTCCAGAGTGTAGATGAGGACGTTTGCGGCGGGCAGGCCGGTCTCTTCGGGCTTCTTGTAGTCGGTGACCTTGACCACCTTGTGGCCGGCCAGCTCGGTGAGGGGCTCGTCACGCAGCTTCTGCATGATGGAGGCCATCTTCTCCATGCCGGTCAGGCCGGGGAACTCGAAGCTGTCCACCTTGTTCAGGTAGCGGCCATACTCCTTGTAGATCTCTTCCAGACGCTCCTTGATGGAGGAACCGATGCTGCGGTAGTAAGCGGCCATCTCGCAGATGAGCATGGAGCCGATGACAGCATCCTTGTCACGGACATAGGGGCCGGCCAGATAGCCGTAGCTCTCCTCGAAGCCGAAGATGAAGCGGTCCACTTCACCGGCAGCTTCCAGATTTGCGATCTGGTCGCCGATCCACTTGAAGCCGGTCAGCACGCTGCGCATCTCCACGCCGTAGTGGGCGGCGATGGCATCGGCCAGCGGGGTGGAGACGATGGACTTGACGGCGACGGGGTCCTTGGGCATGGTACCCTTCTCGATGCGGCCTGCGCAGATGTAATCCAGCAGCAGAGCGCCCATCTCGTTGCCGGAGACCAGCTCATAGCTGCCGTCCGGACACTTCATGGCGATACCCACGCGGTCGGCGTCGGGGTCGGTGGCCAGCATCAGGTCGGCGCCGGTCTTGGTGGCGAGGTCGAGGCCCAGCTTCAGAGCCTCGAGGATCTCGGGGTTGGGGTAGGAGCAGGTGGTGAAGTAGCCGTTGGGGTACTCCTGCTCCGGCACGATGGTGATGTCGGTGATGCCTATGTCGTTCAGAACGTGGGTGACCGGCACCAGACCGGAACCGTTCAGCGGGCTGTAGACCAGCTTCAGGCCGGCGGTCTTGCACAGGCCCGGGCGCACCTGACGTGCCTTGATGGCGGCGTAGAGGGCGTTCTTGCAGTCGTCGCCCACAAAGCGGATGAGGCCCTGCTCGACGCCTTCGGCAAAGGAGATGTACTTTGCGCCGGTCAGGACATCGGTCTTCTGGATCTCGTCGTAGACGATGGCGGCGGCGTCATCGGTCATCTGGCAGCCGTCGGGGCCGTAGGCCTTGTAGCCGTTGTACTTGGCGGGGTTATGAGAAGCGGTGACCATGATGCCCGCATTGCACTCATAGTAACGGGTGGCAAAGCTCAGGGCCGGGACAGGCATCAGAGCATCATAAATGCGCACCTTGATGCCGTTTGCGGCCAGAACGCCGGCGGCAGTCTTGGCAAAGAGGTCGCTCTTCAGGCGGCTGTCGTAGCTGATGGCCACGGTCTGATTGCCGCCCTGGGTCTTGACCCAGTTTGCCAGACCCTGGGTGGCCTGACGCACGACATAGATGTTCATGCGGTTGGTGCCAGCGCCCAGCACGCCGCGCAGGCCGGCGGTGCCGAATTTCAGTGCAACGGCAAAGCGGTCCTTGATCTCGTCGTCGTTTCCCTCGACCTTGGCCAGCTCCGGCTTCAGATCTGCGTCCTCCAGATCCGCTGCCAGCCAGCGCTTATACTCATCCTGATACATATTGCACACCTTACCTTTATAATTTTTGACCATAATGGACAAATTCATCCAAGTCTACTTATAATATAAGCTTTTATACGCTTTGTGTCAATTCAGGATTATGTACCAAGTTTCCCCCCTCAAAACCAGCAAATGCCACAAATCGTGCAGGCTTTCCGCTCTCCTGCTGCCCATTTGCAGCCGTGCAGGGCCAGTACACCTGCCCTGCGTCGTCCAGTACATCCAGCCAGTGGCCCAGCCCTACTCCATTTTCGCACAGATACCGCATCAGGGACATCAGCCGCCCGAAGTCGCCCACCGGGCAGATGACCTGCTCCGTGACACACTCTTCTCCCTGCTGCCGCCGCACTGCCAGTACAACACCCTCTTCCTCTACGCTTGCGCTGTAGTACAGCGTGTGTGCAAGCTGAAAGCCTTCGATACTGGAATAGGGCCTGGTGTAACAGCAGTACTCTTTCGCAACCATAAGATTCTTCCTCCAATTACAGATGGTTCGCGTTTCGTTGACATCTCACATGCCCTTTAATATAATAGATTCAAACAGAAAATTGTGTCGAACTTGGGCATCTGCGCCCTGTCTTTACCATTTCTTAGTCAGTTCTTAGCCAACCATTCTATGCTTTTTGTCTGTTATCTCAGAAGAAGTTTCGAAGCACCGCAAAAAATTCCGTCATCTCCTTTTATGGATGGTCTCTGCCGCCCCATCGGGCAGAAAGGAGCGCCCATGTACGCAGTCCTCAAGAGCTTCGGCCTCAAGGGCCTCAACGGCTTTCCCGTGGAAGTCGAGGCCGACATCTCGGGCGGGATGCCCGCCCTCTCTATCGTCGGCCTGCCGGACTCCGCCGTCCGGGAGAGCGGCGACCGCGTCCACGCAGCCCTGAAAAATCTGGGCTTCAAGTGGCCTGACCGCCGCATCACCATCAACCTCGCTCCCGCCGACGTCCGCAAGACCGGCCCGGTGTATGACCTGCCCCTGCTGCTGGCGGTGCTGGCCGCTTCCGGGCAGCTGGAGCCGCCGCCGAAGGACACGGCCTTTCTGGGGGAGCTGGCACTGGACGGCAGTCTCCGCCCGGTGTCCGGCGTCCTGCCCATGGCGCTGGAAGCTGCCGCCAGCGGTGTGCGGGCGCTCTATGTCCCTGCCGAGAACGCTGCCGAAGCCGCTGAAGCCTGCGGCAGCGAGATGCAGGTATACCCTGCCGCAACGGCCCGTCAGGTCGTGGATGCACTGCGGGGCGTCCAGCCCATCCTGCCTACGATGCCTGTCCCCTTCGACCCTGCCGATGCGTGGAACCACGTTCCCGATTTCGCTGACGTCTGCGGCCAGCCGCTGGCCCGCCGGGCGATGGTCATCGCGGCTGCGGGCGGACACAACGTCCTGCTCGTCGGTGCTCCCGGCACCGGCAAATCCATGCTGGCCCGCCGCCTGCCCGGCATCCTGCCGCCCCTGACCCGGGAAGAAGCCGTGGAGACGACGAAAATTTACTCCATCGCCGGGCAGATGCCCGCAGGCCGGGGCCTCGTGACGGCACGGCCTTTCCGCAGCCCCCACCACTCGGCCAGTTCGGCTGCGCTGGCGGGCGGCGGGGCGCAGTTCCGCCCCGGCGAGTGCAGTCTGGCCAACTGCGGCGTCCTCTTCCTCGACGAACTGCCCGAGTTCTCCCGCGAGAGCCTCGAAGTGCTGCGCCAGCCCCTCGAGGACGGCTGCATCACGGTCAGCCGGGCCGCCGGAAGCGCCACTTATCCCAGCCGCTTCCAGCTCGTCGCCGCCATGAACCCCTGCAAATGCGGCTACTACGGCCACCCTACCCGGGCCTGCACCTGTTCGCCCAGCGCGGTGCGGCAGTACCGCAGCCGGGTGTCCGGCCCGCTGCTGGACCGCATCGACCTCTGCGTCGAGATGGACCCGGTGGCCTTCGATGAACTGCATGGCGCTGCCCCTTCCGAGAGCAGCGCCGAGCTGCGGAAACAGGTCCTTGCTGCCCGGGCCATCCAGGCCCAGCGGTACGCTGCTCCCGGCTACGAGGATGTGCGCTGCAACGCCCAGCTCACCGCCGGGCAGGTGCGGCGCATCTGCCGGATGACCCCCGCTGCCGAACAGCTCCTGCGGGCCTCCTACGAGACGCTGGGCCTTTCGGCCCGCGCCCACGACCGCATCCTCCGGGTGGCCCGCACCATTGCCGACCTCTCCGGCAAGCGCCTCCTCGACGAGGATTCTCTGCTCGAGGCTCTGCAATACCGTGCGCAGGAAAAGGTCGAGCTGACGTTCTGATATAAAAAAGATCCCCCGGCTGGACCGGGGGATTTTTTGCGTTATAAAACTTTTAGAATCTTCTCCACGCATCGGGCAGGAAGAGCACCAGCATCGGGAAAATTTCCAGACGACCGGCCAGCATATCGAAGATGAGCACCAGCTTTGCAAAGTTGGAGTAGGCCCCGAAGTTCATCATGGGACCCACCTGACTGAGGCCGGGGCCGATGTTGTTCAGGGTGGCGGCGATGGAGGTGAAGTTCGTCACCATGTCAAAGCCGTCCAGACTGACAAGCATGAAACTCGCCGCAAAGATGAAGATGTAGGCCGCCAGAAAGACGTTGGTGGTGCGGATGGTCTCATGATTGACCAGCTTGCCGTCCATCCGGACGGGGGCCACCACCTGCGGGTGGAGAGCCTGCTTCAGCTCCTTGCCCAGCGTCTTGCCCAGCAGGAGGAAGCGGCTCACCTTGATGCCGCCACCGGTGCTGCCCGCGCAGGCACCCACGAACATCAGCAGCACCAGCACCTCTTTTGCCAGCGTGGGCCAGAGGTCGAAATCACAGCTGGAAAAGCCGGTGGTGGTAATGATGGAGCCGACCTGGAAGGCCGCATGGCGCAGCGCCTCGCCGAAGGTGCCGTAGAGGCTGCGGATGTTCACCGTGATGACGGCCACCGCCGCCAGAATGATGGCGAAATAGGCGCGGACTTCCTCGCTGGACGCTGCGCGGCGGAACCGGCGCAGCAGCAGCAGGAAATACGCGTTGAAGTTGACGCCGAAGAGGATCATAAAGACGGTCACGACCCACTGGATGTAGGGCGAGAAGCTGGCAAAGCTGTCGTTCTTGAAGCCGAAGCCGCCAGTACCCGCCGTGCCAAAGGCCGTGAGCAGAGAGTTGAACACATTCATTCCGCCCGCCAGCAGGAAGCAGAGCTCCACCACCGTGAGCGCGAAATAGATGCCGTACAGGATCTTGGCCGTAGACTGCACCTTCGGCACCAGCTTGTCCACCTGCGGGCCGGGGCTTTCCGCCTTCATCAGGTTGACGTGGGAGCCGCCGGTCAGGGGCAGCAGGGAGAGCAGGAACACCAGAACGCCCATACCGCCGATCCAATGGGTGAAGCTGCGCCAGAGCAGGATGCCGTTGGGCAGGCCCTCCACGGCGGGCAGGATGCTGGCACCGGTGGTGGTGAAGCCCGAAACGGTCTCAAACATGGCGTCCACGGGATTCGGGATGCAGCCGGTGAGGACGAACGGCACTGCGCCCATGATACTGATGGTGATCCAGCTCAGGGCGGTGGCCGCAAAGCCCTCCCGCATATAGAACACCTTGCTGCGGGGCTTGATGGTCTGCAGGGCAAAGCCCAGCGCCCCACTGATGGCCGCCGTCAGCAGGAACACGCCCATGACGGCCCACTCGGCGTAGATGAGGCTCGTCACCGCCGGGAGCAGCAGCAGTGTCCCCTCTATCATCAGGATGTAGCCCAGCAGACGAAAGACAATCGCATAATTCATACGTCCTGTCCCCCGTTACTCTTCCACGATGTCCCGCAGGTCATGCAGGCCGTGTTCCAGCGTGACGACGATGACGTTGTCGCCCACCTGGATCTGGTCGCCGCCGCGGGGGATGAGGATGTTGTCGCCGCGGGTGATGCAGCAGAGCAGCAGATTCTTTTTCAGATGCAGCTGGCTCAGCGGCACGCCTGTGGCCCGGCTCTCCTCATGGACAGTGAATTCCAGCGCTTCCACGCGGTCGTCGAGGATGCGGTAAAGGGTCTTGATGTTGTTGCCGGCCTCGTTCTGCAGGGCGCGGACGTACTGCACGATGTAATCGCAGGTCATGTACTTGGGGTAGACGATGCTGCCCAAATCGAGCCCGGCCAGAATATCGTCGAACTCGAGGCGGTTGATCTTCGTGACCAGCTTGCCCTTGGAGTGCTTTTTCGCAAACAGGGTCAGCAGCACGTTTTCTTCGTCGATGTTGGTCAGAGCCACGAAGGCTTCGGTGGATTCCAGACCTTCCGAGAGCAGGAAGTCGCGGTTGGAGCCGTCCTCGTTCAGTATCTGTGCCTCAGGCAGGGACTCGGCCAGAACATTGCAGCGGGCCGGGTCCCGCTCGACGATGCGGACGCGGACGTGATTTTCCAGCAGCTCCTGGCTCAGGTAATAGGCGATGGCACCGCCGCCCACGATGAGGGCGTTGCGCACCGGCCGCACCGGCATATTGATACGCTGGAAGAACTCGTGGGCCTTCTCCTGCGTGGCGAGGAAGGTGACCTGGTCGCCGTTCTGCAGCACAAAGTTACCGTTGGGGATGATGACCCCGCCGTCACGCTCCACCGCGCAGACCAGAATGTCGCTCTTGAGGCGGGCGGGGATCTCACGGATGGCCACGCCGTCCAGCCCCTGCTGTTCGGTCAGCGCAAACTTGATGAGCCGCACGCGTCCGCCCGCGAAGGTATCGATCTTGCTTGCGCCCGGGAAGCGCAGCAGGTGGGAGATTTCCTTGGCCGCTGCCATTTCGGGGTTGATGATGGCCGAGATGCCGATCTGCTTCTTGATAAAGTCCAGCTCATGGCTGTAAGACGGGTTGCGCACGCGGGCGATGGCGTGGCAGTGGCCCGCCTTTTTGGCGAACATGCAGCACAGCAGGTTCAGCTCGTCCGAGCCGGTGACTGCGATGAACACGTCCGCTTCCTCCACGCCCGCCTCGGACAGGGTGGTGATGGACGAGCCGTTGCCGAGGATGCTCATCACATCGTAGGACTCCCCGATATGCTCCACACGGGCCTTGTTCGTATCGATAACGGTCACGTTGTGGCCCTCTTCACTGAGCTGCCGCGCCAGCGCTGTGCCGACTTTGCCGCCGCCCACCAAAACGATCTTCATAGAATAACCCTTTCTCTTCTCCTGCGCCGTCTGGGCGCTATTGAGTAGATTATACCACATCTCGGGCAAAACATCTACTGAATCACAGGTCATCCGTCGAAACGTGCTTTTTCGTTGTTAATTATCCGTGCTTTACGGCTTTACCTCCGTGTCAGGGTGGTAGGTGGCCACATCTTCCAGCCCACAGTCCAGAATGCGGCAGAGCTGGTCGAGGGTGTAGGTGCTGACATTCCCGTTTTTGCGCAGTCTGTCCAACTGGCCGGTGCTGATTTTGTATTCTTTGATAAGTTTATACTGCGAGATGCCTTTTTTCTTCATCGTCTCCCAAAGCGGTTCAAACGAAATCATACGAAATACCATCCAATCTTACCATTATGTAATTGAATGGTAAGGGAGGACTCGCATATTGACAATTGCCCGTAAACGGGCTATAATTTTGTCAAAAAAAAGGCTTTGGAAAGAGGATTTTATGAAGCTTTCAAAAATTATCAGTCTACTGCTGGTGCCGCTGCTCCTGTTTACGCTGGCACTGCCTGCCTATGCGGACGGCGGCAGCGAATCCTATCTCATCTATTTTGAGACGGGCGGCGGCACCGGCGTCCCCATCATCGCCAGCACCAACCTCGACGGCAAGCTCACCTCCCTGCCCAGCCCCGTCATGGACGGCTACACTTTCGAGGGCTGGTACACCGACGAGCTGGACGGCGACCGCATCACGACCAGCACCGAGTTCACCTCGGATGGCACCATCTACGCCCACTGGCGTCCCATCGCAAAAGGCGGCTCTTCCACCGCGTCCAAGCCCTCGCCTAACACGCCGACGGCGGACGAAGGTTTCTCCTTCCGAGCACACGCCGGAACATTTCTTGTCGCCGGGACGATGTTTTTCACACTTGTGGCACTCTACGCCAGATAAGGATGGTTTTCTATGACTCTGACCCACTCGCTCACCCTGCCCGCCGCCTGCCGCCCGCTCTCCCCTGCTGAGGCAGATGCCGTCCTCGGCGGCGCGGACACCGCCACCGACGAGGGCAGCTTTACCACCGTGCTGTCCAACATCGAAAAAGTCAGCAAGGTTTTCAACTATATGGCCCGCATCTTTTCCTCCACCAGTGCGATGCTCAACAACTTCATCACGATCTATAACACCGTGAAGCAGCTGAACGAGTTCATCTCAAACAATTTTTAATGCTTTGGTCCGCTCCGGCGCAAGGCCGGTCTATTAAAACACAGGAGGTCTTTTATGAAAAAGCGATTGCGTTTGTTAGCGTGGATGCTCACGCTGACCATGCTGTGCGAACTGCTGCCCTTCGGCGCTTTTGCACAGTCTGATGTCGGGCAGCAGCTCGCGCTTGCCGCTGCACAGAGCCTCGAGGAGGAAAATGGCGAGGCTACCATCATCGGCAAATGCGGCGATAATCTTCAGTGGTCTCTGTCCAGCGATGGTGTTTTGACCATTGATGGTACGGGGGAGATGGATGATTATCGCCCTCTCAATTATCCCCTTGCTCCCTGGAATGCTCATATGAATAAAATCAACACTATTATAGCAAATTCCGGCATGACCCACATCGGAAATTCCGCATTCTATTATTGTTCTTCTCTGACTGCTGTCACTATTCCTGACTCTGTAATCTCTATCGGTGCGGGTGCATTCACAGGCTGCTCTTCTTTGGGTTCTGTCGATATTCCCAGTTCCGTGACTTCTATCGGAAATTCCGCATTCGGTGTCTGCTCCTCTTTGACTTCTGTTACCATTCCTGATTCTGTAATCTCTATCGGAAATTCCACATTCGCTTATTGTTCTTCTCTGACTACTGTCACTATTCCTGACTCTGTAATCTCTATCGGTGAACAGGCATTCATAGGCTGCTCTTCTTTGGGCTCTGTCGATATTCCCGGTTCCGTAACTTCTATCGGAAATTATGCATTCGATTATTGTTCTTCTCTAACCGCTATCACTATTCCTAATTCTGTAACCTCTATCGGAAATTCCGCATTTGCAAATTGCACATCTCTAAGTGATGTCTATTATTCCGGCACTCAAGAGCAGTGGGATGCAATTTCTTTTGGTTTCGACAACGACGACCTTCTAAACGCCACCATCCACTACCAGTCTACTGGGCCGGAGGATGAGAAGAAGTTTACTTTCGGACGGGATAATTTGAGTTTTTTAAATACCAAGAAGTACTTTTGCGAGCAAGATCGGACTCCACTGGAAAGCTTTTTTGGTTGGATGACAAATAAGTATATTGATGCCGGTCATCCTGTTTCTGATGAAAAATTCGATTTATTAACAAAGAACTATGTTCCTCGTGTAAAAACCGCGTTAGATTTTTGTCGTTCTGACTCCTGGGGCGGCTCCTGTTTTGGAATGTCTGCCGTTGCAGCTATCCATTATGTTTCCCCCTATAAGCTTCCTTTTTCTGCTGCCACTACATATAACCTTGCCGCCCCTGTCAATGATAAATCTGTCCAAGATTTAATAAACTACTATCATATCCTACAATACACCCCTACTCTTCGCAAAGTTTTGCTTGACCGTGGAGCATTCTGTATAAATCATTTCGAAGAACCACTTTCCGAGATAACAACAGAACTACGTTCTGGCTTTCCTGTCCTCGTTTCTTTGCATTCTCCAAATAGTTATCATGAAATCCTTCTGCTCAATATACTAGAAGAAACACATGAATATTATACTATTCGTGTCTACGACCCTAACGAGCCTAACGAAAAAACACTTTATCTCCATAAATTCAGAGCTGAAACCACTGAAACAGAGTCTGATTTTTTACCAATTTCTTATGGAGATTACGACTGCATACAGTCGTATATTCTGAGTAAAAGTGATTTGAACTTCCTCGACCTACGAAATTTTTATGAGATTGGTGATAACGAAACCGCCACTGATTATGATAAAAATTTTGTAATCGTAAATAGTGACTACTCCTTGACCTTCAAATGGGGACGTGCTTACTATCGTGCTTCCAATGGCAAACTAGTTGAATTCAGCGATAATATAACTGTCATCCCTGATGGATCCGCTATGGCAGACGGCACCTATGCTGGCAATCTGTGGATTTCCGTTCCAACACCTACGGATGGTTCAGATTTTACACTGGAAACGTCTTCTTCTGATACAGGGCTTACAAGCCTCCTCCTCAACGACCCCCTCCTTTCCATCTCTACCAGCGGCCCGGTCGATCTGACTTACAACGAAGCCGACCGCACCGTGGATGTGACTGCGGAGGCCCCCACCGACGTCAACCTGCTCATGACCAAGAACGATGTAAACGAGAGCTGGCCGTGGCACAGCTGGGCGCTGGACACCACCGGCACCACCACTCTCCACGCCGACCCCGACGACGACGGCCTGCATCTGAGCGGTGACGGCATCACCAACGCAAAATATGCGA
>OGER01000942.1_pt1 | contig 26563 bp, 34 predicted proteins | sample 1570691 | NCBI WGS metagenome assembly OGER01 (sample SAMEA2582143, study PRJEB24529) | metagenome | biome: Human gut stool | place: China | collected 2011
AATAAAAAAGTGGTAAAATACATATAATATATAAAATTAATAAAGTAGTAAAATTACAGGTTTGTACAAATCTAAATTTTTAGAAAGGAGTAAAATGAACAAATTAATTATGCACTATGATATGGACTCATTTTTTATACTCCTTAAAAGCTGTATAAATTCAAGTTTTTGTTGAGTAATAAATACTATATTGTAGCCTACCTGTCGCCTATGGTAAAAATTGAGGGGATTTTTCATAATTTTTAACTTTATAAAATAATTTAAAATTTTTTAAGAAGAACTTTTAAATGATTTTATAACTATTTCTTTATTTTATTTCAAAAAATAAATTTTTTATGAAAATTAATAAAATTGAGGAGTGAAAGCATATCTTTTTATTTTGATTAAACTAATTAAAATTCTTGCTATTTAGTATTAAATAATGTAAAATATAGTAAATAATAGTAAAATATAGTATTTTATACTATTAAATATAGTTTTGGGTGAGAAGAGTGTTAAAAGCTAAATATGAAGAAAAAGCGAAGATGGGAGCTTTAGCTGAAAAGAAAAATTGTTTTAACTCAGCTGTAAGTTTATACTATTATAATATATATTTGAGATTAAAATATTATTTAAATGCAAAACAAATAAAAGTAAATGTAGCAAATAAATCATCACATCAAATTGTAATTAAAACATTTATTAAAGATTATTATGCTAGTCATAAACCACTAAATTTAGATGAGATAAAAGCTATGAATTCTATTGAGTCATTATTATATAAAAGAAAAAAAGCTGATTATGAAGAAAATTTTACTTTTGATAGTAAAAATTATAATAATGAATTTAAAAAGTATTATGTTTTGGTGGATAATATTTTAAAAAGTAAAGGGGTATAATTTAGGAGGATAAAATGAATTTTAATGATGTAGAGAAAATAGTTGAAGAATTAAAAATTTTATATCCAAATGTTTATTTTAAAATTGATTACATTCAAGAAGATGACAATTATGCAGTTAATTTGAGTGATGCAAAAGTTGCTCATAGTGATGAGTTTAATATTTTTATTGGTAAAAAATTAGTTGATGCTTTTCAAAATGGAGAAGATTTTAATGTATTTTTTTGTTATGACTCACAACTTGAAGAAGAAATAACTATTAAAAAAATTGATTTTATTTCTAATTTAATTGTACCAGAAATAAATAATTATATATTTTTTAATGTAAAATATAATAATACCAAAAATATAAAAAGTTCTCTAAATGAGAATTTAGTATCTATAAATTCTATAAATCAGAATTCATTAGCAGCATAATTAAAGCAAAAAATTGGGAGGGAAAAGATAAATGAAGCAACCTAAAGAAAGTGTATTTCAATTACTTAATCAAAGAATGGTTGATGTAAAATTTCTTCTTAATGAAGAGGGTACAAAACAAGAAAAAAATTTAGAAGTTGAAGTTGAAGTAAAAGCTGCACCTACTGAAAAGAAGGCATTAGTTGAATTAACTTTGCATGTAAATAAGGATATGAAAGACCAACTTTTTAATTTATCAATTAAAAACCAAGGAGTTTTTAGTTGGGAGAATCTTAATGAAGAAGAGGTAAAACCATATTTAGAAGAAAATGCTCCAGCTGTATTATTGTCTTATATAAGAAGTACAGTTACTAATTTAACTTTAGCAGCAGGATTAACACCAGTAATTTTACCATTATTAAATTTTAAAAATCAAGAATAAATATAAATAAATTTTTTAGCAATGAGAAAGCTAGTAAAATTGAGGTGTAAAAGATGTATAAAAATATTATGAAAATAACAGTATATCGTAAAGATGGAGAAGTAATTAAAGAAAGAGAAATTTTAATAGATGATTTAGAAAATATTCAAAAAATTTTAAACAACTCTTTTTCCCGTTACTATGAATTAAAAATAATTTATTTGAATACGGAAAAAAATGAAATGAAACTTTGTTTTGATAAACAAGTTGATGAAGTTATATGCCAAAATAAAGATGAAGATTATTATATTATAAAAGCTCATATAAAAATTTTGAATGAAATAAAAAAAATATTGCATAGATAAGCCACAGGTTAATTTCTGTGGTTTTTATTTATTAATGCTATTATTGGAGAAAGAACAGTTATTATTACTAGATGGACACAAAAAGGTAAATTAAAAATCTATGAGATTTTGACTAATTTGGGTATTAAAGCTAATATGGATAAAGAAAAAGAGCTCTCTTAGAGAGCTCTTTTATTTAAAGTATTCTCCTAAATTACTTATTGTAGTAAGTATTGTAGGAATATATGGTTTTATTTTTTCAAGACATTCCTTTCCTTTTTTAGTTGCTTTTATTGTTTCATTTAAAGTTGAATTTTCATCATTTATTTGATTTACTATTCTTTTAAATTTATTAAACATTTTTTTCTTAGATTTTAAATCTTCAGCATTACTTACTTCTAAAATTTCGTCATCTATTTCAGTAAGTTCTTCTTCTTTTTCTTTCATTTCTAATTCTTTAAAAAATTCCTTAATTTTTTCAATATCTTCTTGTAGAGTTTCTATTTGTTGAGAAATATTAATAATATTTGTGTTTGAATTAGTATTTGCATTATTTAAAGTTAGAGTAATATTTGGAACATATGGTAAATGATTATTAAAATTAATATTATTTTGATTTAGCATTTTGTTAATCATATTTTTATAATCAAGAGAATGTTTTTTTTCTGTTTCAAGTAATAACTGTACAGTTTGATATTTATATTGTAATTCTCTTATTTCATTTTGAAGTAATATTTTATCTTGATTTTTCTCATATTCATTTTTATTTATTTCATATAATGGTTGAATATCTTCAATTTTTTCATATTTTAAAAAGTTCATATACTCTTCAAAATATTCTCCAATTCTTTCTATATTTTGATTTTTATTAAGTTTTAAAACTAAGCCTTCACTATAATTTTCAACTTCAAAATTTATAGTTATTCCTTTTGTTCTTTCTACGTATTCATTAAAATAAACAATATATTGTTTAATTCCAGTTTTAATATTTTTATCAATTTCATACTTAAAAAAAATAGTTTTTTCATATTTGTTTTGCATATCAAGAAATATTTTTTCTATTTCCTTTATAAGAGAATAAGTTAGATTTTTAAGGGTTATAGTTGAGGTAATATTAGAAAAAATCAAAAAAATTCCTTGGTCATTTACTAAATTTTTTTTTAAATTGCAATTTTTTTTCTCTAATTCACTTGAAAGTCTTTCATAAAAATTAGAAATAGTAAATTTTTCTCTCCATTCTTCATATGTTGTATAAAAATGAAATAAAATATAATTTTTTTTCATATGAATTTGCCAAATACTAGTATATCCCACTTTTGCTTTCATAAAAATTCCCAATTTAATTGGTTTATATATAATTTCTTCAAGATTATTTTTTTCTAAAAAATCACAAATTTCATCATACGAACTTTCTAGTATTATATCCTCTAATTTTTCTAAATTTTCCTTGTTAAATAGTATAGAGGTATTTTTATCTTTTCTTAAACATAAAGGAAAAGCACCTCCTTTTTCCTCTTCAAATAACACACCTTGGATTTCTAATTCTTTAAATTTAATATATTCATTCATTTAAATATTCCTTCTTTATTTTTTATTTTTATTAAAGTTAATAATATCATATCACATATTTTTATTTTTATAAAATATTTTCTGTACTTCTACAAGTACACTTTTTTACCATAACCTCTTGAAAAAATATTTTTTTATGATAAACTATAGATATTAAGGTAAAAGGGAGGATAGCATATAAAAAAGTGGTTGCTTTTTGTTCTGAGATATGCTAATATTTGAATGATAAATATACATGAACCACTTAAAAGTGGAAAAGCACTGTATTGTAAAAAATGTAACTCCTTTCTAGTTAAGTCCAATAAAGATAATTGGTTAGAATTTCCTAAAAATTTAAAAATATCTAGTAATGGAGAAATATTTAAAATCAAGTGTTCTTGTGGAGAAGAAACACTTTTAAAAATAAAATAGACTTTAAGACTTTAGCAACAAAGAGTCGGGATAGCAGTAATGCGTTCTCGGCTCTTTTATTTTTTGTAAAAATTTCAGGAGGTGGTTCAATGCAAGCTTTCATTCATGGAGCAGTTGGATTTGTAGTAGGAGTAGCAGCTACTATTATTGCTACAGCTTACTTTAAATTCAAGAATAATAAATAAAATTTGTAATTAGTCTATTTGGTTGAACTTATGTATGAACAAGGGTAGGTTCGGGAAAGGGGTAGGCAGACTAATTATTGGAGGTGTAATAAAGATGAAATGAGAATAGGTATAGATAAGATATCAATATATGATTATGAATGTTCTATTAATCCTAAACTAAAAGAAGTAGTAGAAAGAGCTAATGGAGTTAAGGAAGTGGCTAGCATAAAAAGAGAACTATTCTCAATGACATATAACTACACCTTAACAGAAACAGATAGAGGATTGAGTGAAACTTGTTTTAATAAACTTACTTTTAATCCAAATAAAATTTTAAGAGGAAATAATATAGAAAATTCATCTATTCAAGAGCTAAAAGAAGCATTAGAAAAATTAGAAACTCTTTTAGAAAAAGAGGGTATAATAGTTGACTTTAGTAATGCCAAGATAGCAGATATAGAGATTAATTTGAATCTTCCAATAAATTTTAATGAGTATTTTGAAGTTTTTTTATTATTTGCTAAACAGCATCTAAATTATGCTAAGGGAATATATAGTATAACAAATGCTGAAAGAATAAATGAGTTCAAATATGATGAGAGCTTATTTATACCACTTAGTAAAAATACTACTTTTAAAATTTATTCAAAAGATAGAGAGAGTAATCTTCCATATCATCTCACAAGATTGGAGTATTGCTTGGAAACAAGTTCTTATAAATATCAATGTGAAAAGTATGGAGTTGATAACTCTTTAAATTATTTATTATCTAGTAAAGATTTTATAGAAACTCTATTTAAAGAAAGATTGAAAAAAGACTTTATTTTTAAGATGTTTGATTATCTGGAAAAAGAAGTCAAACCTATACTTGAGAGTAAGTACAAAATATTTAAACAAAATAATACTTTAGCAAGGCAAACTGGAAGGAAGGAGGCTCGTGATGTTTATAGATACTTAGAACAGTATTGGATTTTTGACTATACTTTTTTAATTGAGTTAGTAGAAAGATATAATTCAAAGAATAAAGGAAGAGAAGTAAAAAGAATAAGAGAAAAGTATTCTAAGCATAATAATTTACAAAAGTTAAATTTTATCTTAGAAATTATTTTTCCTCACTAATTTCATTTATTGAGGAAAGAAAGAAGTAATCCAAGATTAATATTTTTCTATATTTAAAAGACTTTTTTTATAAAAATAAAAGGACATATTTTCCTTAATTAAAGTATGGGTAAAAAATTTAGATATAATATCACAATATATTCACATGGCTAAGAGAATTCCAAAAGAGATAAAAAGTAAAATTCAACAAGAGTATGAGCTTGGAATAGATTTAATTGAATTAGCTATAAAATATAAAGTTAATTATGGAACTTTGAGACACATAGCTAGTAAGAATGAATGGCAAAAAAATAGAGTTGCAGATTTAGCTTGGTTGAAGGAGTTAGAGAAGTTATCAGATAAATTAGCAAAAAAAAGAGAAAGCAAAAAGCAAGAATATAAAGCCATTACTCAAGCACTTTTAAATGATTTAAAAACTTTAGAAGGATTAGAAGATAGAGAATATATTATTGATGAAGATACAAGTAAGAGTTTTGCTGAAAGTAAAGCTACAGCATTAAAGATAAGAGCAAGTGCAATTAAAGAGATTTATTCAATAGATAAAGAGTTACATAATATTTTAACTACTGATGAAGAGGTAACACTTAAGACAAAAGCTATTAAATATTTAGAATTAAAAGAAAGAATAATCAATAGTGTAACTAATATAGAACCTAATGAAGATGGAGATGTCATCATTGATTAAATCTATGGGTCCTCCTAGAGAAAAAGTGAGATTTGGGAGTCCGAAGAGGCCCGAGCTTTGGAATCCGTAAAGATAAAATTAGGGTATTTCCGCCACATTTCTTCAACAAAAAAATTTATATATAGGAGTAAATTATGGCACAAAGAATTTTAGTATCAAAAAGAATCATAGTATCAATACTAAGTATAGGAGAGAGACAACTTAGTAATTTAGTCAAGGATGGAGTTGCCATTAAAGTTGAAGATAGATATGACTTAATATTGACAGTAAAAAATTATTTGAGTTGTAAAGGAACTGTATCTAGTTATGGCCTTGAGGAAGTAGATGCAATAACTTTAGGAAATTTATTTGGTGTATCTGATAGAACCATAAGAGAGTTAGCTCAAAAGGATATTTTAAAAAAGTCAGAAAATGGAAGTTACTTAAAAGATGAGTGTATAAAAAATTATATAGAATACCTTACAGAAAAGATGGATAAGAACTCATTAGCTAGAGAAGAGGAATTAAAAAGAAAAACTGCTGATAGACAACTAAAAGAACTTAAGCTCCAGGAACAAGCAAAAGAGTTACATAGAACAGAAACAGTAGCAAAAGCTATAACTAATATGATAACTGTTTTTAAAACTAAAGCTCTGACTTTACCAAGCAAGTTAGCTGGAAGAGTAACTATAGAAAATGATATCAAAGTAGTAGAACAGATATTAAAAGATGGAGTTTATGAACTATTAAGAGAATTATCAGAATGGAGGATAGAAGATGATGGAACTAATCAGTGATAAAAAAACTTATGAATTAATTCAAAGACTAGTTTCTATAAATATCTTGCCTCCAAAGATTATGACTGTATCAGAATGGGCAGAGGAATATAGAGTTTTATCAAGTGAAAGTTCTCCAGAACCTGGTAGATGGTCAAATGATAGAGCACCTTATCAAAAGCAAATAATGGATGTATTTACAGATACTGAAACTGAAGAGATAACTATAATGGCAGCTGCTCAGACTGCCAAAAGTGAAATATTATTAAATATCATAGGATATATGATAACAAATGACCCTGGCCCAATATTGATGGTACAACCTACCATAAAAACAGCTGAGCATTTTTCAAAAAGAAGGATTACTCCAATGCTAAGAGATTGTAGCATCTTAAAAGAAAAGTTATTAGGATTTGATGATAGTTTATCAGAAAAAGGTTTTGCAGGAGGATTTTTAACTATAGTTGGAGCTAATTCTCCAAATGATTTAGCTTCTAAACCTATTAGAGTGATATTACTTGATGAGGTTGATAGATACCCAGCAACAGCTGGAACAGAAGGAGACCCCGTGGCCTTAGCTGAGAAGAGAACAGCTAACTTCTATAACAGAAAAAAAGTTAGAGTATCAACTCCAGGATTAGAATCAACTTCTAAAATTAATAAATTATATCTTAATTCAACTCAAGAAGTATGGAATGTTCCATGTCCACAGTGTGGAGAATTGCAACCATTAGATTTTGATAGATTAGACCAAGAAACATTTGAAATGCAGTGTATGCATTGTGGTTGTTTAAGTAGTGAACTTGAATGGAAAAAAGCTCAAGCAAATGGATGTTTTGTAAGTGAAAATCCTAATACTGATAAATTTCACAGAGGTTTTCATCTAAATGCGATGGCTTCTCCATGGGTAAAATGGAGAGAAATTGTGGATAAATACCAAAATTCAAAAGATGATAATTATGAATTAATGGTTTGGTATAACACTTATTTAGGACTTCCATTCAATGATGAGATAGATGAGGAAATAGATTGGGAGTATTTATACAAAAACAGAGTTATACATTATGAAGCTGAACTCCCTGATGATATATTATTTTTAACTTGTGGAGTAGACGTTCAAGATGACAGATTAGAACTTGAAGTAGTTGGATTTAATGAAAAAAGACAAAGGTATGGAATAGTGTATAAGGTTTTACATGGAGACCCTGGAGCACAACCAGTATGGGAGCAATTAGATACATTTTTACAAAAAAAATTTAAATATTTGAGTAAAGAGGAACTAGGAATAGCTTGTACCTTTATAGATACAGGAGGACATCATACTGAAGAAGCTTATGATTTCATTTATAGTCGTGAATGGAGAAATATTCATGGAATAAAAGGAATAGGAGGTTCAGGTAAAACAGTAATTAATACTGCTAAAAAAACTAGGAGAGATAATGGAAAAGATATTGTTTTAATCTCTTTAGGAGTAAATGCTTTAAAGGACATAACCTGTTCATCTTTAAGAAGAGAACACCAAGAGAATGGATGTTGTTTTTATCCTGATGATATTTCAAGAGGATATGGAGAAAAATACTTTCAATCAGTAACTGGAGAAAAGAAACAAACAAAAGTTTTAAGAGGTGTAACTACTATTGAATGGGTTAAATTAAGAGCTAATGAGGCTTTTGATATAAGAAATTATGCTACAGCAGCAATGATTTATATGAACCCTAACTTTGAAAAATTAAAAGAAATGAATAGAGAAAAATTAGCTAAGTTATCAGAGCCACATAAGATAACTAAAGTTAAGAAAAGTAAGAGAATCTTGAGTAAAGGAGTGAAAATGTGAGTGTGATAACTAAAGAAATAGCAGCTCAAAAGCTTAGTTCATACTTAGATGCTGAAACAAAAGTACTTCAAGGCCAAAGATACAAAATACAGGATAGAGAGCTAGAAAGGGCATCTTTAAGTGAAATTAGAGCTGGAATAGAATATTGGAGAAAAAAATATGATAGTTTAAATGGTAAAAGACGAGGAGCAAAAGTCTTTAGAGTAATTCCAAGAGATTTGTAGGAGGTAAGAAATGGGAAAAAAGAAAAAAGATATACCTAAAAATATCTCTGGAAAGAATAATCTACAAGTTCAAAACTATTTAAAACATGGAGCAAGTCAAAGAAAATCAGTATTTAAAGATATGTCAGATATACTTCAACCTGCTGATTATGATATAGGTTTAGCTAAAAATATTTTAATGGCTAGAGCTAGAGAAATGTATAAAGGAAACTCTTTAGGACTTGGAGCAATTAGAAAAATTAGAACTAATGTAATAGGACCAGGACTAAAATTAAAATCTATAGTTGATGAAGAGGTTTTAGGAATTTCAGCAGAAGAGAAAGAAAAATTAGAAAATAGAATTGAAAAAATATGGAGATTATGGGCTGAAAGTACAGAATGTGATACTGCTAGATTTAGTAATTTCTATCAACTTCAATCATTAGCATTTATAACCTCACTAATAGATGGAGAATGTTTTGTATTGCTACCATATCGTAAAAGAGCTGGAGAATTATTTGAATTAAAAGTTCAACTAGTAGAAAGTGAAAGATGTTGTACTCCAATTTCAGGTAATATAAACAATAAGATAATGAATGGTGTAGAGATAAATGATATTGGAGAAATAGTAGCTTATCATTTTGTAAATGATTACTATGCTCTAAAACCTTGTAAATGGCAAAGAGTTGCAGCATTTGGGAAAAATACTGGAAGAAAAAATGTCTTAGTTATTATGGAGAAAGAAAGAATAGGACAGAGAAGAGGGATTCCTCTATTAACTCCAGTAATGGAAGATATTTTACAAATAGGAAGATATACAAAAGCTGAACTTATGGCAGCTGTAATAAGTGCATATTTTAGTGTTTTTATTGAAAATAATGATGAAGAAACAGAAGGAAAAGGATTTGGAGATGAACCTTTTGAGGAAGATATGACTATTGATAAAGACAATAAAAATAATTTTGAACTAGGACCAGGAGCTATTTTAGACTTAGCTAAAGGGCAAAAGGTATCAATCGCAGACCCAAAAAGACCAAATACAGCATTTGATGGATTTGTTAGGACAATGGCTATGCAAATAGGAACAGCACTTGAATTACCTCATGATGTTTTATTAAGTTTATTCAATAGTAGTTACTCAGCATCAAGAGCAGCTTTATTAGAAGCTTGGAAAATGTATAAGACAAGAAGAGCTTGGTTTGTAAGTGATTTTTGTACTCCTATATTTGAAGAGTGGATGGATGAGGCAGTTGCTAAAGGCTATATCCAAGCACCTGGATATTTTGAGAATAAGTTAATTAGAAAAGCATATTTAGGTTGTGAATGGTATGGACCTACTCAAGGACAACTTGACCCATTAAAAGAAGTTACAGCTGCTAAATTAAAAGTTGAGGAAGGATTCTCAACTAGAACTAAAGAAGCTGCTGAAATGAATGGAACTAACTATATGTATAATCTAAAACAAAAAAATATTGAAGATAATAAAAGAGGTGTAAAAAATGAAGAATAAGTTTTGGATGATGTCAAGAGTTAATCCCAAAAAGGGTGAGATAAAAATTTATAGTGACATTGTAGATTCTGTTACTAGCTGGTGGGAACCAGAAATGACAGCTAGAGAATTTGAAAGTGAATTGAGATGGTTAGGAGAAGTAGATGAGATTGATGTAAGAATCAATAGTAATGGAGGTTCTCCTATAGCAGGAAGTGCTATTTATAACTTACTGAGAAATCATCCAGCTAAAATAAATACTTATGTTGATGGAATTGCTGCATCAAGTGCCTCAATGATATTCATGGCTGGAGATAAAAGATTTATGCCTAAAGCATCATTTTTAATGGTCCATAATCCATATATATCAGCTAGTGGAAATGCTGAAGAATTAAGAAAAATGGCTGAAACATTGGACACAATAAGAGATGGAGTATTAACAGCCTATGAACGTTCAGGAAAAACAAAAGAAGAATTAACAGCTTTATTAGATGCTGAAACATGGATGACAGGAGAGATGGCTTTAGAAAATGGATTTGCAACTGATTTAATGGAAGATGAAGTAACTCTAACTAAAGTTGATGACTTAATTATGATAAACAATATTAAATTTAATATGTCTAAAAATACTGGTTTTCAAAATTTTATTATGAAAGCTGGAATAACAATAAAGGAGGAAAAAGAAGATATGAAAACAGTAGAAGAGTTTAGAAAAGCTCATCCAGAGATGTTCAACGAAATTGTTGCAACAGCTAAAAAAGAGGGAGCCGAAGAAGAAAGAGCAAGAATGAAAGCTATAGATGATATAGCGATGGAAGGAGCAGAAGAGATTATTATGGCTGCTAAATATACAGAGCCTAAGAGTGCTGCTGAAGTTTCTATGGCTATTTGTATGGCCATGAAAGAAGGAAAAATTGTTATGGAAAAAGCAACTGAAGGTTCAGTACAAACTAATCCTATTGACAATTTCTCAATGAAAAAATTAGATGCTCAAATGTCAGGAACAGGGGATGTTACAGAAGGTGGAAATGTTACTCCAGAAGATAAAGCAAAATCTTTAGCTGATAAAATTGCCATGAAATTAAATACAAGAAGGGGGTACTAATATGTCAAAAGTAATTAAACCAGATAATTTAATAATTGATACTGGAATAGGATTAGTAAAAAAAGGAGTTAAATTAGCTGCTGGAACTTATAAAAGAGGAACTGCTATAGGATTTGTAACAGATACTTATAAGATGATTGGAGAAGAGACTTTTACTGTAGATACATTAGAAGGAATATTAGCAGAAGATATTACAGTAACAAATGATGAAATAGCTATAATTTATTTAACTGGACAATTTAATTTAAGTGAAATAATTGTAAAATCAGGAACACAAGCAAAAGATTTAATACCACATGGAAGAAAATTAGGAATTTTCTTATTTTAAGGAGGAGAAATATGTACGAATTACAAGTATTGATAGCTGCCTTAGGGCAAATTAAAAGACCTAATATGTTTTTATGGAACTTATTAGTTAGAGCAACAAAAGAAAGAGAAACTGCTAAGTTTGAAGTTCATACTAAAAATGCAAGAAGAACTATGGCTCCATTTGTAGGAAAATATTCAGGTGGACAATTTTTTGAAAAAGATGGATTTACAATTAATGAGTTTGAACCAGGGAAAATTATGCCTAAAACTGTAGCTCATGCTGATGATTTATTAAAACAACAATTTGGACAAACTCAATATGGAAATTATGTTTCTGCAGAAGATAGAGCTGTTAATCAACTTGTTGATGAATTAGAAGAACTTGATACAGCAATAACAAGAACTGAAAACTGGATGTTAGGTAAATTAATGACTACTGGAGTAATGCCAATAGTAGGAAAGACTGTAAATAGAGCTATTACTTTTGGAGAAGCTAATACTGAAGATTTATCAGGAAATGATTTATGGAGTGACACTACTAATTCAGACCCAATAAATTATATCAAAATAAAGCAATTAGAGGTATTAAAAGAAACTGGAATTTTAATAGATTCAATCGTTTTAGGTTCTGATACAGCAACAGCTTTCCAAAATCATCCTAAAGTAACAGAAAAATTAAAATATACTTCTGCTGATGTTTTAAGAATAGAACCAAGAAGCTTAGGAGATGGAGCTAAATTCTTAGGAACTATTCCAGAATTAAATGTAGATATTTATGTTTTTGTGGATTGGGTAATTAATCCTGAAACAAAAGAGGAAGAAGAAATATTCCCATCAAAAGGAATTTTAGGTGTAAAAAAAGGTTCGGTAGTTGTAAACTATGGAGCTATAGCTCAATTAAATGATGCTGAAGAAAATCAAATATTTATAGGAAATAGAATCCCAAAACGTTGGGCTGATAAAGATAATGATGTTAAGTATTTGAGATTAGGTTCAGCACCACTTCCTGTTCCTGATGATGCTAGAGGATGGTTCTATTCAGCTGTATTAGATTAATAATAATTCCTTAGGGAAATTTTCCCTAAGGAATAAAACTTAGGAGGAATTATGAAAATAAAAGCAATAAATAATATTAGATATAATGGAAATTTATATAAAAAGGGAACTATATTTGAAATAGAGAATAAATTTGGAGAAAAATTAGTTCAAAAAAAATCAGCAGAATTAATATCAGATGAAGAACTAGAGAGAGTTGAAACAGATGAAGAGATTACTTATGAGAGTTTAGAAGAGTTAACTATTCCTCAATTAAAAGAATATGCTGAAAAATTTAATATAGAAATAACTGAAACTAAAAAAGATGCAATTATTCAGCAAATATTAGAAGGTTTAAATGAACTTTAAAGAAATGCTTGAGAGTGATTTAGATACTTTTATTAATTTAGATGAGTTTGCTGAAACAATAAATATTGGTGGAAATTCATATGTAGGAATAATAACTTACAGAGATGAAACTACAAAACAGGTATATGAAGGAATGATGATAGGATTATATCATTAAAGTATGATGAACACCTTTATCAACGTTATAGAGCAGGGAAAACTGTATCTGTAAATAATATTCTCTATCTTGTAAATAACATAGAGTTAAGAGATGGACTTTTGACCTTTTATTTAATAAGAAATGAGGGGGGATAATAATGGTTACTATTGATTCTAAAGATATTGAAGCTGCTAGAAAATCCCTATCACATATTAGTAATGGTATAGAAAGAGCTATTTCAGCTGCTATAAATCACTCTTTAGGGAAAGCAAAAACAAGTTTAAAAAGAAAAGTAAGAGAGGAATATTTTATTAAAGATTCTGATGTAGAAAAAACTTTAAAAACAAAAAAATCAACTATAAGTACATTAAGTGGAACTATAATTTCTACTTCTACTAGAACTGCTTTAAGTAAATTTAATGTAAAAACAAGTAGTTCTGGATTGACAGTTGCAATAAAAAAGGGAACTGGAAGAGTTCCAGTTACTGGAAAACCCATTTTATATGGGAAACCATTTTTAGCAAAATTTAAAACTGGCCATATAGGAGTTATGCAAAGAAAAACTGAGAAAAAGCAAAGAGTTGCAAAGGGAGAATGGAAATCTCCAATGCAAGAATTATTTACTTTATCTATTCCACAAATGCTAGGAAATCCAAGTGTTCAAAATTACATAGAAGAATATGCAAGTGATTTAGTTCAAAATAGATTTTACCATGAAGTAGATAGATTGATAAGAGGTATTAAATGATTAGAGAAATAGAAAATGGACTAAAAGCTATTATAGAAAGAATTGTTGAAAGTAAAGTATTACCATCACCAGATAGAATAGAAAAAAAAATACATGTTTTTACTGGATATATTCCTTTTGAAAATGAGAGTTATGTGACTCCAGCAATAGCTATAAGAGTTAATAAAGGAGAAAATACTCTAGAGAAACGAGTATTAAATTGTCATATTGTTTTTCAAATGTATAATGATGATTCTACTTCTCAAGCTTATGATTCTCTTTATGAAATAGGTCAATTATTAGTGGATAAAATAATAGAACAAGGAACAGTTAATCAGATTGCTGAAATTTCTCCTAGTATAAAATGGGAAGTTCCAGAACAGCAACCAGTTCCATATTATATTTTTGATATTGATTTACAACTAATTTCAAGAAAAACATATCGTACAGATGTAGATGATTGGATAAATGGGAGGGAATAATGTCTAAAAAAATAGTAAAAACTCAAGAAGAATCTAAAGTTATTTATTTAGGTCCTACAATAAAAGAGTTTGGTTTACCAAATGGAAGTATATATGATGGATTTACAAACAATGTAAAAGTAGCCTTAGAAAAATATCCAAAACTAAAAAACTTAATATTTCCAGTAAATTCTAACTTAGGAAATATTAAAGCTAATTTGTTAAAATCTGGAACTAAAGAAAGTATTTTATTTAATAGTCTAAAAAAAGAATTAGGAGGTAAATAAGAATGTCATTTCAACATGGAATAACTACCAAAGAAACAGCAACTTCATTAGTGGCTATAAAAGTAGATAGTATAACTCCTACCTATGTAGGAACAGCTCCTATCAATTTAGGAAATATAAAAAATGTAAATGAGCCAATTTTATGTTATTCATATGAAGAGGCAGTAGCTGAATTTGGATTTGTTAAAGATTTTGAAAATTATACTTTATGTGAAGCTATAGATGCACATTTTAGTAAATTTGGAACAGCTCCTATAGTTTTAATAAATGTATTAGACCCTGAAACAAATAAAAAGAATGTTACTCAAGAATCTGTTCCTATTGGAGAAGATAACACAATTTTAATAAAAGAATTAGGAATTTTAAAAGATACGATTACTCTAAATCCACCAAAAGAATTTACAGCAGAATTTGATGATGATGGAAATGTATTATTAGTTATTACTGATTCAGAAATTCCAGAAGATAGAAATGTACAAATTACATTTGATAAATTAGACCCATCAACTGTAGAAAGTGATGCAATTATAGGAGGAATAGATGGTTTAACTGGTAAAAAGAAAGGATTAGAGTGTATATCATTAGTTTTTCCTAAATATAGATTAGTTCCAAATCCAATTCTTGCTCCTAAATTTTCTACAGATAGTACTGTAGCAGCTGTAATGGAAACAAAAGCAAGTCTTATAAATGGGCATTTTAAAGCAATAGCTCTTGTAGATATAGATACAACTACTGTTACTAAATATTCAGATGCTGTAAGTAATAAAAATACTAATAATATAAATTCAACGTATATTGATGTTAGTTATCCAAAAGTAGCTTTAGGTGATACTCAATATCATTTATCTACACAGAAAGCATGTATTATTCAAAAACTTGCTTTTGAAAATGATAGTATTCCATATAAATCTCCATCTAATGAAAGTTTAAAAGCAGATAGAACTTGTCTAGCTAATGGAACAGATATTTTATTAGGAATAGATGAGGCTAATTATTTAAATGGAAATGGTATTAATACAGCAATAAATTGGATTAATGGTTGGGTAGCTTGGGGAAATAGAGCAAGTTGTTATCCTGGAAACACTGACCCTAAAGATTGTTTTATTGCTAGTAGAATGATGTTTAACTTTTTAACAAACTCTATAGTTCAAACATTCTGGCAAAAAGTAGATGACCCTACTAATACAAATTTAATTAATGCTATTAAAAACAACATTAATATTTGGCTAAATGGGTTACAAGCAGCAGGAAAAATTATTGGTGGAAGAATTGAATTTAGAGCAGAAGATAATCCACTAACTTCATTAATAGATGGAAAAATTAAATTTAAAATCTATTTCTCTCCTGCTTTACCAGCTGAGGAAATAGCATTTGATTTAGAAATTGATACTGAATACTACAATTCATTATTTTAGGAGGTAATAAATGTCAAAAGTAGGTGCTTGAATAATTCCAGAAAAAGCAATTAACTATAAGCTATATGTTGATGGTTCATCATCATTAGCTGCTATGGTAGATGTTACACTACCAAATATTGAATATTTATCTGAGACAGTATCAGGAGCAGGAATAGCAGGAGAAATAGACTCTCCTACATTAGGACATACTTCTCCAATAACTCTTGGAATAAATGTTAGAAGCTTAATAGGAGAAGATTTTAAATTACTTCAACAAAAGTCTTATACTTTAGAAATCAGAGCTGCTATGCAATCAAATGACCAATCTAATGGAAAGCTAACAGTAGGTAAATTAGCTATAATAGCTAAGGGGATTCCTAAGAATCTTAACATGGGAACATTAGGGGTAGGTAAAACTACTGATTCTAGTAAAGAATTTTCATTAACTTATTTAAAAGTAGAAATTGATGGAGAAGTAGTTCTTGAAATAGATAAAGTTAATATGATTTTTATAGTAAATGGAGAAGATATGTTAGCTGAAGTAAGAGCAGCATTAGGAATGTAGGAGGAGTAATGAAATTAAGTAAACCAATAGTAATAGGAATTGGAGATAGTCAAAAGACTATCTCTGAAATAAATATAAAAAAAGAAGATTTTACTGCAAGAGTAATAGTGGAAGCTGAAAAGGAATTTTTACTTTCAGGTGGAGTTTTTGCTAAAGGAGAAATGGAAAGCACTAGAGCATATTTAGGATATGTTGCAGCAAAAATAATAGATTGTAAACCAGAAGATTTAATGAAATTAACAGGAACTGAATATATAAAAATAACAAATATGATTAAGGGTTTTTTCGATGGCTCGGATTTGGAAACATTAATGGAAATCTTATCAGGAAAATCGGAATAGTATTGTCTCAAGAGACTAGAACTCCATTAAATTATTGGTTGGATAGACCATTATATGAATGGATTGATTGGATAGATAGTGTAAGTGAAATCTTAGAAGAAAAAAAAGGTAGGTAATTATGGCAAAAAAAATGGCTATCTCATTTGGGATAGGAGCAACTATAGCTGGAAGTTTCATTAGTTCTTTTAAACAAGCAGATAGCCTGATTGCACAGGTTAATAAAAGAACTGCCGAACTAAAAAAGAGCCAATCAAATTTGAAACTTATAGATAATTTAAATGATAGTATAAAGAAAGCCAGTAAGGAAATAACTAATTATGGAATTACTATCAATGAATTAAATAATAAAATAATAGTTAATACACAAAAAAATAAGCAATTAAAGAAAGAATTAAATTCAGTTGAAAATCAGATTTCAAGTCTAGAAAATAAAAAAAAGACATTAAATAATAGAATGGCTGAAATATCAAAATTATTGGCCGAGAATAAAGGAAATTCTAAAGAATTAAAGGCAGAGTATAACAAGCTTAGCTTAGAAACAAAGGCTATAAACAAAGAATTACAGCCTCTAAAAAATAATTTTTCAAGAGTTAAAACAGCAATAAAAGATAATGAAAAGCAAAGTAATGATTTACAAAAACAATATGATAATTTAGTAGATAGAACACAAAAATTAAAAGATAGTCAAGCAAAAAATCAAGCTGAACTACAAAGAGTAACAGATGAACTAAAAAAACAAGGTATAGCAGTAAATGATACGGCTAAAAGTTATCAAGAATTAGAAAAACAAGCTGAAGCTTATAACCGAGCTTTGGAAAAATATAAAAAAGCTGAAGCTGTAAAAGAAATGTCAGGGAAAGTCTCATCAGCTGGAACTAAAGTTGGAATAGTCGCTGGAGGAGCCACAGCTATAGGAACAGTTCTAGCAAGTGGTGCTATAAAAGCTGAGAGTGCATTTGCTGATGTAAAAAAACAATTTGATTTTGAAGATAAAAAATCTGAAGAAGAATTTAAAGCTAAATTACAGTCATTAGTCACAGAGAAACAAATGGCTATTTCTTTAGAAGATTTATATGGAATGGCAGCTAATGCAGGTTCTGCTGGTATAGGAAAAGATGAAGCTGTAGACTATATAGAACAAGCTGCTAAAATGGCAATAGCTTTTGGAATGAATAGATACCAGGCCTCTCAATATATGTTTAAATGGAAGAATACCTTTGGAATGGATTTAAATCAACTAAAGGAATTAACAGACCAAATAAATATTTTAGGTAATACTACAGGAGCTACTGAGGACCAAATAGCAGAGTTTTTAACAAGACTTGGAAATATTCCTAAATTATCAGGAATGGCTGAAAATCAAACTGCTGCTTTAGGAGCTTCATTAATAGAAATGGGAATGACTCCAGAAGTAGCAGCAACTGGAGCTAAAAATCTATTAAATATTTTTTCAAAAGGTGATTCGGCAACTGGAGCTCAAAAAAAAGCTTTGGAAACACTAGGATTAGACCCTAAATATCTAGCTATAGATGCTCAAAAAGATGCTCAAAAAACAATGGATACTCTATTCACTAGAATGGGGAAGGTTTCAGAAGAACAAAGAGGAGAAATATTAGCTTCTTTATTTGGAGAAGAAGGAAAAGTTGCAGCTGCAAATATCTTAGAATCATATGAAAAATATAAAGTAAATAGAGATACAGTTTCTAATAAAGATAAATATCAAGGTGCTATTAATCAAGAATATTCTAGTAGAGCAGGAACTACTGAAAATCAACTTCAAGTTCTTAAAACTCAATTTGATATTATCAAGGCTGACTTGGGAATGGAACTATTACCATATATAAAAGAAGGAGCTAAATATTTACAAGAATTTTTAAAAACTTTGACTCAAATGATAAAAGAGGACCCAGAAGGATTAAAGAAAAAAGTAAAAGCTATTATCTATTTAACAGCTAGTTTATATGGTGCTAGTGCTGCATTAAAATTAATAGCTGGAGCTATGAATGGTTATTCAGCATATTTAAAAATAGCTGGAACTTTAACTGAAAAACAAGTTGGTGGAAAAATTATAAAAGGTTTCTCATCAGCAGGAAAACATATATTAAAATTTGGAAAATTAGCTATAGGTACTATTGGAAAAATAGCTACTGCTGCACTTCCAATATTAGCAAGTCCTATTACTTGGATAATATTAGGAATTACTGCATTAGTTGCAGCAGGATATTTGTTATATAAAAATTGGGACACTGTAAAAGGTAAAGCTATTGAACTAGGAAGCAAAATTATGGAATTAGTTGATAAATATTGGTTTTTAATGGGACCATTAGGAGTTTTATTAAAAAGTGGACAATTAATCTATGAAAATTGGGATTCAATTAAAACTAAAGCTATTGAAGTAAAAGATAAAGTTGTAGAATTTGTTGTTTCATCAGTTGAAAACTTTATTCAATTTAAAGATAAAGCTATCAATATATTAGGTATTCCATTTAATTATTTAGAAGGAAAGTGGGATTCTATCAAACAAAAAGGAAAAGATACTATTGATTATTTCAAAGAAATATTTGAAGAAATAAAAAATTTTAGTATTAGTGATGCAGCAGGAAAAGGATTATCTTGGATAACTAGTAAGATTCCAGGATTTGCTAATGGTGGATTTGTTAATAGTCCTACATTAGCTATGGTTGGAGAAGGAAATAGTAGTGAAGCTATTATTCCATTGAATGGAAGTAATAGAAGTTTAAATTTATGGGAAAAAACAGGAAGATTATTAGGAGCTAATAGTAATTCATCATATGTAGAGACTTCAGAGGTCAAATTTGTTTATAGCCCTGTAATTCATGCTAATGACTTTGCTGGAGTACAAGAAGTTTTAAATAAAGATGCTAAATTAAAATATCAAGAATTTGAAAACTTTATGAGAAAGTATGAGAAAGAGAGGTATAGAAAAGGTTATGGAAGATAAAGTATATGTAACTATATTAGGAGATACATGGGATTCAATAGCTTATAAACTCTATGGAGATTCTAAAAGATATGATGAGTTATTAGAACTTAATCAAGAAAATAGAGATACCCTAATATTTAATGCTGGAACTCTCATAAAATATAAAGAAACTCCAATTAGTATAACTAATAATCTTCCACCTTGGAGGAAATAAAAATGTTAAATTTAGTTGAAAATTCAAGACAACTGAAATTAGAAGTCATTTATGAAGGAGCAAATATTACTAGTTATATTTCAAATGATATTATTTCATTCTCTTATTCTGATTCATTTAATGAGTTTGATTCTATTGAGCTTACAATTGAAAATAGAGATAATAGATGGCTAGAAAGTTGGGAACCATTAAAGGGAGAAAAAATAGCAGCTAATTTTATCTTAACAAATTGGGAAAATAATAAGGAAGTTGTGTTAACATTAGGAGAATTTTATATTGATGATATTAGCTACTCTGGACCACCAGATATAGTTAATATTAAAGCTCTTTCTGTAGATATAACTTCCAATATTATGGATGAAAAAAAATCTAGAGTTTGGGAAAATGTAACTCTTGAAAAAATAGCTAGAGATATAGCTATTGAAAATAATTTAGAACTATTATTTTTAGCAGAATTTAATAGAGAATTTAAAAGAAGTGAGCAAAAATTAGAATCATCATTTAATTATATTAAAAGAATAAGTAAAGAAGCTGGTATTTCAGTAAAAATCTATTCTAATAAATTAATTTTATTTGAAGATGAAATGTATGAAAAAACCAATCCTGTAATTACTTTAGATAAAACTAATTTATTTTCTTATCAATTAGCTGATGATGATACTGATACATATTCAGGATGTAAAATTACTTATTTTGATTCGAAGTTAGGAGAAAAACAAGAAGCTACATTTTATACAAAACAAAGACCAGGATATAAAAGAGGAACTCAAAGATTATTATTTATAAATGAAGAAAAATATGTTCCTGGAGAAACTAGAAAACAAAAAGAGGAATATCTAGCTAAAATAGCAGCTAAAGCCTTAAGAGAAAAAAATAAAAATGCTGTAAAAGGTAGTATTTCAATTCTTGGAAAAGAAAAGTTTATTTCAGTAGGAGATACTATTAATCTAACAGGATTAGGAAATAAATCAGGAAAATATATTATAACTGAAGTACAAATTGAATATCCAAGTTATGTTATGAATTTACAAATAAGGAAGGTTATGGAAGATGAATAGATATGGAATTGTTTCTAAAGTTTTTTATGACAGAGGGACAGTAATAGTTGAATTTCCAGATATAGGTATTCCTTCTGATGAACTGATAGTTTTTCAAAATAGAACATATTCAACAAAGCAATATTCAATGCCTAAAATAGGAGAAATTGGTATTTGTTTATTAAATGAAACTGGAACAAGTGGATATTATCTAGGAGCTGGATATTCAGAGGCTAATCCTCTTCCTGATGGGATAGGTCAAGGAATTTCTTTGATAACCTTTAATGATGGAACTAGTATTATTTATAATGAAAATACCTCTAAATTATTTGTATCAGTAAAAAAAGATATAGAAATTATTTGTCCTCAAATATCAATTACAGGGAATATAAATATTACAGGAAATATAAATGTAACTGGTGGAATAAAAACAACTGAAGATGTTCAAGCAGATGGAGTTTCATTAATAAATCATAAAACAACAGGAGTAAAAGCAGGAGGAGATATATCTGGCCCACCTCAAAAATAAGAAAGGAGTTTTTAAATGATAGTAGGAAGTCTTGGAACAGTAATTTTTCAATGTAGTTCTTTTTATACAAAAACAATAAATAATCTATCTAAAAATATTTCTGCTCGTTGGCTTGAACATAAAGTAATTGGCAGTAAACCTAAACTCCAATTTGATGGTGTAGAATTAGACCAATTAAAATTTTCTATACATTTAAATGCAGCATGGAAAGTTAATCCTCTTGCAGCAGCTAAGGAGTTAGAAAATTATTTAAAGCAAGGAAAAAAATTAAAATTTTTTCTTGGAGGTAAAAAAGTAGGAAATGGAACATATATTATAACTAATATTTCTGAAGAGCATAGAGCTTATAGTGCTATTGGAACAGTTACTAAAATTGACTTATCACTAGAGCTAAAGGAGTATAACTAATGGAAATTAAAATAGAGAATACTGAAAAAAATTATGATTTTAAACCTACTTCGACCGCGGCCGAAATAACTCAAAACTTAGAAAATATTATTTCAAGAGTTCAAGGAACTATACCTTTAGCTAGACATAAAGGAGTAATAGTAACAAATATTGACCTACCACAATCAATAATTCAAGCTCAGCTACTAGCAGCAATAGATGAAGAGATTACTAGAGAAGAAGATAGATTTACACTAGATGAAGCTGAAATAAATTTTGAAAAAAGTATTAATGGAGATATTACTTGCTCTTTGAAAGGAGGAGTAAATGAGTAATGTATTAAAGTTTGTTGATGTAAATACGACAAGTCTTTTTGAAAATTTTAAACTCGGATATGAAGAGATTATGGGAGTAACAGTTAAAGAAGGAGACCCTATTAATGACTTTATATCTTGGGTTACTTATATATTTTCAGTAGTTCAAAATAATATAAATTATACAGGCAAAATGAACCTTTTAAGATATTCTGAAGGGTTATACTTAGAAGCTATTGGAGAACTTGTTGGAGTAAATAGAATAACATCAACAGGAGCAAAAGCTAAAATCAAATATACATTTGGAAAGATATTTCCAAGTGTTGTAACTATTCCTAAAGGTCATAAAATAGCAGCTGGGAATTTATATTTTGAATTAGATGAAGCTATAGAACTTAAAATAGGAGAAAGAGAAACTTATGGAACTGTTACTTGTATTACTCCAGGAATTATTGGGAATAATATTTCTATAGGAGATATAAACACAGTAGTAGATGCCATAGCTTATTTAAATAAAGTAGAAAATATAACAATAAGTGCTGGAGGAAGTGATGAAGAAACAGATGAACAGTTAAGAGAAAGAATCCGATTAAAACCTACATCATTCTCAACTGCTGGACCAATTGCTGCTTATAAATATTATACTTTAACAGCCTATCCAGACATATATGATACTTATATCTATACACCTTTGGAAAGTCCTGGAGTAGTTAAAGTGATTCCTCTTTTAAAAGGTGGAACTATTCCACAACAAGAAATTCTTGAAACAATAGAGAATTTATTAGCTGATGGGAACATTAGACCATTTACAGATAAAGTGGAAGTAATTGCTCCTACTGCTGAAGAATATAATATTAATGTTAATTGGTGGCTAAGTAAAGATGAAGATATTTCTATAGTTACTGATAATGTAAATAAAGCTATTGAAGAGTTTAAATCATGGCAAAAAGAAAAGTTAGGAAGAGATATTAACCCAAATAAATTAGTACAATTACTAATTAATGCTGGAGTTAAAAGAGTTGAAATAATAGAACCTATTTTTACTAAAATAGATAAAACTAAGGTAGCTCAAGAAAGTGAAAGCATTACAATATCTTATAAAGGTGTAGAAGATGAGTAATTATAATATTTATAATACAGATTATCAGCTTCTCTTCCCTAACAATTTAAAAAAATATAAAAATTTAAAAGCTTTAGCTTTGCAGATAGAAAAAGAATTAAAAATAAATTATTTATCTGAAATAGAAAAACTTGCTATTTTTAAAAATTTAAGTTCTCAATCAAATAAAGTTTTATCTCAATTGGCTTGGCAATTTTCAATTGATAATTGGCAAGAATCCTTAAGTAAAGAAATAAAAATTAATTTAATTAAAAATGCTTATTGGGCTCATTCTAAAAAAGGTACTAAAAAAGCTGTAGAGGATTGTTTAAAGATGTTGGGTTACCCAATAACCTTACAAGAATGGTTTGAATACAATGGAAACCCATATACTTATAAAGTTATTATTTCTGGAGAAGCCTTTCAAGAAACTTGGATAACAGAATTAATAGAACTAATAGAAAAATATAAAAATTGTAGAAGTATATTAGAAACAGCTACTATTGAATTTAATTCAAAAAATAGTCAATATTTCCTTGGGAATTATAAGATTATTGAAATGGAAAAAGAATTTATCGGAGTTCATAATGATATAGAAAAATACAAAGATTTAAAATTAGGATTATTTAGAATTATTGAAAAGGAGGTATCAAATGTATAACGGAATTACATCTAAAGGAAGTCAGTATTTAGCTAAATGTCAAGCTGAAGGGCTTCCAATTAAATTATCAAAGGTAAAAATAGGAAATGGGACAATACAAGATTTAGAAAATCCATATAATTTTACAGACGTAAAATCTATTAAACAAGAATTTGAAATCTCAGAAAAGTCACAAGTTGAAGAACAATTAAAAATAAAGGTTCAAATAGATAATACAAGTCTAGAAGAAGGATATTTCACTAAAGAAATTGGTATTTATGCAGATGATAATGGTCAAGAAATATTATATTGGTATATTAATGATGGTGACCAAGCATCTTGGCTTCCTCCTGCATCTGTTTCTCCAGTAAAATTTAAATATACTTTTAATATACAAGTAACTACTACAGAAACTGTAATAGTAAATTTTACTGGAAAAGAATTATGGGTGGATAGGGAGTTTTTAAATACAGAATTAGTAAAAAAGTTAGATAAAGGAACTGTCCCTAATTCATTGAATACTGCTGAGAAAATAGTAGCAGCTCTTCAAGGCAATGGTGGATTAAAATTTGATGAGAATTTATTATATCTTAATGATAAGGGAACTAAGAAAAAAGGGGTTTATTATCTTGATAGACTAGCAGAAGGTATTTTTGAATGTCTTGAGCAAACTGAGGAAACTGTTAATAATAGTGCAAAATTTAAAAATATTTCAAATAAAGAAAATTCTGACAGATTGGATAATCTGAGTACAAAATATTTCAAATTTAAATATAACGAATCAGAAGATCAAGAAACTAATTCTATATTACTTTTAAATTTTATTAATAAATGTTTAGAAAGTGCAAAAAATATTGATATTTTAATTTTAGGAGGAAATAATAAAATATGTTCAATTGATGCTAAATTAATAGTTTCTAGAGCTACTTCTGTTATTCATTTAACTATATGGAATTTTTTAAGTTTAACAATAAATCATTTAGAATTAAATTCTGATGATAATAATTCAATAACAATAAATAGAAGTGGACATAATCTTATTTTGTGGAATTCATCCTGGGATTTATGGAATTCTAGACATAATACTTGGAATATAATAGGTGGATATTGGTGGTGATATTATTTCTCATATCCATATCCACCTATTATATACACTCTACCAAACATATACATAATATCAACACATCTTCCATATTTTCTAAGATAAAAAATATTACCTGTATTATCCAGTTAACTTTTGTTAAACAAATGAGCTGATTGAATTAAATATACTCCACCACTTGATGTTTTAACAGTGAGAGTTGCTCCTACCATAGTTCCTTTATAACTTGCACCATTAAAATCATCTCCTATTCCAGAAGTTAAATTGTCAGATGCTAGATTAGATATAGTAACTTCTCCTGATGAGTTCCACTTTTGAAATATAATTTGAATCCCTTTTATTTTATTCAAATTAGTCTTTTTTAAAAGAATATTAAAATTTTTAGTTGTATTTTTAAATATAACAACTAAAGAAAAAAAACCTTTAGTTAACTCAGAATTTATTTTTTCTAAGATGCTATCATTAGTATCATTATCACTAATACTCAAATAAATTTCACTTAAATTATCCAGTAACATTAGATAACATGATTATAATTATTTTTTAAAACCTCTGATATTCAAAGTTATAACAACTTGAGAAGTTGAGGTTCCTTTATCTTTAAAAGTTATCTCACTGGTCGCGAGATTAATGATTTGAACTACATCATTTTGTTTACCTGCATGAAATGAATTAGCACATGCTACAGGAATATCTATAAATTCTTCTGGAAAAGAAAATGTAGCCTCCACATTTGAAGAACGTAATCTAACAATAGCTAAATATTCTAACAAACCATTAGAGTATTTTAATTTTTTACACCAATAAAAATTTTCTAGTCCATAAAAATCGCTTTTATTAACATCAGAGATTTCACATAAATTATCCAACTAGAAGTGTTTTATAAATCTGTAATATCTTCAAAATATTCCATAAAATCTATTGTACCATCATAAATTTTAGGTGTTAAAAATACAGCAAAGACTCCTGTTGATATTGCAGTTATCGTAAATGTTTCGCCATCTGCAGTTACTTTATTTCCAGCTGGTGCTAAAATTGTTCTAGCATGAACATATCCAAATCCGTCAGTTCTATCATAAGAATTGATAAAATATAAATCTTGTACATCATGTGTTTCATGAAATAAAATTATTATTGCCGTCAATTTACCATAAACATGTTTTTTTAATCTATATGTTCTTGTTGTTGATGGCTTTATGTATAAAACTGAATTGCTTTTTTTCTCAATTTCAAATAAATTATCCAATCTGTCAGAATTTTCTTTATTTGAAATATTTTTAAATTTTGCACTA
>OGER01000952.1_pt1 | contig 26363 bp, 22 predicted proteins | sample 1570691 | NCBI WGS metagenome assembly OGER01 (sample SAMEA2582143, study PRJEB24529) | metagenome | biome: Human gut stool | place: China | collected 2011
CGAAACACTTCCTGGCCGATGACACCGGGAACGTTCGCTGGTGGACCATTCCTGTAACTGCCGTTAACTACGAGCATGGCATAGACACACAACAATTATGGGCCGAAGTTCTTTCCTGGTTTGAAGCAGGTGAACGCTGGTGGCTGGACCGTGATGAAGAAGCCATGCTGGAAGTCGTAAACGAACAGCACGGGCAAACTGACCCGATTGAAGAAATGATATTGGCGCGTTTTGATTGGAACAGTGATCGCCTGGCTGCATATATAGAAATGACTGCAACGGATGTTCTGTTGTCTATTGGGCAGGATCGGCCAACAAAATCCCAGGCAACGCAGTGCGGTAACATTCTGCGAAAACTGACAGGAAGGGATGCACGTAGAACAAGTAAAGGGCGTTTTTACCTAATGCCACCGAAAGTTTTTGGACAGCAAGACCATCGCTATTTTGATGGGCCTAACCACCAGTTTTGAGGTAATACTATGAGTTATCGCGCATATATCATTGCTTTTGACCCGGAACACGGCACCTACACCGAAACCGAAATTATGGAGGGTTTCGCCACTGAACAGGAAGCGGTAGACCATGCTCGCAATAGGCTGCCAGAGGTGCAGCAGGAACTGGCCAAGTTGGGTGAAAACCTGCTATGCAGCTACCGCATAAGGGTAGTGGATTCCGCTGAAATCTTGCCGTTCATCCGATCATAACATCACAACAGTTGTTGCCCATTACCCTGGCGAATGCCGGGGCTTTTTTTATTTTCAAAGTGACGCCTAGGTGTCATTAATTTATAAGGTGTCATGGTAGGTGTCATTGTTCTCAAGCCATAACCCGCAAGGGTTGCGACATTACTAATGACACCTATGACACCTATGACAGCATTTTTAAAGAAAATAACGACCACTGTAATAATGTAACAGTGGTCGTTATACTTTATAGAAATGGGTGTCATGGTGTCACAGGTGTCATTCATTACAGTATCTTGTTTGTATTTTTCTTTAATAATCAGCGTGTTTCCCGCTATGACACCTAATGACACCTTTCCAACATAACGCCGTCATGGTGACATTAGGTGTCATCGCCATCTGCTGCCAAAAAAGTCAAGGTACTTCCAGAGGGGGTACAGCCTGCGGGGGCATTGGTCCCGCGTAATTCGCGTTGTGCGTGCCCATTCAAAACAGGCTTTATAATTATCCTTTGACAAATCAATAGCTTACTCGAGTGTTATCAACTATGTACAACAAACCGCATCAAAACTGGAAGCAAAGCGAACACAAAAAACAACTGTTTTAGAAAATTTAATGCATTAAAAACAGATGGTTATTTTATATAAACAAACCGAACACCAGAGCCACAATGTGATGACAAACCCCAAGAAGAAACGACCACAGCCATAAGTAACAATCGCTCCATATTCAAGACAAAACCGGAGCGACACAAATGACAGTTTTATCTCAACTTATCAACGACGCGTTGAACCACCAGGGCGGACACATTCGCACTGATGGCAACGGTGACATTACTCAATTCATCCCTGTGGAACCTGCAGCAGTTCGCTACCTGTCCATGAATGACGTGCTGACCCCGAAAGGCGGCAAGCAGACCACCTTCAACGCTGTTCTGGCTGAACGTTCACTGGTGGCACAGGCAGGCGCTAAAATCATCCACATCCCTGGCCCTATGACCACGCCTCCGACTGGCAACACCGGCGCTACTGTTGGCCGTGAAGTTGCTGACCGCTTCGTTGTCGTTCGCCCTGGTGCGTTCGCCAAAGTGTCTGACGGCGAAGAAATCACCATGAGCGGCCTGCCTTACCTGGTATCAGCGTTCAACCACAACAACGCACCAGCTTACGGCGTTGGCTACACCCTGAGCCGCAAGCAACTGAAACACGACTTCGCAGACGATACCACGCTGGTAGTGGTCAACACCGCCATTGAGCGCGGCATAGCTGACCTTGCTGACTTCGTACTGCTGAACCACCTGGAAAGCGTAGCGGAAACCCTTACCAGCCCGTCATTCACCGCAGTGGCACAGAAGATTGCAGCCAAAAACCTGCGCTTTGACGAAGTGAAGGCCATCGTTGGCGGCGAATGCACCGGCCTGGAACTGCAAGACGGCATTTTGCGCGCCTATGGCGTGCGCGCTGAAATCAGCGGCCAGACTTCCAGCACAATCATTGGCGCTTTCGGCAATGCAGCCGTTGCCCTAGATGATGAAATCCGCGTCACCGCCCGCCGCGTGCTGAATGGTGCCGTTGAAATCGTTGTGTGGGTGAACGCATCCGCACTGGTGCCTGACTCAACCGTATTCTGGCAGGCTTAATTATGTGGTGGGGCAGAAATAAAGTGGCAGCGGAGCGTGCTGCCCTGCCGGGTGAAATCCTGGCAGCCATTGAAGGCGTGGCGATGTATACCCGCCACGGTGACGAAAACAACCCGCGCATCGTAGTGCAGCCGGTTGGTTGGTCCGGGTTCCTCTACAGCGACGGAGCCGCAGAAAAGTGGATTCGCAGAGCTTACCCGGAACTGACGCAATACCAGATTGAACGTGCTGTGAATTACCTGGCCTCACTGGTACGCAGCCATCACCGTGACAGACGATCGGAAGCAAAGCGGGAGCGTTGGATGACAAGGTTTTAAGCCATGAAAAGAGAAACACGCCAGCACGTAACAGTACGCATAGCCCCTGACTTGGTGCGCTTGGTTGAAAAAGAGCAAAACAAACTGGAACGCAGAACGGGCATCCGCCCTTCACGCAGCCAGGTGATTGAAAAGTTTTTGAGTATCGGGCTGAACGGCAAATAACGGCCAAGAATACAGGTTTCTCCGGTTCCCTGTGCCCCAAATAATCGGCCCAAATTAATCATTCATCGTTCCTCAGACGGTGAGTGCTGGACCAGGTTGGTGGTCATCCTGGAGGTGAAAAACCACAATAACCCTCACATCATTCTTAGCGGGCAAGACTATGAAAAATCACGACCTGTACGAATCCATGAAAGAAGAAGCGCGCTTAATCCTTAGCGAAACCAAACGCTTCCAAATCATTTCTGAGAAGAACCCTATCAGCTACGAAGCAGCCGACCTGCTGGCAAGCCTTCGCAACCGTTTAAACGCATTCGAACACATGACCGATGAAGCGGGCCGCATCATGCGTGACGAAGCGGAAAGCAACGCATCCACCCTGGAGCGCAAGAAATGGAAGCCATCCAGCCGCCTCAGCGTGGGTGAGCGCGCCAAGCGCCGCCTGGTCAAGCAAGGTGCCACTCTGGTGCGGGGCGCTTTCTGAATGAACCGCATGGACCCACAGCAGCCTAAAACACAGCAACAGGTGTGGGATGACCTTGCTGAAATGGTGCTGCCAAAAGTAATCGCCAGCACACCAGAGAGAATGGAGGAAATGAAACGAGACAGGACACACCAGGCACTGCATTTAGCAGCCGCCGCACTACGGGCAGCGGGTGAATTTACGCTGGCCGAAAACCTACTGACCTAAGAGATTTTTATATGGCCAATAAGAAGCTGAATGCCACAATAACCATCGGCGGGGCTGTTTCCAGCAGCCTTCGTGGTGCGTTTGGAACTGTAAAGAAAAATACCGTCGAGATTGGTAGCGCAATCTCTAAGCTGTCGCGCGAACAGCGCCAGCTAAACGAAGCAATGAAGCGTTACGGGCAGGATAGTGCGATATTCTCCCGCATGAAGGACCGCTATCAAACGGTTGTCGGGCAGGTTGAACGCCTTCGTTCTGCCACCGAACGCCTGAAACGCGTGGAGGATGCCCGCGAACGCAACCTGGCGAAGCGTCAAGGCTACAAAGAAGGAATCCTGGGGACTGTCGCACTTGGCGCAACGGTAGCTGTACCGATCAAACAGGCTATGGATTTTGAAGATACGCTGGCAGATATCCGCAAGGTTGCCAACTTCGAAACCCCTGACGGCCTGGTTAAGATGGGCCAGGCTATCCAGGATATGTCAACCAAAATGCCGATGGCAGCCAACGAAATCGGCAAGATTGTTGCCGCTGGTGCTCAATCCGGCATCGCCACCAGCGAACTAACCAAGTTTGCTGAATCGGCCATCAAAATGGGTGTGGCTTTTGACGTCAGCGCCGACCAGGCAGGCCAGGCAATGGCAGAGATGCGCGCCGCCTTCGGGATGACGCAGGACCAGATGAACGTTCTGGCCGACAAGATCAACTACCTGGGGAACAATACCGCTGCATCAGCCAAAGACATCCTGGAAATCACGCAGCGCATCGGGCCGCTTGGCAGCGTCGCTGGTGCAGCTTCCGGTTCTATCGCTGCGATGGGGGCAACGCTGCGCGGTATGGGCGTGCAGAATGAGATTGCGGCCACCGGTATAAAAAACCTGCTGCTATCCCTGACCGCTGGCGCATCCGCCACGAAGTCACAGCGTGAAGCGTTTAAACAGCTTGGCTTCACATCCAAGCAGGTTGCAAAATCAATGCAACTGAACGCCGATAAAACAATCCGCGTCATCCTGTCCAAGGTCAGCAAGCTGCCAAAACACATGCAGGCGGCAACGCTTTCGCAACTGTTTGGTAAGGAATCGATTGGCGCTATCGCACCAATGCTGACACAGCTTGATACGTACCAAAAGAATCTGGACATGGTCAAAGACAAGACCAAATATGCCGGTTCTATGCAGGCTGAATATGAGGCAGCCACCGCCAAAACGTCGGCACAGCTTAAGATTTTCAACAACCGTGTGTCTAACCTGGGCGTCACGATCGGCACAGTGCTGCTGCCAGCATTCAACGGCGTTCTGGCTACCGTTGGCCCGGTTATCGGCAAGGTTGCCGAACTGGCGCGCGAATACCCTACCGTGACCAAAGCAGTGGTTATTGGTTCCAGTGCGCTGGTGGCGCTGCGTGTGGCGACGTTCGCCGCTGGCTTTGCGTTCACGTTCCTGAAAGGCGGATTGCTGAACGTGTCCAGTCTGTTTGCCCGCATGAACGCATCCGCCGTTCTGGCCAGCACGCGTGGCCTGCCTGCGGTGGCTACCGGCATTCGTGCCGTTGGTGCGGCGTTCATATCCACTGGCGTGGGTGCTGCCGTAGCTGGCCTGGCGCTGGCAGGTTATCAGATTTACCGCCATTGGGCTGGTGTGAAGGCTTTCTTTGGCGGAGTGGGTGAAGGCATCAAATCCGGGCTGGAACCGCTTAGCGACGCTCTGAGCCGCCTTTATGAACGCATGGGGCCGCTGAAACCTGTCATTGATGGTGTGGGTGCTGCGGTTAAGACGGTTTTCAACTGGTTCACGTCATTGACCGAGCCGGTCAAGTACAGTGGCGAGGAACTGGATAAGGCCGGTAAAATGGGGATGACGTTCGGTAAGACCCTGGCGACTGGCATCGAGCTTGTGACCGCACCGATCACGTTCCTGATTGATAAGATTCTGTGGGTGTCTGACAACATCGGCAACCTGACCAACAAGGCACTGGAGTTTAAAAACGCCGTGTCTGATGTTGCTGGTGGTGCGTGGCAGAAAACCAAAGATTTCTTTACCGCACCATTCCGCGACGATGTACAGCAGCCAGCAGCAACCACTGCCTCTGGTGCTGCCCTGCCGTCACCTGCACTGGCCAACCGCTCTGGTGGCACTACGGTGCATAGCAACGACCAGTACCACATCAGCGTGAAGGCAGAACCTGGTATGAATGAAGATACATTAGCCCGGAAGGTGATACAGCAACTACGACAGCAACAAGCAGTAAGGCAGCGAAGCATGATGATAGATGGCGCGCAAACACCATAAGGGTTGTCAGTACGGTTGCAACAAAAAGTAAAGGGGCTGAAATAGCCCCTTTAATTTCATGCCGTTACAGCTTGACTTTAGTTCATGCCGTATTTTTTCAATTTTTTACGCAGCGTACCACGGTTGATGCCCATCATCAGCGCAGCACGGGTCTGGTTACCACGGGTGTATTGCATCACCATGTCCAACAGGGGCTGTTCTACTTCAGCCAGTACCAGCTCATAGAGGTCATTCACATCCTGACCATTCAGTTGAGCAAAATAGTTCTTCAGTGCCTGTTTAACCGAGTCACGCAGGGGTTTTTGGGTTACCTGATCCTGAGAGTTAACGGTAGAAACGGTCAGTACGTCAGAATTTACGCGTTGTTCGAACATAGTTCTGTCAGCTCTTTATTTCTGTTTACGCAAAATTTTCGAAGTATGCCTCCAACGCCTCCAGCTGTTCGCTGGCATCCTCAATGGCGTTGAATGTGCGCCGAAACTGGTCATTTGGAGCGTGTTCCTGGAGATACCAGGAAACGTGTTTACGTGCAATTCGGTACCCTTTTGCCGGACCATAAAAGTCATGCAGTTCCCGAACGTGCGCGCAAAGCAAGCGCTTAACCTCTGCCAAAGGCAGCGGGGGCAGCAACTCCCCAGTGTCCAGATAATGCTGGATTTCCCGAAAGATCCAGGGTCTTCCCTGAGCTGCGCGGCCTATCATCAGGGCATCCGCCCCTGTATAGTCGAGCACAGCTCTGGCTTTAAGCGGGTCAGTAATGTCGCCATTCGCGATAACCGGAATGGAAACTTTCTGCTTAACTGCCCGAATACTGTCGTACTCAGCTTCTCCATTGAACAAACAGGCGCGTGTACGGCCATGAATGGTCAGAGCCTGAATGCCACAGTCTTCAGCCAGTTGGGCAATCTCTTCGCAGTTACGGTGTTCCGGTGCCCAGCCGGTGCGAATCTTCAGGGTAACAGGAACGTCCACTGCATTGACGACCTCGGTAAGGATCGATTTAACGACATCCGGGTACTGCAAGAGGGCTGAACCTGCGAGCTTGCGATTCACTTTTTTAGCCGGGCAACCCATATTGATATCAATAATCTGGGCACCGCTTTCCACGTTAATACGTGCTGCATCTGCCATTTCTTTCGGATCGCTACCAGCAATTTGCACGGTGCGAATACCGGGTTCATCAATGTGCACCATCCGTAAACGAGATTTGTCGCTTTCCCAAACCTGTGGGTTAGAAGACATCATCTCGGATACTGTCAATCCGGCTCCCATCTCGTAGCACAACGTCCGAAAAGGTCTGTCTGTAATGCCAGCCATGGGCGCTGCGATCAGGCGATTTCTGAGCTGATATTGTCCGATGCGCATGAGTTAAGAAATGACCATACTGTGACTGCAAGGCGGCGTATATTACGCATTTTTTGCACGAGATGAAAGGCCAAACTTTGACCAATCCTCTGAGATGGATCAAAGAATTGCATTTAAAATGAGCGTGGTGCGATAATTACTCATAAAAATCATCATATTAGAAAATAGTGACTAAAATTTACACTCAAAGAAATTTGAGTAAGTTCTCAATTTTTCTTTATGAATGAAAATTTTGGCACGCAAATTTGCGTAAATAATCGGCAAATTTACGTGCCTTTTGTGAGCTTGCTCGCACTTCGCCCCGCGTCACCCTACGGCGATGCGAAGGTTAATTCTTACGACCGGTAATACGGCACCACTCTTCTTTTTCCACGACCGGGTCCAGTGCGAAGCTATCGGCATAAGCTTCACAAACGCTCTCTGCCTGGCTTGCCAGAATACCGGAAAGGCCCAGCAAACCGCCTGAAACCGGCAGGACGCTGATTAACGGTGCCAGTTCACGTAATGGGCCTGCAAGGATGTTAGCGACCACCACGTCGGCTTTCATTTCTTCTGGCTGATCTTTCGGTAAGTAGAGTTCCAGACGGTCAGAAACGCCATTACGTTCGGCGTTGTCGCGGCTGGCCTGAATCGCCTGCGGATCGATATCAATACCAATGGCTTTTGCTGCACCCAGTTTCAGCGCCGCGATCGCCAGAATGCCGGAACCACAGCCAAAGTCGATGACTGTTTTACCGGTTAAATCGAGGCTGTCGAGCCATTGCAGGCACAGAGAGGTGGTTGGATGGGTACCCGTACCAAACGCCAGCCCTGGATCTAACATCACGTTGACGGCGTTTTCGTCCGGCACATCACGCCAGCTAGGGCAGATCCACAGTCGTTCACCAAAGCGCATCGGGTGGAAATTATCCATCCATTCGCGCTCCCAGTCTTTATCTTCTAGTTGTTCGATTTTATGCGCGAAGCCTGCGCCGAGCAGCGGATGGTTTTCCAGAATCGCCACCACGTCGTTCATATCGGTTTCAGCGTCGAACAGACCAATCACATCGGTGTCGCCCCACAGGCGCGTTTCGCCCGGCAGCGGTTCAAATACTGGCGTATCGTGGGTATCCTGAAAAGTGATAGAAACGGCACCCGCTTCCATCAGCGCATCGCTAAGATCTTCCGCGTTCGCGCCGGTGGTGTTCAGTTTCAGTTGGATCCAAGGCATGGCAAAACTCTTTATTTATCAGTAGTCAAAACGGTAGCTTGCGGGACGGATGTACCGAAACGGTTTCCGACCAGGAAAGCCAGCAAACTTAGTAGTAACGAGGGCACGATAGGGTGGAAGCCCAGGTACTGAATATTCAGCGTCGCGAGTACGGCATACAGCACGCCGCCAACGATCATCGCACTTAGCGCGCCTTTGGCGTTGGCGCGTTCCCAGTAAAGACCCAGCACCAGCGGCCACAGGAAAACGGCTTCCAGCCCACCGAAGGCCAACAAATTCAGCCAGATGATCATTTCTGGCGGCTTCCAGGCGGCAAGCAGCAGCAACGCGCCGAGAACTAACGTAATTACCGCCGACATCCGCTTCAGACGCGTCTCGTTTTGCATTTGATCCGGACGGATATTCAGATAGAGATCTTTAATGATCGTAGCGGAACTTTGCAGCAGTTGGGCGTTAATTGTCGACATGATCGCAGCCATCGGTGCAGCCAGGAAGATCCCGGCAGCAAACGGTGGCAGCACTTTTACCATTAACGTTGGGATCACCAGGTCCGGTACGGTGAGATCGGGGATCACCGCCCGACCTAACGCTCCGGCCAGGTGCATACCGAACATCAGAATTGCGACCACAATCGTACCGATGATGATCCCCCGATGTACGGCTTTGCTGTCTTTATAAGAGATACAGCGCACCGCAGTATGCGGCAGGCCAATCACGCCAAAACACACCAGTACCCAGAACGACGTCATAAAGGCAGGCGACAGAATATCGTCAGCGCCTTGTGGCGTAACCAGTTGCGGATCGATGGTTTGCAAGGTCTGTACTGCGTTACTTAAGCCGCCAGCGGCATGTACTACGCCAATAAGCAGCACAACGGTGCCAATCAGCATCACAAGCCCTTGCATGGTGTCGTTCAGCACGCTGGCGCGAAAGCCACCAAAGGCGGTATATAACGCAATGCTGATACCAAAAATCAGCAGCCCGGTTTCATAAGGAATACCCGCCGCGGTTTCCAGCAGGCGCGCACCGCCGATAAACTGCACGGTCATCGCACCAACGAACGCAACCAGCAAACTCAAACTCGCCAGCCACACCAGAAGACGACTCTGGTAGCGGGCAAACAGCATATCGTTCAGCGTCACTGCATTGTAGCGGCGCGCAAGAATCGCAAACTTCTTGCCGAGAATACCGAGTGAAAGCCAGACTGCAGGAAGCTGAATCATCGCCAGCAATACCCAGCCCAGCCCGTATTTATAAGCAGCTCCTGGCCCGCCGATAAACGAACTGGCACTGATATAGGTCGCGGTGAGCGTCATCGCCAGCACAATACCGCCCATAGAGCGGCTGCCGAGGAAATACTCATTAAGGAAGGTGCCGGTGCTCCGTTTACGCATCGCATAAACCGAGATACCGAACACCACCACCAGATAGGCGACCAGCGGTAGAATTACTTCAAGCTGCATCGTCATCCTCCAGTGGGATATCGCGATAGATAAATTTCACCATCGCCCAGCACAGTCCAATAAACAGCAGCGGCGTCAGGATGCAGGCCATCTCAAACCAGCGCGGAAAGCCGGTAAAACCGGGGGCAACGCCAGATAAGTAAGCGGCTACTAACCAAACTGCCAGATACAAAAGGGTCAGCCCCAGCGCCCAGCGCGCCTCTTTATGGGCCTGAACAAAACGAGTGTCCATTTTTTGTCCCTGATGGGTGAAGAAAGCGGGGATTGTACCTTATGGGGGTTGTCGATCCCCAGTAATAAAAAAGGCCGGAAAATCCGGCCTTTTGACGCTTTAGCAGTCTTATTTTTCCTGAAGACCGAGTTTTTTCTCCAGATAGTGGATGTTAGTGCCACCATGCTGGAAGTTCTCGTCATTCATGATGCGGATCTGCAGATCAACGTTGGTTTTGATACCGTCGATGATCAGCTCCTGCAGCGCATTCTTCATGCGGGCAATCGCCACGTCACGGTTTTCACCGTAGCAAATCAGCTTACCGATCATTGAGTCATAGTACGGCGGTACGGTGTAGCCCGCGTAGATATGAGACTCCCAACGTACGCCAAAACCGCCAGGTGCGTGGAAACGGGTGATTTTGCCCGGACTTGGCAGGAAGGTGTTCGGATCTTCGGCGTTGATACGACATTCCACCGCATGGCCGCGAACGTGAACTTCTTCTTGCTTGATCGACAGCGGTTGACCGGCAGCGATACGCAGCTGTTCTTTGATCAGGTCAACGCCGGTGATCATTTCTGTAACCGGGTGTTCTACCTGAATACGGGTGTTCATTTCGATGAAATAGAACTCGCCGTTTTCGAACAGGAACTCGAAAGTACCTGCACCGCGATAGCCGATATCAACACACGCTTTAGCGCAACGTTCGCCGATGTAGCGACGCAGTTCCGGGGTAATGCCCGGTGCTGGCGCTTCTTCGACCACTTTCTGGTGGCGGCGTTGCATGGAGCAGTCACGTTCCGCCAGATAGATAGCGTTGCCCTGACCGTCAGCCAGTACCTGAATCTCGACGTGGCGAGGATTTTCCAGGTATTTCTCCATGTAAACCATATCGTTGCTGAAAGCAGCTTTCGCTTCCGCACGGGTCATGGAGATGGATTGTGCCAGTTCAGCGTCGCCGCGCACTACGCGCATACCGCGACCGCCGCCGCCGCCGGAGGCTTTGATAATCACCGGATAACCAATGCGTTTAGCAATGGCACGGTTTTTATCCATATCGTCGCCCAGCGGGCCGTCAGAACCCGGTACGCAAGGGACGCCCGCTTTTTTCATCGCCGCGATTGCGGATACTTTGTCGCCCATCAGGCGAATGGTTTCTGCTTTCGGGCCAATGAAGATAAAGCCGGAGCGTTCAACCTGCTCGGCAAAGTTGGCGTTCTCGGAGAGGAAGCCGTAACCCGGATGGATTGCTACTGCGCCGGTGATTTCAGCGGCGCTGATGATTGCCGGGATGTTCAGATAACTTTTTACTGACGGAGCAGGGCCAATACAGACCGTTTCATCTGCCAGTAATACGTGTTTTAGATCGCGATCCGCGCTGGAGTGCACAGCGACAGTCTTGATGCCCAGTTCTTTACAGGCACGAAGAATACGCAATGCAATCTCGCCGCGGTTGGCAATAACAATTTTATCCAGCATGTTCGCCTCGTTACTCGATGACGACCAGCGGCTCGTCAAATTCTACCGGTTGTCCACTTTCGACCAGAATTGCTTTCACGGTACCGGATTTGTCCGCTTCGATCTGGTTCATCATTTTCATGGCTTCAACGATGCACAGGGTATCGCCCACGTTGACTTTCTGACCCACTTCGATGAACGCTTTTGCGTCCGGGCTTGGGGTGCGGTAGAAAGTACCAACCATCGGGGAACGTACGATGTGACCACTGATTTCCGCTGCTGCTGGCGCTTCCATGGAAGGAACGGTCGCCGGAGCGGCTGCGTTAGATTGAGCTGGCTGCTGCATCATTGGTGCAGCGTAAGCTTGTTGCATCACAGGGAAACTTGCGGCAGGAGCTGCACGGCTAATGCGTACTGACTCTTCGCCTTCAGAAATTTCCAGTTCGGAGATGCCTGATTCTTCAACCAGCTCGATCAGTTTTTTAATCTTACGAATATCCATGAGTGGGTTCCGTACTCTTTGTTTAGTGTGATTGTGACAGGCGTTTTACCGCCGTCTGTAAAGCGTATGAATAACCATCCGCCCCCAGCCCGCAAATGACGCCAGCGGCGACATCTGACAGATACGAGTGCTGGCGGAAGGGTTCGCGTGCATGCACATTGCTCAGGTGAATCTCGATAAACGGGATGTTCACGGCGAGCAAAGCGTCACGGATTGCTACGCTGGTATGCGTGAACGCGGCCGGATTAATCAGGATATAGTCCACGTTGTCTTTAGCCTGATGAATTCGGTCGATTAACGCATGCTCCGCGTTGGACTGCAGGTGATCCAGACTCACATTCAGCGCCGCCGCTTCAGATGTTAAACGGTTAACAATTTCAGCCAGCGTGAGAGGGCCATACTTCTCAGGCTCGCGGGTACCGAGCATGTTAATGTTTGGACCATTCAAAAGCAAAATGTGAAACTTCACTGCCATTGTGTGGCGATCTCCTGCCATTTTCGGGTAAAAAACAACATATACCTTCAATGCGCCCTTGTCACCTTTTCAGGGTCAGAAAACCCCGTCAGGAAAACCAAAGTCGCACATTATAACGATTTCGTAGCAATTGGCAGCTAAATACTGGTCTTATCAGGGAAGATAATCAACAGCTAACATGTAAATAACCTTCAACACCGTGTAATTTGCAACAAGCCGCACAATTCACGAAATTAGCGCCATCATCGACGGAACTTCTTATAACGTAAGGTGAAAAGCTGTAAAGCCAGCCCTGCGAAGATGAGGGGCTGCAATGAGATAATCTTCACAGACCACAAATAATGTAGGGATGCCAGGATCGCGACAAGATAGACGACATTACGCAGCGGTTGCTGGGGATTACCCAATTTTCACTGCATCGTCTGGATAGATGTGAATGCTAAAGCACGCAAAATTAACCGATTGACAATGCTCAGCATTAAATAGGTTCGAGTGATTAATTTTTAGTCAAACAAAATCAGATTATTCCCCCCATTTTGCAGAAGGTAAACTGTTTTGTCAGGCGGCAGTGCGGCTATCTGATGCTTTCAGAATTTGCCACCTGACAATAAAAAAGCCGATTTGGTAGCAAAATCGGCTTCGGTGAGTTTGCAGTTTTCATCACATACTCCGACAAGCTTTTTCAAGCATGACGGAGGTTGCGTTAATGCAAGGTTTCTACCCAGGGATAAAAGTGACCGTTACGGCGGATGAATATCTGTGTTGTCAGAGGATGGTCATCCTCACGGAAGCATTGTTCTGTTAACTGTCGTAATGCACTGAGATTTGCTGGCTGATCATTGTGGGTGAAAAACAGTTTTCCTCTGGAGGGAACGGTCACTAACAGGTCGCCGCATTCAGGATCGGGTGATTGCACCCAAAGATCGTCAATGAGCATCAGACTGGGCTCATAAGTACCCCCTGCGGAGATAACGGCAACTTTTCCATCGTTTGCGCCTGTATCAACGATTTCAGCCGTAACTTCCGGCAATATTTGCTTCAAATTACTGATGGCTTTTTCGCGGTCAATGGTCACTTCGTAGCGCATCAGATAGCGCATGGTTTCGCTACCATCTTCAGCAAACAAGATAATTAACTCATCGTTAAAGTCTTCCCAGGCAAAATCCAGCGAGGCGTTGAGGACCTCTGGATCAGACTCATACTGGCTAAGCTGTTGGCGAACGGTATCCAGCCAGGCTTTTTCTTTAATCACCGGAACAATACAGCGCCCGGTCGGCAGCATTTCTGCAAGCTGTTTCAGCATATCTGCAGCCACTTCTTGCAGCGGGTCTGGTGCGGCTTGATAACGTTTGTAGGCATCATCAAGGGTGATTTCCACCGTTTGGTGACCCGTATCAATGCGCATCAATTTGTGGTCAGTCGAAATCATGACTTTCCAGTTTGGATGATGTTGTATAACTTCCTGACCAAGGTGTTCGACGAAAGCTGTCCGGCTAACCGCTTTTCCCGTTAACCGATTGAATAATGATTTCAAAATGAGTTCCCTCTCTTATTATTCCTTGCTAAATGGTTAGTTAACCTTCACCAGCGTGCGACCCTGGATCTGGTTATTAATGATGGCCTCGGCAAAGTTCGGTGCCTCTGACAGAGATATCTCTTTTGCCGCCTGGGTATAGAATGATTCCGGTAAATCGGCGACCAGTCGCTGCCAGGCTTGTGCGCGGCGTTCTGGTGGCGTCATTACTGAATCCACCCCTTGCAAACGGACATTACGCAGAATAAATGGCATGACCGTGGTTGGCAGAGTAAAACCACCCGCCAGACCACAGGCCGCCACGCAGCCGCCGTAATTCATTTGCGCCAGCACTTTTGCCAGCACTTTGTCGCCAACGGTGTCAATTGCCCCAGCCCAGACTTGTTTTTCCAGAGGACGGGATTCGGCAAACTCATCACGAGGGAGAACACGGCTAGCACCTAAACTTTTCAGATATTCATGGGTACTTTCGCGACCGGAAACGGCAACGACCTGATAACCCAACTTATGCAGCAGCGCCACGGCGGTACTGCCGACGCCACCACTGGCACCCGTCACGACAATCTCCCCGTCCTGCGGGCGAACACCGGCATCTTCCAGCGCCATCACACACAGCATGGCGGTAAAACCGGCAGTACCGATAATCATTGCTTTACGCGCGTCCAGCCCTTGCGGCATGGCAACCAGCCAGTCACCTTTCACTCGCGCCTGCTCCGCCAGCCCACCCCAGTGGTTTTCACCAACGCCCCAGCCAGTGAGTAACACCTCCTGACCGGCATGAAAACGCGGATCTTCGCTGGTGCGTACAGTTCCGGCAAAATCGATCCCAGGAATCATCGGAAAATTACGGATGATTTTTCCCTTACCGGTAATCGCCAGCGCATCTTTATAGTTCAGGCTCGACCAGTGAACATCGACCGTGACATCGCCCTCCGGCAGGCGACTTTCGTCCAGAGTCTGTACTGATGCGAGAGTTTTGCCGTCCTGCTGTTCTAAAAGTAACGCCTGCATAAGTGGTCCTCATGTGCATGATGGATTGGAAAATAATTTCTGAAGACTATACTCGCTAATGGAAAAGCAAAGCCGATGAAGCGCAATAAATTGCGAGATAAATCTGATTTGCTAGTATGCCCGCTTCCTCACTATCGGAGTTAACACAAGGATGAGATTAACGACGAAATTTTCGGCCTTTGTTACGCTGCTCACCGGGTTAACAATTTTTGTGACTTTGCTGGGCTGTTCGCTAAGTTTCTACAACGCCATTCAGTATAAGTTTAGTCATCGCGTTCAGGCGGTGGCGACGGCGATTGATACCCACCTTGTGTCGAATGACTTCAGCGTATTAAGGCCACAAATTACCGAATTAATGATGTCGGCAGATATCGTTCGTGTAGACCTGCTCCATGGTGATAAACAGGTTTATACCCTGGCCAGAAATGGTAGTTATCGTCCAGTTGGCTCCAGCGATCTGTTTCGCGAACTGAGCGTTCCGTTGATAAAGCATCCGGGGATGTCGTTGCGTCTGGTTTATCAGGATCCGATGGGCAACTATTTCCATTCGTTGATGACCACCGCGCCGCTCACGGGGGCGATTGGCTTTATCATTGTTATGCTCTTCCTGGCGGTACGCTGGTTACAACGGCAACTTGCCGGGCAAGAATTGCTGGAAACCCGGGCTACTCGTATCTTAAACGGTGAGCGTGGCTCTAATGTGTTGGGAACCATCTATGAATGGCCGCCCAGAACCAGCAGTGCGCTGGATACGCTGCTTCGTGAAATTCAGAACGCACGCGAACAACACAGCCGTCTTGATACGCTGATCCGCTCTTATGCCGCCCAGGACGTGAAAACCGGCCTCAATAACCGACTCTTTTTCGATAATCAGTTAGCAACGTTACTGGAAGATCAGGAGAAAGTAGGTACCCACGGGATCGTGATGATGATTCGTCTGCCGGATTTCAATATGTTGAGCGATACCTGGGGGCACAGCCAGGTTGAAGAACAGTTCTTCACTCTGACGAATCTGCTGTCGACATTTATGATGCGCTACCCTGGCGCACTGCTGGCGCGTTACCACCGCAGTGATTTTGCTGCGCTGTTACCGCACCGGACGTTAAAAGAGGCAGAGAGCATCGCCGGTCAGTTAATCAAAGCCGTTGATACCTTGCCGAACAATAAAATGCTCGATCGCGACGATATGATCCACATTGGTATCTGCGCCTGGCGTAGTGGTCAGGATACCGAGCAGGTAATGGAACATGCAGAGTCTGCCACGCGTAATGCGGGATTGCAGGGCGGCAATAGCTGGGCTATTTACGATGACTCGTTGCCTGAAAAAGGACGCGGTAATGTTCGCTGGCGTACGCTTATCGAGCAAATGCTCAGTCGCGGCGGCCCGCGCCTTTATCAAAAACCGGCGGTTACTCGCGAAGGTCAGGTTCATCATCGCGAACTCATGTGCCGCATCTTCGATGGTAATGAAGAGGTTAGCTCGGCGGAGTATATGCCGATGGTCTTGCAGTTTGGCTTATCGGAAGAGTATGACCGTCTGCAAATCAGCCGTCTTATTCCACTATTGCGTTACTGGCCAGAGGAAAATCTGGCGATTCAGGTTACCGTTGAGTCGCTGATTCGCCCGCGTTTTCAGCGTTGGCTGCGCGATACGTTAATGCAATGTGAAAAATCACAACGAAAACGCATAATTATTGAACTTGCAGAGGCCGATGTAGGTCAACATATCAGTCGTTTACAACCTGTTATTCGTTTAGTGAATGCTTTAGGGGTACGGGTAGCCGTCAACCAGGCTGGTTTGACGCTGGTAAGTACCAGTTGGATCAAAGAACTTAATGTTGAGTTACTCAAGCTCCATCCGGGGCTGGTCAGAAACATTGAGAAGCGAACGGAGAACCAGCTGCTGGTTCAAAGCCTGGTGGAAGCCTGCTCCGGGACCAGCACCCAGGTTTACGCCACCGGCGTGCGTTCGCGAAGCGAGTGGCAGACCCTGATTCAGCGCGGTGTTACAGGCGGGCAAGGGGATTTTTTCGCGTCCTCACAGCCACTTGATACTAACGTGAAAAAATATTCACAAAGATACTCGGTTTAACCTGCCGTTTAATCCGTTTTCACGTAGAATAACGCGCGCTGCGTCTCATGGGAGTGTGCTTGTCTGCTCGCCAGATTGTTGCAGCACATATGCAGATGAATGACCTTACGCGGTTGCAAACAGGCGAGGAATGCTGCTGATGCATTAAGCCTTTCTGGACTCAGGCAGAGATTTGTAACAAAGGAAACGAACTGCACTAATTTTCACCGTAGCAGATGATTTTTGCGCCTTGTCGCTGCTGCGTGTGGTTGGTAAAGTAAGCGGATTTTCTTTTCCGCCCCAGCTTTCAGGATTATCCCTTAGTATGTTGAAAAAATTTCGTGGCATGTTTTCCAATGACTTGTCCATTGACCTGGGTACTGCGAATACCCTCATTTATGTAAAAGGACAAGGCATCGTATTGAATGAGCCTTCCGTGGTGGCCATTCGTCAGGATCGTGCCGGTTCACCGAAAAGCGTAGCTGCAGTAGGTCATGACGCGAAGCAGATGCTGGGCCGTACGCCGGGCAATATTGCTGCCATTCGCCCAATGAAAGACGGCGTTATCGCCGACTTCTTCGTGACTGAAAAAATGCTCCAGCACTTCATCAAACAAGTGCACAGCAACAGCTTTATGCGTCCAAGCCCGCGCGTTCTGGTTTGTGTGCCGGTTGGCGCGACCCAGGTTGAACGCCGCGCAATTCGTGAATCCGCGCAGGGCGCTGGTGCCCGTGAAGTCTTCCTGATTGAAGAACCGATGGCTGCCGCAATTGGTGCTGGCCTGCCGGTTTCTGAAGCGACCGGTTCTATGGTGGTTGATATCGGTGGTGGTACCACTGAAGTTGCTGTTATCTCCTTGAACGGTGTGGTTTACTCCTCTTCTGTGCGCATTGGTGGTGACCGTTTCGACGAAGCTATCATCAACTATGTGCGTCGTAATTACGGTTCTCTGATCGGTGAAGCCACCGCAGAACGTATCAAGCACGAAATCGGTTCGGCTTATCCGGGCGATGAAGTCCGTGAAATCGAAGTTCGTGGCCGTAACCTGGCAGAAGGTGTTCCACGCGGTTTTACCCTGAACTCCAATGAAATCCTCGAAGCACTGCAGGAACCGCTGACCGGTATTGTGAGCGCGGTAATGGTTGCACTGGAACAGTGCCCGCCGGAACTGGCTTCCGACATCTCCGAGCGCGGCATGGTGCTCACCGGTGGTGGCGCACTGCTGCGTAACCTTGACCGTTTGTTAATGGAAGAAACCGGCATTCCAGTCGTTGTTGCTGAAGACCCGCTGACCTGTGTGGCGCGCGGTGGCGGCAAAGCGCTGGAAATGATCGACATGCACGGCGGCGACCTGTTCAGCGAAGAGTAATCGGATGCAGGCAGGGGAAGTGTCTGTTTACCCTGCCTGGTCTGATACGAGAATACGCATAACTTATGAAGCCAATTTTTAGCCGTGGCCCGTCGCTACAGATTCGCCTTATTCTGGCGGTGCTGGTGGCGCTCGGCATTATTATTGCCGACAGCCGCCTGGGGACGTTCAGTCAAATCCGTACTTATATGGATACCGCCGTCAGTCCTTTCTACTTTGTTTCCAATGCTCCTCGTGAATTGCTGGATGGCGTATCGCAGACGCTGGCCTCGCGTGACCAATTAGAACTTGAAAACCGGGCGTTACGTCAGGAACTGTTGCTGAAAAACAGTGAACTGCTGATGCTTGGACAATACAAACAGGAGAACGCGCGTCTGCGCGAGCTGCTGGGTTCCCCGCTGCGTCAGGATGAGCAGAAAATGGTGACTCAGGTTATCTCCACGGTTAACGATCCTTATAGCGATCAAGTTGTTATCGATAAAGGTAGCGTTAATGGCGTTTATGAAGGCCAGCCGGTCATCAGCGACAAAGGTGTTGTTGGTCAGGTGGTGGCCGTCGCTAAACTGACCAGTCGCGTGCTGCTGATTTGTGATGCGACCCACGCGCTGCCAATCCAGGTGCTGCGCAACGATATCCGCGTAATTGCAGCCGGTAACGGTTGTACGGATGATTTGCAGCTTGAGCATCTGCCGGCGAATACGGATATTCGTGTTGGTGATGTGCTGGTGACTTCCGGTCTGGGCGGTCGTTTCCCGGAAGGCTATCCGGTCGCGGTTGTCTCTTCCGTAAAACTCGATACCCAGCGCGCTTATACTGTGATTCAGGCGCGTCCGACTGCAGGGCTGCAACGTTTGCGTTATCTGCTGCTGCTGTGGGGGGCAGATCGTAACGGCGCTAACCCGATGACGCCGGAAGAGGTGCATCGTGTTGCTAATGAACGTCTGATGCAGATGATGCCGCAGGTATTGCCTTCGCCAGACGCGATGGGGCCAAAGTTACCTGAACCGGCAACGGGGATCGCTCAGCCGACTCCGCAGCAACCGGCGACAGGAAATGCAGCTACTGCGCCTGCTGCGCCGACACAGCCTGCTGCTAATCGCTCTCCACAAAGGGCTACGCCGCCGCAAAGTGGTGCTCAACCGCCTGCGCGTGCGCCGGGAGGGCAATAGTGGCGAGCTATCGTAGCCAGGGACGCTGGGTAATCTGGCTCTCTTTCCTCATTGCGCTGTTGCTGCAAATCATGCCCTGGCCGGATAACCTGATTGTTTTCCGGCCAAACTGGGTGTTACTCATCTTGTTGTATTGGATCCTGGCCTTGCCTCATCGCGTAAATGTGGGCACAGGTTTTGTGATGGGTGCCATACTGGATCTGATCAGCGGCTCGACGCTTGGCGTACGCGTATTGGCGATGAGCATCATTGCTTACCTGGTGGCGCTGAAATACCAGCTTTTCCGCAACCTCGCATTATGGCAGCAGGCGCTGGTCGTCATGTTGCTTTCGCTGGTGGTGGATATTATTGTTTTCTGGGCAGAGTTTTTAGTGATTAACGTCTCTTTCAGACCGGAAGTGTTCTGGAGTAGTGTAGTCAATGGGGTGCTCTGGCCGTGGATTTTCTTGCTGATGCGCAAAGTCCGTCAGCAGTTTGCAGTGCAATAAAGGTTTCTATGACTTCTCTGTATTTAGCTTCCGGTTCTCCGCGTCGTCAGGAGTTACTTGCGCAACTTGGCGTGACCTTTGAACGTATTGTTACGGGCATTGAGGAGCAGCGTCAGCCGCAGGAGAGCGCGCAGCAGTATGTTGTGCGTCTGGCGCGCGAGAAAGCACGGGCAGGTGTCGCGCAAACGGCGAAGGATCTCCCGGTGCTGGGTGCGGATACTATCGTTATCCTGAACGGAGAAGTGCTGGAGAAACCGCGCGACGCAGAGCATGCGGCGCAGATGTTGCGCAAATTATCGGGTCAGACCCATCAGGTGATGACAGCAGTGGCGTTGGCCGACAGCCAGCACATTCTCGATTGCCTGGTGGTCACCGATGTGACTTTCAGAACGTTAACAGACGAAGACATCGCGGGCTATGTCGCCAGCGATGAACCGTTAGATAAAGCAGGTGCATACGGTATTCAGGGGCTGGGTGGCTGTTTTGTCAGGAAGATAAATGGCAGCTATCACGCCGTAGTCGGCTTACCGCTGGTTGAAACGTATGAATTATTAAGTAATTTTAACGCACTGCGTGAGAAAAGGGATAAACATGACGGCTGAATTGTTAGTAAACGTAACGCCTTCGGAAACGCGAGTGGCGTATATTGATGGCGGTATTCTGCAGGAAATTCATATTGAACGTGAGGCGCGACGCGGAATAGTAGGCAATATCTACAAGGGTCGTGTAAGTCGTGTACTTCCGGGTATGCAGGCGGCTTTTGTAGATATTGGGCTGGATAAAGCCGCGTTTCTTCATGCATCCGACATCATGCCGCACACCGAATGTGTGGCGGGTGAAGAACAAAAGCAATTCACGGTGCGCGACATCTCGGAACTGGTTCGTCAGGGGCAAGATCTGATGGTGCAGGTGGTGAAAGATCCGCTTGGCACTAAAGGTGCGCGCCTGACCACCGATATCACGCTCCCTTCTCGCTATCTGGTGTTTATGCCAGGGGCTTCTCACGTTGGGGTTTCCCAACGTATTGAAAGCGAATCAGAACGTGAACGCCTGAAAAAAGTGGTCGCAGAGTATTGCGACGAGCAGGGCGGGTTTATCATCCGTACCGCAGCGGAAGGGGTTGGCGAGGCTGAACTGGCCTCCGATGCCGCTTATCTGAAACGCGTCTGGACCAAAGTTATGGAGCGTAAAAAACGCCCGCAGACCCGTTATCAGCTGTACGGCGAACTGGCGCTGGCGCAGCGTGTTCTGCGTGATTTCGCCGATGCCGAACTGGACCGCATTCGCGTTGACTCACGCCTGACTTACGAAGCGTTACTTGAGTTCACCTCGGAGTACATTCCCGAGATGACAAGCAAGCTGGAGCATTACACAGGACGCCAGCCGATTTTCGATCTCTTTGATGTCGAAAACGAAATCCAGCGAGCGCTGGAACGCAAAGTAGAACTGAAATCCGGTGGTTATCTCATTATCGACCAGACCGAAGCGATGACCACCGTGGACATCAATACCGGAGCGTTTGTCGGTCATCGCAATCTGGACGACACCATTTTCAATACCAATATTGAAGCGACGCAGGCTATCGCTCGCCAGTTACGGTTGCGTAATCTGGGCGGGATTATCATTATTGATTTCATCGATATGAATAATGAAGATCACCGCCGCCGAGTGCTGCACTCGCTGGAGCAGGCGTTGAGCAAAGACCGGGTGAAAACCAGCGTTAATGGTTTTTCGGCGCTGGGGCTGGTGGAGATGACGCGTAAACGCACCCGCGAAAGCATTGAGCACGTACTGTGTAACGAATGCCCAACCTGCCACGGTCGCGGAACGGTGAAAACCGTGGAAACGGTATGCTATGAAATCATGCGCGAGATTGTTCGTGTCCACCATGCTTACGACTCCGACCGTTTCCTGGTCTATGCTTCTCCGGCAGTAGCTGAAGCCTTGAAAGGCGAAGAGTCACACTCGCTGGCGGAAGTGGAAATTTTCGTTGGCAAACAGGTTAAAGTACAAATTGAACCGCTCTATAACCAGGAGCAGTTTGACGTCGTAATGATGTAAACAGATGCTGGGCCGCCATCCGGCAAAGGGTTTTTGAGTCACATTTTTAGCAGACAAGGAGTGACGGGTGAGGCGATTGCCGGGGATTTTACTGCTTACTGGAGCCGCGCTCGTTGTGATCGCTGCCCTGCTGGTTAGCGGCCTGCGTATTGCTTTACCGCATCTTGACGCCTGGCGTCCGGAAATCCTCAACAAAATAGAATCCGCGACTGGCATGCCGGTAGAAGCCAGTCAGCTCTCAGCCAGCTGGCAGAATTTTGGCCCGACGCTTGAAGCACACGACATCCGTGCAGAACTAAAAGATGGCGGCGAATTTTCGGTTAAACGCGTTACTCTGGCGCTGGATGTCTGGCAGAGCCTGTTACATATGCGCTGGCAGTTTCGCGACCTCACTTTCTGGCAGCTGCGCTTTCGCACCAACACTCCTACCACCAGCGGTGGTAGTGATGACAGTCTGGAAGCCAGTCACATCAGCGATCTGTTTCTTCGTCAATTTGACCATTTCGATCTTCGCGACAGTGAAGTCAGTTTCCTGACGCCATCCGGTCAGCGCGCCGAGCTGGCGATCCCACAACTCACCTGGCTGAACGATCCACGTCGACACCGTGCGGAAGGCCTGGTAAGCCTCTCCAGCCTTACCGGACAGCACGGCGTGATGCAGGTGCGCATGGATTTGCGCGATGATGAGGGGTTGTTAAGCAATGGTCGCGTCTGGCTCCAGGCGGATGACATCGACCTGAAGCCGTGGCTCGGTAAATGGATGCAGGACAATATTGCGCTGGAAACGGCACAGTTCTCCCTTGAAGGCTGGATGACGATCGACAAAGGCGATGTAACCGGCGGTGACGTCTGGCTGAAACAGGGCGGTGCCAGCTGGTTGGGCGAGAAGCAAACGCATACGCTGTCGGTGGATAATCTGACCGCGCATATTACGCGTGAAAATCCGGGCTGGCAGTTCTCTATTCCCGATACACGGATCACGATGGACGGCAAACCCTGGCCGAGCGGAGCATTGACGCTGGCCTGGATACCGGAACAGGACGTTGGCGGCAAAGACAATAAACGCAGTGACGAACTCCGGATTCGCGCCAGTAATCTGGAGCTGGCAGGCCTGGAGGGCATACGCCCGCTGGCCGCGAAACTTTCACCTGCACTGGGTGATGTTTGGCGCTCCACACAACCGAGCGGCAAGATTAACACTCTGGCGCTGGATATCCCGCTTCAGGCGGCAGACAAGACCCGTTTTCAGGCATCGTGGAGCGATCTGGCCTGGAAGCAATGGAAATTATTACCGGGTGCGGAACACTTCTCCGGGACGCTTTCCGGCAGCGTTGAAAATGGTTTGCTTACCGCGTCGATGAAGCAGGCAAAGATGCCTTACGAAACGGTATTCCGTGCGCCACTAGAAATCGCCGACGGCCAGGCAACTATAAGCTGGCTGAACAATAACAAAGGTTTCCAGCTGGATGGGCGTAATATTGACGTTAAAGCCAAAGCCGTCCATGCGCGCGGCGGTTTTCGTTACCTGCAACCTGCTAACGATGAACCCTGGCTGGGTATTCTGGCTGGCATCAGTACCGATGATGGTTCACAAGCCTGGCGCTATTTCCCGGAAAACTTGATGGGTAAAGACCTGGTTGATTACTTAAGTGGCGCGATTCAGGGCGGTGAAGCGGATAACGCGACGCTGGTTTATGGTGGCAATCCGCAACTCTTCCCCTATAAACACAACGAAGGTCAGTTTGAAGTGCTGGTGCCGCTGCGCAACGCGAAGTTTGCCTTCCAGCCGGACTGGCCTGCATTAACTAACCTTGATATTGAACTGGACTTTATTAACGACGGTTTATGGATGAAAACCGATGGCGTTAATCTGGGCGGCGTGCGCGCGAGTAATCTTACCGCAGTGATCCCTGACTACTCAAAAGAAAAACTGCTGATTGACGCTGACATTAAAGGTCCGGGTAAAGCCGTTGGCCCTTACTTTGATGAGACACCGCTGAAAGATTCTCTGGGTGCGACCCTGCAAGAACTCCAGCTCGACGGCGATGTGAATGCTCGCTTACATCTTGATATCCCGCTGAACGGCGAGCTGGTAACCGCGAAAGGTGAAGTGACGCTGCGTAATAACAGTCTGTTTATCAAACCACTCGCCAGCACCCTGAAAAATTTGAGCGGTAAATTCAGCTTTATCAATAGCGATCTGCAAAGTGAACCACTGACAGCAAGCTGGTTTAATCAGCCGTTGAACGTGGATTTTTCCACCAAAGAAGGGGCAAAAGCCTACCAGGTAGCGGTAAACCTCAACGGTAACTGGCAACCGGCGAAAACCGGCGTTCTGCCTGCAGCGGTGAACGAAGCATTGAGTGGCAGCGTGGCGTGGGATGGTAAAGTGGGCATTGTTCTGCCTTATCATGCTGGCGCGACGTATAACGTAGAGCTAAACGGCGATTTGAAGAATGTGAGCAGTCACTTACCTTCACCGTTAGCCAAACCTGCGGGTGAACCACTGCCGGTAAACGTTAAGGTTGATGGCAATCTCAACAGCTTTGAATTAACCGGACAGGCTGGTGCGGATAATCATTTCAATAGCCGCTGGTTGCTCGGTCAAAAGCTGACGCTCGACCGTGCTATTTGGGCGGCAGACAGTAAAACGCTCCCGCCGTTGCCGGAACAAAGTGGTGTTGAACTCAATATGCCGCCGATGAATGGTGCCGAGTGGCTGGCCCTGTTTCAGAAAGGTGCGGCGGAGAGTGTCGGTGGTGCAGCGAGTTTCCCACAACACATAACGTTACGTACGCCTATGTTGTCGCTGGGAAATCAGCAATGGAATAACCTGAGTATTGTTTCGCAACCGACGGCAAATGGCACCCTGGTTGAAGCGCAAGGGCGTGAAATCAACGCCACGCTAGCGATGCGTAATAACGCGCCGTGGCTGGCGAATATCAAATATCTTTATTACAACCCGAGCGTGGCGAAAACTCGTGGTGATTCAACGCCGTCATCACCTTTCCCGACAACGGAGCGCATTAACTTCCGTGGCTGGCCGGACGCACAAATACGATGCGCAGAGTGCTGGTTCTGGGGGCAAAAATTCGGTCGTATTGACAGTGATCTCACCATTTCTGGCGATACATTAACGCTGACCAATGGACTGATTGATACTGGTTTCTCGCGGCTTACTGCCGATGGTGAATGGGTTAATAATCCGGGGAATGAACGTACCTCGCTGAAAGGAAAACTGCGCGGGCAGAAAATTGATGCCGCCGCAGAATTTTTTGGTGTCACGACGCCCATACGGCAGTCGTCATTTAATGTGGATTACGATTTACACTGGCGTAAAGCACCGTGGCAGCCAGATGAGGCGACGTTGAATGGCATCATTCATACTCAACTGGGTAAAGGCGAAATTACCGAAATCAATACCGGACATGCCGGGCAATTGCTGCGCTTATTGAGCGTAGATGCCCTGATGCGTAAGCTGCGTTTTGATTTCAGAGACACTTTTGGCGAAGGGTTCTATTTTGACTCCATTCGCAGCACCGCGTGGATTAAAGACGGCGTTATGCACACCGACGACACGCTGGTGGATGGCCTGGAGGCGGATATCGCCATGAAAGGGTCGGTAAATCTGGTACGTCGCGACCTGAATATGGAAGCGGTTGTCGCACCAGAGATTTCTGCGACGGTGGGCGTGGCTGCGGCTTTTGCGGTTAACCCCATTGTTGGCGCGGCAGTGTTTGCCGCCAGTAAAGTGCTGGGGCCGCTGTGGAGCAAAGTCTCCATTTTGCGCTATCACATTTCGGGTCCGCTGGACGATCCGCAAATCAACGAAGTGTTGCGCCAACCGCGTAAAGAAAAAGCGCAATGATTTGACGAGGGCGCGTAATTGCCCCAATCTCATAGGATAATCGTTGCCAAAGGCCAACGAGCCAGAACATAACCGTAGGTCGGATAAGGCGTTCACGCCGCATCCGGCAGCCGTTGCCTGATGCGACGCTGTGCGTCTTATCAGGCCTACAAACGGAACATAACCGTAGGTCGGATAAGGCGTTTACGCCGCATCCGGCAGCCGTTGCCTGATGCGACGCTGTGCGTCTTATCAGGCCTACAAACGGAACATAACCGTAGGTCGGATAAGGCGTTTACGCCGCATCCGGCAGCCGTTGCCTGATGCGACGCTGTGCGTCTTATCAGGCCTA
>OGER01000985.1_pt1 | contig 25569 bp, 40 predicted proteins | sample 1570691 | NCBI WGS metagenome assembly OGER01 (sample SAMEA2582143, study PRJEB24529) | metagenome | biome: Human gut stool | place: China | collected 2011
ATGGTAGATGTATATACAGCCTTTTCCGCTGTTGCCTGATTGCTGAATGTTGCCTGGTCCTTACGCGGTACAAGCACTGAAGGGATACCGTATGCTCCGGCTATCTGTATAGCATCAGTCAAGGTTTCCTCAAATGGCTGCAACTCACTGATAGTAAGATTTGTCCTAACGAACGACAGAGGAACATCACTTAAACCATAAGGAAGTCTACGTTGGTCCAGCCCAAATTTTCCAAAATGACTGTCAAGTATTTCCTTCTTTTCATCTTCTGTCATTGCTGCAGTACCAGCTTCATCCTTCTTATTGGATACCAGGAACCCCAAACCACCACGTTTTACGTAAATCACGTTTCTCGCTTCATATACAGCAATAAGGTTGGATATAGGTTTCAGATGAGCGGCCAACCTGCTCTTTGATTTCAGGAACCCGTTTATTGACATATATTCAGGTGAGCCGTCACGGTCATGCCATATCTGATATGAAGGGATTTCCATCGTACTCACATATCCGTAATTCAGACGGTAACAACGGATAATATCATCTTCAGATGCTATTCCAAAGATTGGACTATTGACACTTCTGTTAGGCTCTACATTAACAAAATCAGCAGGAAGTTCCCAAAAGTTATCACACCATTTCCACTTTGGCTGGTCCTTGAATGTTTCTCCCATAGCAGCACGAAAGAAAGCATTGCCAGTGCACAGCTTATATACGAAGTGTGAATATATCATCTCGTTCCAAGACATAAGACAATTTGGCTTTGTGAGAATCTGGTTCATTCTCTTGTTCTCCCAGACCACGCTGTCGTCCTTTACCTTCTTCAATTGGAATCCGGAACCTGATATACGTGAAGCAATGTAATCAATCGGAAAGAATACCTCAGGAACAGAACGGAACAGTTCCATGTAATTATGACCGCAAACCAGTGGGGATACGAATAACTCATGCACATCACAACGGTCAATATAACCACTATCTTTTACACCCTCCTTTGGTGTTGATACAGTCTGTGGTTCACTGGCCATTTTCAGCCCAGCACATGCCGGAATAGTATCCTGTTTTAAAATTGTATATCCCATAGTTTATCCTTATATGACAAAGATAAATTATGGGTATATACGATGTTGATTTTGCAAAAATCTTGCAATTTACCCAAACATGGAAAATGCAAATAAAATACTATGTATCAACATATTGCTAATAGAACCAAGCTTACCCTAATTTTATGATAGTATATGCAATACCACTTAACAGGGCACTGGCTCCACTTATATTTTCATCATTGTAGTCAAGAACTTCAGTTATGAATGCCATATACTCATCATTTTCCATACCGGTCTCAGAAAGCAGGAAGTATGACTTAATGAAATCGGATGTAGCAGCTATTCTCTTATCCATATCCTGATATTCCTTCTTAATCCTTACTTCCGGAAGCGTATTTCTCAGTTCCCTTGCCATTTGGTAATATGCAGGTGACGATTCCACGATATACGTTCCTGCATCATGTGAACATATAACAGACTTCATCTCTTCGAGTGATACAGTTTCACGCATTACGAGGTCAAGAACATGCCATTTTTCTCCACACCTTGCAACCTGACACATATAGAACTTTCCTCCAACATTCGGCATGATGTACACTATCTTCTGTGAATACTGATACTCGACTGAAGGATTGAAGAATCCGAACACGCTTCTGTCAGAATACATGTTGCGTTTACGACGGCTCGAGAACTGGGAATACTCCTCGTACATGATGTCATGTACAACATATCTCAAAGTATCGGTAAGGTGCCCGTGTTCCTCATAGGATTGTTTCGTTACGCTGTCCTTTATCTTTGTCTTGAGGATTGCACCATTAGCATCCTTCTGTACGCTCTGGTAGTCCTCGATTGATACCCTGCAACTATCGTCTATGCTTATGCTGAGGCCGGGCAATGATTTCTCAAAAACAGCATTGACAAACTCACCGGTCATGGATACGGACGGGTTCCTGTTACCCACCTTATCCTCAACAATCCAGTTGTCTTTCTTCAACGTGTCAATAAACAGGTCCATGAATGAACGCTTCTCATCGTCGATAGTGTTGGCGGATTTGGCTGATGCATCACCATGAAGGTAGATTTTACCGTCATATCCTAACTCCTGCAGTCGCTTGGATACCAGTTTCGCGGCTCTTCTTGCGCTGTTGTTCGGGCTTTCAGCCGTGGTCTCGGCAATCTGGTACATATCCTTACCTTTGCTCAAGTCTGCCTGCCAGTAGCCGACAGATATGTACGGTAATACGTTACTATCGACAGAAAGATGAATCGGCAATCCAGGTATGTAACTGTATTCCCCGCTGTTCTTTCCTACATTAAACGAACCGAGGAACTCGTTTCCGGTCTTAATTACACCCCACTCTCCCAACGCATACACGTTGTAGTAGTCCGGGTCATGAATCCGGTCATGCTCGAAGTCCATCACACATTGTTCATCATAATAACCATACGTTCCATCAGGCGAACCAACAACCCAAAAGTTGTTAAGGTACGTTGACTGAATAACTACCATATTAGGCGGATATTCCTCTATTTTCTTAGTTTTAGGATTCACTATTGAGCGTCCCTCGTTCATCTTTAAAGACTTCACCTTTGTCAGCTCTGCAGGTATTATCCGGCCGCCAATTTCTACAACCATAGGAACATCATGCAGTTTCTCGTTGTCAAGCCAGTCCTTCTTTATCCAGTGTGTTTCACTGATAGGGTTGAAGTCGGCAATAATCTGCTGCCCCTTCTTACCACGCAGACGCTTACGTATCTGCTTCAGGTCGGCATACTCAAACTCTGACAACTCTTCAAGCTGAACCCTCTTATAGTTACTGATACCCTTAATCTTTTCCGGATCATCCAAACCTGAGAAATCTATCTTCGCACCATTGAATGTGCATTTTATTGAATTTTGTATGAACTTGAAATATTGTGATATACCAAGCAGTGATACAGCTACCTTATAGTCCTCATAAATTGTCTTGCTGATTGATGCACCAACCTTTCTCATCACAAGTGTATTCTCACCGTCCTGCAATGTCTGTATAAGCACAGCCTGTGCTACACTGAAAGACTTACCCGATGATGAACCGCCATATAAGATAATAAAGCGTATTGTAGCATCATTTAGATATTTCAGCAGATAGAATGCATTCGGATTGAGTTTCTTGTGATTTACTATCATAGCCAGCTACTTTTGTTCTATTCTTGAGATTCTTCGTATTATTTCTTGTATAACCCCCGATATTTTTCTCACATAATTATCCTATTCTTTAGATTTTATTCAGTTTCATCATCAAAACCTATGCGTATTTCGTTCGTTTTTTCGCCATCTTTACCAGTAAATGCTATCTGTTGAGGAGCATTCCACCCATTCATGCTGGCCAGAAGCTTCGCCGCTTCCACCTTACCGTTGAACTCATAGCTTACCTTACCCTTGTCATTGCTTATCTTCTTCATGGCATTTCTCACACGCTTCGGCATCTGGCTTGGGGATTTAAGTTTTATCTTTCCTGTTACAGGATCTACAAGATACAAATCGTTCGGGTCCATCATGACAATATCCATGAGAACCTTTTCCACCTTATCACGGCTAATTTTCGATGCTTCTGCACGTTGGGCCCTCAATTCGTCTATCCTTGCTGCAACCTTGTTACTTGCCAGCATCCGGCTTGCATTGCTCCATATCGTCTCAGGCTGCATATTTGATGCGTCATAGGCCATCCTGTATGCTTCACTTGCATTACCGTCACAGTCAAGGTAATAATTGCAGAACTTTTCCTGTTTTTCGGTCAATTTCCTGTTGTTCATAGGCTAATGGTTATTAATGCCGACGATGCAGATTACCTGTTTCCGGTCTTTCAGCAAATCGTAGGCTGCTGTTAATGTACTTCCTGTCGTGCAGATGTCATCAAAGAGTATTACTCTCTGTTCCTTAATTGGCCGGAGAAGATAAAACTCAGGATTGATACGTGTCCTGTTGAGGCACTGCATTGCAGATTCATAGAATTTTATTTTCACCCCCTGGGCAATTTTTTGGCAAATATCAGTGGCGAAATGGTACTCTGTGATGTGCCTGCGCTTCGGTGTGGTAATTATGCACCATTCATCGTCCGGCCGTATCAATGAAAGTATCAGTTCCGTGGCGGATTCCGAAATGACTTCTGCACACTCACCCGAACTCTTGATTTCATCCAATTGAATTCCATCCTTTGTTCTTGCAAACAGGGATATGTAATAAAACCCGCCCTTACGGTGGATTCTTACTTTAGGCTGCATGTTGCATAACCTTTCGTATTTCCTCCAGCCGCGGGCGGGTTTGTCCCAGTCATCAATCCTTATCTTTCTACCTTTCCTCACAGCCAAAAACCTTTGCTATCCCTTTACTGACTGAGGTGTAATTCAAAGGTACTGAAAAAATACCTTCATCGACAGATTGTACAGGATTGTCGAATTCTCTCTTTTCGGAAACACACTGAATATCAACGCCATTGTATTTCCTTACTTCTTCCGCAAATTGAAGTATTGTACAAGATTCAGGATTGACAATGTTTACCAGCTTCTTGTCAGAACCTATCGCATATATCAACCCGTCCACCACATCATCTATGTAGGTGAAGCACCTGGTGTTCATTCCTCCATTATACAGACTGACCTTTTCCGAATTCATGAGAGCATAGAGAAGAGTCCCTTCCCGCTGGTCAGGTCCGTACACGTTATGAAGGCGTACACCAGTCGCATTCCTACAATAAATTGAAGCATAGACTTCATCAAAATGTTTGCTTACACCGTACATACTTGTCGTGTTGCATGGATTTGCGGTGGAAGAACTTGCATACACCAGTTTCACACCGAAGCGCGTACATCCGTCAGCTATCGCAACGAATGAATCAATGTTGTCACGAAGTATTTTTTCATGATCCGAATTGAAAACGCTGGTCTGTGCGGCAAGATGTATAACAGCATCGATTCCACCCCCGGCCAGAAGGCACGGAACGCCGGCAGCTTCAGTTCCACACACACGGTCGATACCGACCACTTCAACACCACGACTTCTCAGATTCTTGCAGAGGGCTTTACCTATAAAGCCTTCACTGCCGGTTACGACAATTTTCATCATCACAGCTTGTTTAGAATTTTACATAAAACATTCAGTATGTTACCCAGTAACATCACTATTATTATCAGAAGTGCTGTATCCTGCTCAACCATCCCGATGGAATAGCAGAACAGGACAGCCACAATCATAAACATTACTCCTTTGGACTGATAATGTTCCATCAGGACTTGATATTAAGTTCGTACTCATATCTGCTGACGGTCTTATATCCGGTAACAAGTACACGTTCACCGGAATACAGGCCGGATATGGTGTTCTCAATCACATCAAGAGAAACACGTTCATCAAACTTCAGGAACACCCTTCCTGGCACTCCGCCAACGACGAATGAGACAAAATAATATGTTCCACGCTCCCAGTAGAACACATATAGGATGAGAAATGAAACTACCACAGAGGACAGATAAACCCAACTTGACGGTACATCAAAATCTCCTAAGATTATCAATGATGATAATACCATTGATACGATTGCCCACTCTAACAGATTAATGAGCAGGCCAACAACTTGTTTTTTCTTTGCTTTCATAAATTAATTTTTGCAGGTTAATAATTCAAAATCATACATTTACTGCAGTGCTTCGCATATTTTCTCTATGCATTCAGCATTTTCTTCGTTTAACCATTCCTTGGCCACATTCCACGCAATACTTTTACTCGCTTTGAAATTATCAATTCGAATACTATGGTGAGACAATTTTCCTTCTGTCGGTTTCAATCCGGAATCATGCAATTCACATAAACCGTCTTTGTAGAATGTACACCAGTCTCCTTCTTGTTTGGCCTGTATCATCGGTACGGGCATATCAACTACCCCCATAAGGATTCCTACATACCATTCCGTTGCTGCAAGCCTGTCTTTATATCCGGCTTCGATAAGCCTTAAAACATCTTGCGGAGTACCCAAACAAGGCGTATGACATTGCTGCTTACATAACTTGCATTTACACTGTATCGGTTTGCGGCCGGTTTTTCTGATTATTCTTTGTAACTGAGTTTCTTTAATAAGTAAGCTCATTTTGTTTCCTCCATATTAAAATCCCAAAAACTTAGTTTCCCTTTCACATTCATAATCGGCTTATCAAATAATACCGCATCCTTCAGTACCCAGTTCCAGCAACCTTTCTCTGCCCATACTGAAGGATGGTTTTGTACGCAGTCGGCTATAACCACGCTGCCGATGATGGCACCAAAAGGTAAATCATCATAGAATGTACTTTTAAGATTGGAGGGATGCATTTGTAGTTTTAACCCTTGCTCTTTATTTAATACCCAACCATCTCCTTTACCTTTGCTTGCATGAATAAGCACCCTTTGGCCGATGTACTTCTGAGGACACTTCCATGTTCGGTTTTCGATGTCTTTTATACCGTGAGCGATTAGGCTCGCCCACGGCTGTTTGATGGATATTGCTTTCATTTCTTATCCTCTAATAAATCAAGTATTTGATAAAGAGCAGATTCAAGTGTAGCAACCCTATCCTCCATGTCGACCTTATAGTCTTCGATTTCTCCATCCTCATAGAGTGTATTACATCCCTCATCTTTTGAAGAGGAATATTCGATAGATTTATGACATATTGAAGATATATTGTTTAATACTTCGTTTACAGATTCTCCACCTACAGTCACTTCAACTGTAGTAGAAATTTTTGTCTCAACCTTCTTCATAATTATCACTTTCTGTAATACTCAACAATCGTTTTATTCAATGCTTCGATGATAGCAAATGTCAGTGTAACAGGCATTTCACTTGTAACCATCTTCTTTATGTACACTTGACCGTCCCTGTATTCAAGAACAGTATCAAGCTCAATTATTACACTATCTTCTTCCATAACTATTCATTTTGGTAATCATTCAATTTCCTCCGAACGATTGGTTTCAATATGGTTTGCAATCTCATCCATGGCTTCATTCCAAGGTATATTCCCAAGATATTTTAAGCAGGCATCCCAACCAGCTAAAAATCCCTCGCTAAACTCATCTGCACAGCAATCTTCATCACAGTCATGTGCTATGTTATCTCCATCGCAAAATCTACAATAAGCACGTTCTCCACAAGCATAATCCCCGTTACACTGATAATGAGCGTGTACTGCATCTCTTAGCATCTCTTCTTTCTTATCCATTATTTTTGTTTTTGAAACATGAAACATCATCATTAATCAATTTCAACAAAACTGACTTCAGTTTTATCTTCTCTCTTCTTGGCTTCACAATTACCGACAAAGCGTTTTACCTCCCTGCAATTCTCCATGAATTCATAGAAAAAGCAGTTTTCACACCCTGATTCTTTACGTACCTCCAGTTTTGTCCTTCCTAACTGGAAGGATTCTCCAAGTTTAAAATCTTTCACCATAATTTTTCACAAATGATTTAGCTGAATTATTAAGATACGACTGCCAGCATCCATTAAATCTTGACCATCTAAAACCGTGTTTTTTCAACTCATCCCTTAACGATGGGTCAGGTTTACAATCAAAGAATAGCTGTAATCTGTTTTCCGGATAATTCTCAACAACTTTCACATCACCGATGCAATATTCCTTGTTTTCCATGCTTTTAAGAGTCTTTGCCTTCTCAAGCTGTTGTTTAAATCTTCGAATATTGGCTCCGTTATTCGTAATTGAGCATGAAGCAAATCCAATCTCACCGAAACAGTTAGGCTCAAAAAGTTTTCTTACCTGGCTTTCGGTCAATCCAAGTCCGACAAGTTGTTCATGCTTTTCCAATTCAGTGATTTTCTTTGAACGGATAATCTTGTTTGCAGACTTCATCAGTTCCTGAACTCTTTCAAGTTCCTTCAGCTTGTTTTCCAGCTTCTCAACTGCATTATCATCATCAAGGTAAATAGAAGTGTTGTTCTCCACAGCTGAGGCTTTTTCAGCCCAATATTCAGACTTTTCCTTGTGTTTTACAGACTGTCCCATGGTGTTCCATATTTTCTCACGGTATCGCCTGTCTGCTGCACCGTGTACCGGTTGTCCAAAAGGGATTGCTTCACTCATTTTTGTACTTCTCTCATAGGCATTTCTTGCCTTTTCCGCTGATTTTTCTGAGAGGTCACGGTATCTCTCTGCGCGAACGCGGTTACGTTCATCTCTGTCCATAATATAAAAAAGTTTGGTTTGACTTTTATTTCTTTACATCAGTAAAGTTAGTGATTTTCAGCGATTTTTACAAACGTAAACTTCGCCATTTTACTTGCTTTTTGAGTTTTTATCCATCATCTTTTCCTTCATAAACTTTGCTCAATCAATTCCGGATTGTCGTATATGTTTCCAATTACCTCACACTTACTATTGAGCAACATAGGGGTAGGCTTGGTCGAACTCCCTTTGTGATAACCTACGATGAATGCTCCACATTCAAACTTTACAACCATAGTCTGTTTATTCCCATGGTATCCTTGCTGAAGGACTATATCACCCTCATAAATATCTGTTCCATTTTTATCAAACAATCCAGTAAACTGACCGATGGTATCTTCTTCTACGGACAAATCTTTGACTACATAGGCACTGTTATCAGTATTAAATGACAGAACATTATCAAAAATAACTTTGTCTGTATAGACATAATCAAGAATGCTGAATTTAGCTTCACCTAAATAACCATAAAGCCATTTTCTAGTCTTTTTTGATTTACCTCTAAATTTTATTTTTCTGTTCATATTTATTTCTACTTTTATAAATACCATTCTACTTGATGCCCTCTACTTTCCAGCCATTTAGCATCATCTATAGCTTCTCTATCAGTGTCATACTTTTCCCAGTTTGACCATCCCCACCAGTGCTTCTTCTGAATCACATATTCATCCTCAAATAAAAGATATTGCAATATTCCAACTCTAAACTTTGCCATAATATTACTCCAAAAAAGGTATCAAGTCATCGAAGTATGCCCATTTCTCGACATTTTCAAACTGTTCATACCAAATGGTGTTGTACCTCTTGGGTAATATCCGCCCCCATACGAACCGTATTTAAGGATGTACAGGCAGAACTTACGTTCCTTCGGTGTCTCTTTTGCATCGTGCCATGAAGCGTTTACTCTCCAATTTGCACCTTCAATGAAAGCCGGAATAGTGAGTTTATCAATACATTTCCTTACCTGTAAATCAGTCTCTTTTTTCCACTCATTGTCGCAATACCCTTCGGCTGCTTTTCTGACTTCAGCGTATGTCATAGTCATTTCCTCCTTTCTTTTAAGAGTGTTTCATCGAAATATGGTAGTGGCTTCCATGCTATAACTTCATCTTTGTTGTTTGTAAGTGACCAGTGCCATTTTTTGTTGTCAGGATTTGAAGAATCATGAGGAATACGCTTCATGATACAAATGCTTATCCAGTTTATTCCACGCTGAGCAACCAATACACGTACGTTCAGTTCAGGAAGCCGTTCATCAACACTTATCCACGATAATTGATTTTTATACCATTCTGCGCCTTCCATGAAATCGGCCATACAGACTTGTTCATTACCAGCTCTCCAAAGTGGACGACAAGCTTCTTTGGCATATTCTTCTGCCGCCTTTTTAATGTCTTCTTTTGTCATAATTTTTTAGTATAAATCCTTATAATCATTCATACTACCCCAATAACCATATATTTCTTCATCACTCTCACCATTAAGCCGAGCTCTTTCTATTTCTTTATTCATGCTATGTGAAAGACCAGTCAAATCTCCTGAAAGACTTTCGAATGACGAACATTCTTTCGTACTATTTCTACGTATTCTGTGTGTAATGTATTTTTCAATGGTGTTGAATATTGGATTATCCTTTTCAGACATTCTTAAAGATATATATCCATAATTGAATGTAAATGGAGTATTTAACTTTTCATATGACTCTCTGTCTTTTATATGCTTATACATCATTTCAACCGGAAAAGTCATTGGCAAGCGTTCCTTCTTAATCATTATGGCTATCGCGTCATATAAATCCTGTTCTTCATCTGTCAACTTAAACCATTCTATATTTTCAAAACACCACATAATATAACCTATATGGGTAAGTATGATATATTTTATATCTTCCCCTTTATATTTTCCAAAAGTCATTTGTCTATCTTTTGTCATACGCTCAATATCTACTTAATAGTTCATAGAATTTTCGTTTCTTCTCAATGTATTTCAATCCGTTGCGTCTTAGTCCTCTCTTAGTCTTTGCTACTATCATGCAATCACTTCCAACTCCTATGTATATGCAATCTATGTGATGTGCATGATTTTGCTTCATTGCTGTTTTTATAGCTAAGTCACAATATCGGTAACTATCATTCTGTACACCTTCATAACCTTTGCTCATTATGAAGTGTCCGATTTCGTTTGCTTCTTCCTCTGAATAAGCAATGGTAAATATTTTCTTCATATACTTCTCCTTTCCACCTATCCCAGCAGGATATACATGACTGCCAGGAACAGGTAATACAATTTCGTTTTCATTGATTATTTCTCCTTCTTTCAACTAATAATTCTAATCGTTTCTCACACTCAGCACACTCGATTTTCTTGCGCTCCAGCTTCTCCCGGAACTTAACCAGTTCCTCGTCCGTGTCCTGGTCAAAGAATATGTTGTTTTGATGGTTGTACTCTATGTATTCATTCATCTTGCGTTCTGCTTTTGTTATCTGGGCTTTGGCCGAAATTAGCTTAGACAGGCAAGAACTCACTTCAAGCGACTCTCCTGAACGCTTGTCGTAGAAGTACAGGCTTGTAGATACAATCTGTTTGGGGTATTGGCACTGTAATTTCGCCATCCTCCATCTGATTACCCATTGGTACCGGAAATACATCTCACGGGGAAGATTGTAGTGATATAAGCTTACTTGTTTTTCTGCATATCCGTAGTAAATAGTTACTTCAACCCATTGCTCAATCTTCAGTTCCCTTTCAGCTTTGGCCAAATCCTTAGCCATCTGGAACCAGTCATCCATACTTTCTTGCTTTCCCATGTCATTCAAAGTTCAATTTAAGTTGTTGCCAACCTGGTTCTCTATATTTGCGATTCGTCTGCATAAAAGCTTTCCGTAAGGCTTCAGCAATCTTATCACGCATTTCTTTAGATACATGTTTCTTATCGGCATCACTGTTCATTTGGAGTATCTTGTTAAGGCTTCCGTTTATTGGCTTTTCGCCAAGGAACAGGCTATACTCTGTAAATATCCGGCTGCAATCCTTTGCAGCTTTCTCCTCTTCTGCATCCTGGTATCGCTCTATTACTGTTTCCTGGGCTGCTCTCAATATTCTTTGTCCGCGTTCGCTCCTGCAACCATGCCATTCGTTCTCGAAAATGACAGATATTGCACGCTTCTTGCGAATCTTACCCAGCTTTGCCCATCCATAATAGACTTTTAACTTTCCCATCTCACTTATTAATTACTATTGCTATAGTTTTAGTTCCAGTTCCGCTTTCCTTGAAAGTGCCTTCTTCAATCTCGAATTTCTTCCCTCCATTATCCTCCAGCCATTGTCTAAAATCCTTACACTCAGATTCACTTCCAAATTCCCAGTGAGGACCAGTTATTGCAGCTAATACACCTCCGGAGTTCAAGCATTCATACATACGCCTTACATGCCGAATGTCCTGATTTTTACTGAATGGCGGATTTGCTATAATCTTATCATACTGTGCAACATCACACTTCGTGAAGTCATCTCCAAGAATACGTATATTATCCTTTTTAGATAGAATCTCCTTATTCTCAGGCATAAGTTCATAGCAATCTACAATTACGTCCGGACAGCTTCGATGAATCGCATCTATGATAGCACCAGTACCAGCACTGGGTTCCAGAACCTTTTCATCTTCATGCACGCCACCTGCCAACATAACAAGCCAGTCTGCTACTTCTGGAGGTGTTGCAAAAAACTGGAAATCCTGCTGTAAATTGCACCTCTTACCTTCATGAAGAATAGAGAATACACGATCGGCATTGAATGGAAACGTGAATCCCTGCACCTTACCGCCTTGCCAGCTTCCACCTGCTTCTTCAATCCATTTCTTTGCTTCTGCGTATGATTTCTTATTGAACTGAACCTGCGGAAGTTTTAGTACATTATCTTCAAGCGTACAATGACGTAGTATTTCCTCAACACTCCATTTGATTCCTTCGTCTTTCTTGTCATCTTTCTTTTCGTCATCTTCAATACCAAGAAGATTTCCCAGCGCATTACCTACCTGAGTAGTTACATCTGACACCCTTGACATCCATTCAAGTATAGCGGTCATAAGTTCAGTGTCTACACAACCGTTTTCATCGTATATTGATTCCTTGTTTACCAGTTCGGGCAGATTGTCGATAAACATATAACTACCACGTAACGCTTCTATTAAATTCTTTTTTCTGTTCGTCATAACTTTTCTGTAAATAAATTCTTGTCGTATCAATACTTCCGTGTCCCAACAGGTCTGCCAACTGTACCACGTCATTGTTCTTTTTCAGATACATTTTAGCGAAGAAATGCCGAAAAGCATGAGGATGCATCTTGCTTCTATCTATTCCGCACTTATCGCCCCAGTCTTTCATTGATTGGCACAAGCTTCTCTGTGTCAACCTTCCGCACTTACCTACTGCGACATATCCAGTCTTGTGACTCTCCTTTACGTATGCTTTTACTTCCGCCTGTAACTGCCTGCTGAAAAAGAATCTCCGGTACTTGTTTCCCTTTCCCTTTAGAGTGACTTCACCGGAAAGGATGTCCTCCCATTTGAATTGGAAGAACTCGCTTACCCTCGCCCCGGTTGTAGCCAGTATCTTGATGAAGAAGTACCTGTCCCTGTTAGGACAAGTTTTCAAATACTCAAGCAGCCGGTTGTATTCGGCTTCTGTCGGAACATTCTCCGTATTCAACTCCTTCTTGAACTTCGGGCGCTTCAACTCTATTGGCTTTTTCATCCATTTGCTGAAACGTTCAAGTGCGGTAATTCGTAGGCGTATTGTTCTGGGAGACAATCCCTCATCCTCCAGCATCCGTACAAAACGCTTATAATTGTCAACTGATACCTCGTTGGCGTATTCGAAATATTTCTTAATTGAAAATGAATATATTTCAAGAGTGTGTGGAGAGTAATCTTCATCCTGCGTAAGGTAATACACAAATTCATTCATCAGTTTCATGTTCTTTTCAGAAACATCGCTTAGCTTCTCCAGAGGTTTAACTGATTTCTCCTTTCGTGTGCGTGAATATCCAATACCAAGATAATTAAGGAACCCACATAGAGCATCTTTAATGTATGGCTTATCAGATAATTCAACTGCATTTTCTCTGATATAAGCCTTGTATCCTTTACGGTTTACCTGATAATCACTTTCAAGGAATAACTTTACAGCTTTAATGCTTTTACCAATAACTTCATAGCTTTTATCGGTACTATACAAGTGGGATACGTATTCTATAAATATTTTTTTATTTACGTCTTCCATATCAGTTCCATTTTTGAGGCCGGTTGTTGATTCTCTCCAAGTATGCGGCTATCTTCTTTTCCGCATCCTCACCGTCACGCACGAAAATACGTGTATGCGTTTTGTCTCCAGGAACCGAAACATATCTTCCATGCTTTTCACGTTCACGCTGCTGGTAAACCTTGATTTCTGTACCATTTGGATTCTTTTCCAGATCAATCTTTTTTGAAACATTCTCTTCACGGCTATCAAAACAACTTTGGCCGTACATTTCTTTTCCCATAATTCTTTCTTTATTGGTTTGACTTTTAATAAATATGCCACGACAAAGCGTGGCATATTATTACATGAGACCATCAAACAGTCCCTTTTCCCTGGGATTCAAAGATTCATATTCATCTCTGAAAAATTCCTCTTTTGTCCGTCCCATCTTCTTTCCTCTTCTGGTATGTACATCGAATGTATATGAAGGAATTGGTATCGGATTTTGCCTTACATCTTCCAACCATTCATCAGCATCTATCAGAAGTTTGTCATAAATGAAGTTCTGCAGGTGATCAGCGTCCCTACATTTACGACACTCGCACAGAAGTATTACTGCCTTGCTGACAAATATTCTACCCTTTGGCTCCTTGCTTCCCTTGTTAACCAGTTCATGACCTTGCCACAAGGCTTCAATCTCTTTCGTTATCACACCGTAACAATCCTCAGCACTTATGGTAAAAAGTCTCTTCCATACATAGTCCCTATATCCACTGGTCCACAACTCAAGAGCAAAATATCCGGCAACCGCCGCATCAGCTCTCCTTATCGCCTTCTGCATGGCTGAAGAAACCTCAAAAAAATCATATCCTCTAACGGTTCTTATAAGCATATAGCATTGACTTTTAGTTTATTACATCAGTAAAATTAAATCAGAATGACAAGTTTTGCAAACAGAAACTTCGCCATTTTTACGCCATTTATCAATACTTGAACTTACACGTTATATTGTACTGAACAAGCTGCTTGGTCTTGTCTTTACCGTTATTGGTAGTTCCCTTGAGATTGATGCTGTCGCCGAAATGTTTCTTTATAAGCATTATCGACCTCTGTTCCTCAGCCTGATTCCTGAAGGCTGCCAGTCCTCCGGAGTTGACGAATGTGGATTTCTGCTCGAAGTTGTATCTTAGGTCAGTAAGTATTCTTCTTTCCTTGTACTTCATGTAACAGGAAATCCAGAAATCCTCCTTAAGCCTGAGCTCTTCATTCCACCATGTGTTCTTGTTGTAAAACACGCCATAAGAACATCCGGTTATCATCTTTGACAACGATAGAAATGCAGTTTCATCGTACATGACCGGAGATATTCGTGCAGTAAATCCGAACAGATGCACATCCAGCATCTGAGCAATCTCGGCAAGATTGAATATTATACGCGTTATCTCGTTCTTATCCTTAATCCTCGACGGTTCTCCTTTTTCTACACATATAGATTTGCATGAGTGAACATCATCGTCAAGCATGAACAGGTTTCCGAAATGCTTGGCCATCCAGTTACGTTTGGGGATGAGTCCTACAACATCGTCCGGATGAGTGACTATCTCACAATCTGGATTGAACTGTCTGTATAGGTCCGCCTGGCTCTCAGCTACGCAGATTATCGGGTCGTTCACCAGCTTTTTAGCGAACACCCTGTCATGTCGCTTATGACTTGGTATTACGATTCTCAATTGCATGGCGTACATCCTTAATATCAACTACATTGCTTTTGCTCACTTTGCCGGTCTTGTAACTCTGCATGTGCTGCATGTCAAGTGCTTCACGTAACCAGTTGCTATCCACTTCACTAGCCGACATAATGATGAATAGCTCATATTTTTCATCATACTTGGGTATAAGTGGATAAACAGCAGTTTCATCCGTTATGGCTTCGAAACGCTCCTTGAATTCGTCCTTTTCAGGTTCCGGAGCAAACTCAATACCCCAGTCCTGAAGTTCAGACTTATCCCAGTCGTTCATCATCACGTCCATATCATTCTCACCGAATGACACGTTATCCTTTGTCGCATATTCACGCAGCTTCTTTACAGGAGTCTCAGGATTTAGAACCTTGCAAGGAAGTTCCTTGTACCCAAGTTCCTTGCAGGCCCTAAGTCTTAAATTACCGCACACTACAATGTATCTTTCTCCTACAGGATAGACAATTAGTTCACGAAGATTAAGCATCTCAGGACTGTCCTCTATGCTTTTCTTCATTGCATCATAACGGTAATCCCTGAAGAACCGGGGATTTTTCGGAAGGCCATCAAGCTGGCCCTTATTGAAATCCAGCAAACTGATCTGGATTGTTTTGAAATCAAATTCTGTTGTCATATACCAACTATTTAAATCAACAACACTAATAATCAACATCACACAATAGCCGGAACATCACTTAGTCAACGCGGTATGAATTAAACTCAACCTTATCCTTCAATAGTTGTTCGATGTCATTGCATCCTATCTTCTCAAGATAGGTAAGCGTAGCTATTATGACATCTGCGGCTTCTTCCTCACGTTCACTCCATGATGGTATATGATTGCTTCGCTCCTTACCAGCTTCAGCAAGTTCCCTCCATTCTGACGATATGGCCAGCACTACGGCTTTAGGAGAAGTAGTTTCTGTCATTTTTTTTCGCTTCAACGCTATATCAAAACATCTTTTTGCAAGTCTGTTTAACGTAATCATAATTATCTAAGTTATTGTTATCGGACTATATATCAATTAAGCAAATGATTCAGGGCGAATGAATTTTCTCCATAATGGTTGTTAAGGTTAAACAAAAGAGGAGTCTAAATGACTCCTCCGTATTCTAATTTACTGCTCACTTTCAAGTTCCTTAAGTCTCTCATTCATCTTCTCTTCCTTCTTGGAGTATGCACTTTTGAGTTTTGAAGTCATCTCATTGTACTTTTCAGGATATTGCTCGCTGAAAAGCATATTCTGCAATTCCTTCAACTGACTGTCATACATTACAGAAGCTTCAGATAATTTTGTACGAATAAATTCTCTGTACCATCTGTTTCTATCCTTAGCATTATCTGTAACATATTTCACCATATCCATCTGACCTGTTTTCAGTCCTATTGAATTAAGGAACTGATACCCACAATTCTTCAACACCAACACATCCAAAATTGTCTGCTCGTTCAATGTCATTCCATCGGATTTGCTTGTATAGTCAGTCATATCATCTGCCCATTTACGCATGGTTTCAGTTGACTTCTCAACCATGAGTTCCTTATTGCGCTTAATCTTCTGTCTGATATTCTCTGCCTCAATCTGCTTTGATACAGTACAAGCACCTTTAACAGATGAAGATTTCTTGAGATAATAAAAAGAAACCTTGAATTCAGGCCTTCTATAATTAAGAACCTCAATGCATCTATACAACTCATTATTTTCGAGCTTCTCTGCAATCCTTTCATCAGATTCAGAATAAAAGCATTGATGGTCGAATACGTTATCATACACCACCTCAAATCCCATATCATTGTACATTCTGACTGCATCTTCCTTTCTCTTCTTCTCATTTTCATTATCCCATGATTTTGGAGATTCAATTAGAATGACTGATTTTCTGAATGTCAGCGGCTCTCCCTTTTTAACAAGATTGTCAGCCTCCTTCATGACACGGTATTTGACATATTCCTGCTGCTTCTTCTCGAAACATTCACGATTAATGCACTTCTGTTCCTTTTCTTTCATTTCATAGAAAAGGCACCCATGATTTGCCGTATTATTGATGCATCCGGAACATGATGGAATCGAATCACTGAAATTATCCTCAGAAAAGAACTGTGCCTTATCAATAACACATAACAAGTCATCAATATATTCCTTTATATCAGATATGCTTGCAGCACTCTCACCATTCACGTTCTCATTATAGAATTCTTTCTGCGCATCTATATCGAGTTTAGCCAGCAACATTGCTCCTGATATTGGGATAAGTTCCTGTCTTAACATATCTATAAGCTCAGGAATAAGCCCTTTCAGCTTAACTCTGTCCTGAATGAATCTGATTGACTTACCGAATCTGACAGCAATGTCCTCAACAGCATTTCCATTTTCAAGAAGAAGGGAAAATGCTATCGCTTCCTCAACAGGATCTACATCCTGGCGCTGCAAATTCTCTGTTATCATAGCATCGAAAGCCTGTTCGTCAGTCATTTCCCTTACTATGCACGGTATTTCATTGTACTTGTCAGATTTTTTAGCCAGCATATTCCATGCTCGGAAACGTCTTTCACCGCATACAATCTCGTACCTCGGTTCTACAGATACAACCTCTCCGGTTTCTTCATCAATATGTGTTTCTTCATCGCTGATTTTCCTGACTGTGATAGGCTGTAACAAGCCCTGTTCTTCAATATTCTGAGCGAGTTCCTCAATCTTCGCTTCATCAAAAGTTTTACGAGGATTCATCGGTGAAGTATGTATGTACATCACCGGTATTTTTTCGATTTGTGCCATAATTTTAATATTTATTGGTTTGACTTTTAGTTTATTACATCAGTAAAGATAGTTCAGAATGACAAGTTTTGCAAACAGAAACTTCGCCATTTTATAGCCTTTTAATCACTGAAATAAATTCACGTTCAACAGTCTTTTCAAACGCATTCATCTTATCCATGCTAACACGTACAATACAATGTCCGTTAACTGTAAGATGAACATTGTACCATTCAAAATGACTACATATCTCATCCTTTTTCCTAAGCCCTTTTTTGTTGAACTTTATTTCATACACCCTTATGTTTGCAGTCATACTCTTCAAGCTGTTTTTTCAGTCTTTCAAGTTTCTTCTCTTTCATGAAGGAAAGTATATCATCAGATCTACGGAGCGCTTCCTGTGCACTCTTGTCTCCATGTGATGCCAGAACCTTCAATTGTTTGCGGTAATCATCATAATACAACCCAGATTCCTCCTGAACTCTTACCTTATGCTCATTGTACGATATTACGTCAGCCTTAGCGCATCTCTCACGATTGTATTGATTCAGCCATCCCATGATAACAGAGCCATCCAGACGATTATATATCTCTCCGTATCTACCCTTCATAGCATTTCGGAAAGCCAACTTCAAATCATCAATCTTGAAATACGGATATTCCTCGATAATTAAATCAGTTGTAATGGCTACCTGTGAATCATTCATTGTATTTGACGCATTGAAGAAATCCACAACCTCCGACAGCAATATCACAACAATTGCACGTGCATGATTTTCTCCGAATTCCATGGCAACTTTTACAAGTGCCGGCACTGATGATGCAAAAACATCATCGATACTCTTAGGTTTCAGAATCTGTAAGTATTGCTTCGGCGAGGCCTTTAAGACGGCTAACTGATTCCTTTCTGCCTCCTGCCGTATTGTTATTTCGTTTTTCGTCATAATTACCCTCCAATATCTTAGTGAAGTTTCCAGCCTTGAAAATCCAGTCAAAATCGCACTTCCAGTTTCTGTCGTTACACCCTAAAAGAAATGGACTGGCAGCCACCTTCTTAAATACGGTGAATACAGTTTCCTTGTCGTACTGGGCTATTCTTGCCTTGACAGCCTTGCGCCTTGCTTCGGTCATGTTCACGACCATTGACAATTTACCGTTGAAAGTAGTATTGAAGTATTCCTGCAATCTGACAAAATCAACATGCTCTATTTGCGGATGAGGATTCAAAGAAAGCTCGTCTTTCTTTGTATCTCCTTCTGGAGATATTTCTTTATCATTTTCTTTACTTTTCTTTACTCTACTTTTCTTTACTTTACTTTGTGTACTTTTTGCGGAAGAAACAGGCTTTTCTTCAGAAGAAAAAGATATATCTTCAGAAGAAATGATGTTATATTCGTAAATTTCATTATTTCTTCTACATAAATCGCATATCTTCTGGTACCTTTCTTGTATTCCTTTTGACGTCAAAATTTTTTCAGAATCATACAATTCCTTAGAAAATAACCCGATTACCAAGCAGCATTTAATGACCTCACGTATATACGCCTCTTCAAAGCCCGTTTGTTCCGATACAAAGAAAGGCAACTCTTCATCCCACCTCATGTAATACCCTTGTTTGTAGATATTACATAGCAGGAGAGCATATACTGTAACAGCCTTACCACCCTGGTATTTGATTAGTTTTCTAATTCTCAAATCTTGAAAAAAATCAATATCAAAAGGGAAATAATCAAGACCAATCTTCTTATTTCTTCCCATATTTAAGGTATTTTTGATGCGTTACAATGATTACACAGCGTTCTCAGATTTTCTTCTGAATTTAATCTTTCCAATGGATACTGTCCTTTAATAACAGAATATACAGAATGTATATGGTCTATTTGCAAATTATCGGTTGATCCACAGATAATACATTTATTATTATCCCTTGAGAAAATAGCATCTCTAACGTCTTTTCTATTTATAAATGCACTTGAAGAATTTCTCAATGCTTTATATCTAACTTTTTCTGAAACATTAGAAAGCATTGATAATGTCTTATTTGTAGGATTCCATTCAGGAAATCCCTGCTTGTTTGGTCTGGCCATAAGTACCTCCTACTTTCAGAACTCAATCGGAGTTACCTCATATTCGATACGTGGTTCCTTCTTGTCGATAAACTTCTGAATGTCTATTTGAACACAATATCTGTCATTATCAATCGTCTTGGTCTGCTGCAGGCAATCAAGAAGAATCTTAAGAGAATTGTCCAGATCCGGTCGGTTACTTGAATAATATATCTTTGCTTTCAGCTTGAAATATCCCTTTACCATCCTACCACGTTCCGGACACTGGATATAGAAATTCTTTTCATATTCAGTAAGAACCTTCTGTTTGGCCAGCTTTGCATGACCACCGACATTTACTATCTTATAACAGTTACTCTTACTTGGTATCTGTCCTCTTATCACATACATAAGCTATAGTATTACATTGGTTAATTGTTTTCCGTTTGTTTTTATCATCCATTTACCTTTTTCCGGCTGCTCAATCCTCAAATCCTCTACCTTACCGAATGTCTTAATGTTTCCACACAGGTCAACCACCCAACCTTCCTTCCCTGGGTATGGCCGGATAACACGACCTATCATCTGATAGTATAAAGCAAGTGACATCGTAGGCCGGCAAAGAACGATTGTATCCAACTCTGGGTAGTCAAATCCAGTAGTGAGGACACCGCAATTAGCGACAACCCTTATCTTTCCGGACTTGAAGTCTGACAAGATCCGTTCACGTTCTTTCTTAGGAGTCGTTCCACTGACCACTGCACTGTCTGGTATCTCATGGGTTAGCATTTCAGCCTCCTTTACAAACCTCGTGAACACCAGTATTCCACGTCTCGGTATTCCACTCTTAGGAGCCAGCAGCCTTCTTACCATGCTAATCAGATAGCCATACAGGTCAACACGTTCAAATTCCTTTGAAAGACTCGCTTCATCGAAGTCAGCACCAGTTGAATTCCTTCTGACATTCACAAGTTCTATTTTTGTCAAGTCGTAATACTTCAGTTTGGTAAGGAATCCTCTTGCAAGCAGTTCGCTCACTTGACAATAATAGATTACGTCCGAAAAAACTCTCGGTCTTGTACGCGTAAGGAATTTTAGCATCGAACCGTTCATCGTGCTGCACAATCTATAAGGAGTAGCAGTAAGTCCGATAATACGTCTCTCAGCAGCTGCGAAGAAATCAGCATACATTCCTTCTGTCGGGTTAACCAAATGGCATTCATCAATAAGAATATACCTGAAATGCTTGAAATCTTCCATGTGATTATATACGCTACCGATGGTGGCGAAGGTAATTCTGTTTATATCCTTTCTCTTGACAGAGGCAGAATAGCATCCGGCATCAAATATTCCGTATGTCTGCAACTTTGCGAAGTTCTGTTCCAGGATTTCCTTGTTAGGCTGGAACACCAGCAAAGGTTCATTAAGTCTCGCCGCTATATCAGCTATAACAATCGATTTCCCAGCACCGGTAGGCAACACCATCAAGTAGTTCTTTCCGCCCTTAAGCCTATAATGTGATATGGCTGCATTACTGGCATTCTGCTGATAATCTCTTAATTGAAACTTCATATTCTGATTATTCCTTTATGAACTTTTTCGTGACAGGAAGCACACAGAGTGACAAGGCAATCAAGGTACTCAAGTTCCTTTCCAACAATTGAAACACCATTTACCTTATATCTCTTGTGATGCACTTCCAAAGGATAGCGTGCTCCGCAAATCCTGCACTTATGCCCATCCCTTAACCTCACATTCCTTGCAACCTTTTCCCAATATGGATTGTTAAGAGAACGTGCATAATTGGACTTGCGGCCACGCTTATGCTGCAATCTACTCATCACCTACAGCGTCATTGAATTCTTCTTCACCCATAACTTCACCATCATTATCTGGAAGCATGTCATGTTCCTTGTCAAACTCTTCATCAGAAGGTTTCTCAGGAGCAGGGAAGTCAAGACCGAACAGCTCCATCATTGCTACACGGTTCTTATCTTCCTGAGCCCACAATGATGATTTATCGTAGGATGGAATCTTTTCAGATTTGGCCAGTACGACCTTACCGTTAAGAATGGAATAATACAGGAAATACCCATTCAAAGCGATACGGAATGTCTTTGTAGCCGGAAGTTTCTTTTCCTCCGTTCCTTCCTGTACTTTTGCAGCGTAATCCTTAATCTGCTTGCTCAATGAATTCAACCTTTCCTCAGCATCCGTCTTGATGCGTTTGGCTTCCTCCTTAGCATTCAACAAAGCATTCTCAGCTTCAGGAAGCTCCTGCTCTACAAGCTTGCAGTATTTCCCACGAAGGTCCGATTTCTCCACATCATCCATGTAACGCAGCGCCATCTCGTTCTCAGGGAACAAAGCATTGAAGTGTTCATTCACTGCCTTAAGGATGTCTTTCTCACTCTCAGCTTTCTCAAAATGCAGTTCCAATGGAAACTGTTCCCGAACTGCTTCCGGAAGAACAAATTTCAGTTCCTCAGGTTCGTAATCTTTAATTATTGCCATATTAATATTTGTTTTCGTACTCGGCTGCAAATGCCGAATAATATTGGTCTGTAGGTAACGGTAGCTGTATTCCGTATTCTGTCATTATATCAGTCTTGACGGCATCCAGGAAATGTGACATCTCCATTGTGCTAAGTCCCTTTGTGCCCCTTGCAAGTTCCGTCCTCTCACCTTTCGGGGTGATAACCATCTTCGTAAGGAATTTCTTACAATACAGGTCATGTATCGTTTCCACCCCTTCCTTTGTACTCCAGTACGCTTCACCGGTGAACTCACGTAAGGCACCACCCACGCACCTGAACCACATCCACATGAGCGCGTTCTGGTCAAGCGTCCTGGGCTTAGTCTTTCTCTTGATGGTAAGAGTATATTCACCATTACGGAGAAGGCTTAGCATGAAGTTGAAATCCTTGTCCATGGTGGCCTTACCGTCTTTCTTAATTATAGTAGCTTCCATAATCAGAACGGTAAATCATCACTTGGAGTTTCTGATGGTAATGGAGCTTCAGAAACATTATTCTGTGAACCACTCTTAGATGTTGTGGAAAGAATCTCCATGTTATCTGCGAATATCTCTGTGATATATCTCTTCACCTTACTGTTATCTTCATAACTTCTGGATCTGATTTTACCTTCGATAAAAACCTTGTCTCCCTTGTGAAGATATTTACCTGCAACCTCAGCAAGACCCTTCCATAGTACAATGTTGTGCCACTCTGTCCTGTCCGGTACCTGAGTACCATTCTGCAACGTGTATCCCTTTTCCGTCGTTGCCAGTGTGAACTGGCAGACTTTTGTTCCGGAATCAAGCGTTCTTACATCAGGGTCCTTTCCAAGATGCCCTATCAGCATTACCTTATTAAGCATTTTCTTCCTCCTTTCTTAATGTGATTCTTATAGATGCAGCAGTTTCAGTCTCCTTGATGTACTGTTTATACAACTCTGGATGCTCAGATTGAAACCTCTTAGTGTCGAAAGATTTTTTGATTCCTGCAGGTGTTATGGTAGCTTTCAATACACCTGTGTCCCACGACTTGACATCGTGTTCAACCATTGCGCGTTTCAACGAATCCTTGAAACCGTCAATGAACGGCTGTATTCTCTCAACTTCCGCTACAGCTTCAAGATATTTGTTTATCACGTCCTTTGGCAATAGCTGTACTTCATCCTGCTTGTGTTCAAGTGCAGTTTCAGTATCAAGGTAACGTGTTCCCTCAATCTCACACTGCAACAGCCTTTTGACCTCCACGTCAGATTTTCGGACAAGTGGAATAAGCTCTGACTTTTCATTGTAAAGCCATACACCGTACAGTTTAGAAACCTTCAGCTCAGGATTCTGCTTTTCGAACAGGTACGCATATATTGACAACTGCCATTCGAGGTATTCAATATCCGGCTTATACGTTGTCTTGATGTCGGCAAGTGCTATAGTGCCATCCTTCTCCCATACACAATCAATGTTTGAAGCGAAGTGCTCTTCATCTGATACAGTGTATTCATTGTCAAGTGCAGAATAACCGGCACCAGTACGTATCATAATATAACTGACTGCCTCCTGGCTTTCAGGCTCAAATCCTGTAACGTCTGCAAACTGGCAGTCATGATGAACCTTTGTTCCCCTTTCTGCAGCCCTTTCTAAGACGAACTGAGGAACATCCTTATACTTATCCGGGAACAACTGTCTCTTAATCATTCCCGTTATTCCTGAAAGCTGCTTGTCGCCCAGGAAATAGGTGTGGTTCTCTTCATTGAAAACCACACCTGACTTAACTAACTCTATCATTTTGGAAATCTTTTACACATTGTTTGAATCTCATTCTTAAACTCAAGATTGTTTTGCATAGCAGCGTATTTTTTCCACACAGCATTAACTTCGGCTCGACTCTTACATACCTTTACTTCATCAATCGCTTCCTTTAGCTGTTTACCAGAAAATACACTTGAATTTTGCTGAGTCTTTTCAGACTTCTTTTCCTTTGGCATAGGGAACTGGTATCTTATCACACCATTGTTGTCTACAATGATACATTTACTAACCTCTCTGTTCTCGTCATACTCAATCTCACTTACAGAGAACTTAGTATAAGTAGAACATTTTCCCGAAGTGCTCTTAAAGATTTCGTTTGGTTCAAGTTTTACCCAAATAAAAGGTGCCGAGTAAAGTTCTCGACCAATCCCCCAGTTGAATCCGGCACGCTTGAATGCATCGGAAGCCTGACCTTTCTCCTTTTCCGTATTGGATTCAGTTCCGACATCCTGCTTGCTCACCCATTCCTTTTTCTTTTCATCGTAGATTGATATGGTGCAGAATAGGTTTCCGTTCACAACTTCGTGGTCTCTCTTCCAGTTCATTGGTCCGAACACCTCATCAAGAAGTCTCATATCCACACGGGCATCCTTGTACAGCAACAATGTGCATCCTTTCTCATTGATTGTACCTATTCGGCATTCAATCTCGTTTGCTCTCAGGGTTCTTATGTTCACAATTTTGTCAGAAAGTGTCTGTTGCACTTCTTTTTCTTCCTGTTTTTCTTCCTGATTATCTTTTTCAGGAACGTCTGTTTTAGCTTTTCTTTCAGCCATAATTAAAATATTAATGGTTTGACTTTTAGTTCTTTACATCTGTAAAGGTAGTTCAGATAGTCAAGTTTTGCAATCCGAAACTTCGCCATTTTTACGCCTTAACCTTTGTTCTCATTATGATAAATAAAACCCTGGGGCGTATTCCCCAGGGCACATCACACACAATCAATCCTTTCCGATTTCGCGTTACATTTCAGATAGAGTCAACGGCTAACCGATGCTGCGCGGATGAAACCCTGCGCTATCTTCGCCCTACTTTCGGATTTAATAACGGATTTTCTTTCTTCTTTTTAGGTTTCTTGTTGTAGTATGGCATATTATTTAAATCCCCATTCTTTCATGTAGTCAATATTTTCAGGAAATCCCTCTACCGATTTAGGACTAAGGAATATC
>OGER01000992.1_pt1 | contig 25396 bp, 29 predicted proteins | sample 1570691 | NCBI WGS metagenome assembly OGER01 (sample SAMEA2582143, study PRJEB24529) | metagenome | biome: Human gut stool | place: China | collected 2011
GGGTATGAGGTCAGAATTATCTGTACTTTCTCACTAACCATACAATAATGAGAATGAGTAATCCACCTAGAAGAATTACTCCACCATCAAGATTGATAGTTAGATTTTGAATTGTTACAGTCATTTCTGTACCTCCTTGATAAATTGTTTGTCTGCCTTGTTCAAGGGCAGAATAAAAGCTCTAATAAAAATATTAGAGCCTCCATTCTGAACTTAAACAAACAACTTATCAAGTACCCATACGGGTTTCTAGGTACTTTAATTATAACAAAATAATATCAAAAAGTCAAAGATAGTTTTTATTTTATATCTGTTCATCATTTCCAAGCCACTAGGTCATAAGGACTTAGGAAATGGTGGATAGTTACAAAATAAAAATAAATGAGGACCTAGTGGCATAGTTCCTCAAAGGAGGATAAAGATGAGTAATAGTATTAAAGATGGAAGCTATATTAATATACAAAGTTTTATGGTTACAGAACTAGAACTAAAAGGGAATGAACTTTTAGTTTATGCTATTATATATGGTTTTTCACAGACTAATGGAACATACTTCACTGGAAGTACTCAATATCTAGCTGATTGGACTAATAGTACAAGGCAAGGAATAATGAAAAATTTAAAATCTTTAATAGATAAAGGGCTTATAGAAAAAGTTGGAGAAAATCAACAAGTAAATTATTATAAAGCTCTTAGACCTGTAAACAAAGTTAACCAGTCAACTGAGTTAACACGTAAACAAAGTTTACAGGGTGCTAAACAAAGTTTACAGGAAGAGGTAACTGAGTTTACAAGTACATGTAAACAAAGTTTACACAATAATATAGATAATATACTAGATAATAATATAAATAAAACTACTACTAAGTTAGATAATCTAAATAAGATAGACCAAGATTCTAAAGATAGTTCTACTAGTAGCAGTAGTAGTCCAGTTAAAAATAGTTCTAGTAAAGAAAAAGATACAATTTATCAAATTAAATCAGCTCTACAAAGTCATGGAATAAGTATAGACACTTGTAAAAACATAATGGAATTAGTAAGAAATGGCAGAGTAGACCTTGATAGGATAAAGTCTGTCCTTATCACAGCTCAACAAAAAGCTTGGGGAGAAGGTGCTATATATAAAGCTCTTAGAGATAATTGGGAAGCTGGAACTAGCGAAACAAAAACTATCTCTGAGAAAGAATTTAGAAAAAAATTAGCTGGTAAAGCTAATATGCTTCTTGATGATTATGAGAAAGGGAGAATTGAGTATGATACTATGATTGAGAATTATATAGAGTTTTGCTCAAATCCTATATTCACAGAAGCTTTAAAAATTGAATATTATGACAAAATAAAAAAGGCAGCTGAGAAAACTTTAGTTAAAACTGCATAAGGAGAATAAATGATTGATTTAAATAAATTACATGATTATGAATTTTATAAAAAGCTATCTGAAGAAGAGGAACTAGAAAAAGTAAAAGAAGAAATATCAGAGTTCTGGACTGAAATTATTATGAAAAATACTGGTAAAAAGAATGATGTAATCGGAGAAGGATTAGATGTTATTACTGCTATGCTTGGATATTTAAAACTAGTTGGACTAGATGAAAAAACCTTTGAAAAGCACATTCTAAAACTCGAAAGTTATAAAATTACTAAATACAAGGAGTGATTAGTCAATGAATGTACAAAGACCAAATAGAGATGAATATAAAAGAATTGTCAATGTTGTTAAAACAGTTTTAGGAGTAAAGTATCACACAAGAAGTTTAGGAAGCATTGAGGAGTGTGAAGATGCTCTAATTGAGATAGTAACTAAAGGTTGTGAAACTGGAACTCCTCTAAGTCATTACAAAAGAAAATGTGAAAGCTATGAAACTGAAATAAAAGCTAAAGATGAATTAATCAATGAGCTAATTAATAAAAATTGGGAACTATCACATAAATTAAGGAATAAAAAGTGGTGGCAGTTTTGGAAATAAAGAATATCCAACTTTTTAATGGAGATTGTCTTGAAATTATGGATAAGCTTATAGAAGCAGGTATAAAAGTTGATTTAATTATAACAGACCCTCCATACCAAAAAACTAAAAATAAATGGGACTATGTAATTCCTTTTGATGATATGTGGAATAGACTAAAAAAACTTAGAAAAGATAATACTCCAATTATCTTATTTGGGCAAGGAATATTTAGTGCTAAACTTATTTTATCTAATGAAGAAGAATACAGATATAGTTTGATATGGAATAAAGAGCACCCAAGTGGATTCCTAAATGCTAATAAAATGCCTTTATCATCACATGAAGACATTTTAGTTTTTTATAAAAAGCTACCTATTTATAACCCACAAAAATTTAAAGGAAAGCAAAATAATTCAACTGGAAATACCATAGCTCCTAAAATTAATAATAATTATAATAATTTCATACAAGAAGATAATTCTAAAAAATATGGAGATATGAAATTTCCTAGAAGTATTTTAAATTTTAAGAAACCTCATCCAAGTGTAATGGTACATCCTACACAAAAACCTGTGGAACTATTAGAATATCTGATTAAAACATATTCTAATGAAAAAAGTTTAATTTTAGACTTTACTATGGGAAGTGGAAGTACTGGAATAGCTTGTAAAAATCTTAATAGAAATTTTATTGGAATAGAAATAGATAAAGATTATTTTAAACTGGCCATAAATAGATTGGAGGTAATAAATGAATAAATGTGTAACTTGTAAGCATTGTCTATATCCAGAAGGGAATGATAAAGCTTATTGCGGTCAACGTGGAGATTATATTGATGAACAATATCCAAGCTGTGAAGGATATCAGGAGGTAGAAACTAAATGAGAGAAACAGATATTCAATCAACTATAATTAGATATTTAGCAATCCTTGAAACTCAAGGAAAACTATTTTTTAATAGAACTAATAATATTCCTCCAGTAAATAAAGATAGTAAAGGGAAGGTAATAGGTTTTAGAAAATTACCAACTGGAGCAAAGAAAGGTATTCCTGATATATGGGTAATTATCAATGGAAAAACTATAGGTTTTGAAGTTAAGACACCTACTGGAAAGCAAAGTAAGGAACAAAAAGAGATTCAAGAAAAATTTATAAAAAATGGTGCTGACTATTATGTAGTTAGAAGTTATGAAGAGGTTAAGAACATACTAGATAAATACTTAAAGAGTGCATAGGAGAAAAGGGAGGGAATACTTAATATGAGTTCTCAAATGAGCTTCAAAGACTTTCTAAATGGCGACTCTGTATTCTCTCATAGGGAAGAGAGCGAACTCTTACAAGCTAAGAAAAAGATTAAAAATGCTATGATGAGCTGTATCTTTAATAGGTACAGCTTGTCTTGTAGAGAAGTTGAAGTTTATAAACTCTTTCATTATAAAGGTCTTAATCATAGAGAAATTGCTACATTACTTAATATAAAAAGGACTACCAGCAGAAATTACCTTTATAGAGCTAATAAAAAGATAAGAAAAATAAGTAAGAAAATGGAGGATTTATGATAGATACATTAACTGATGAAGATAAGATAGAAATTATTTACAACTCTCTCTCCAAGATAGAAGAAATCTCTTTCACAGATAAAAAAGAAAAGATTAACTTCAATCCATATATGCTATATCTTAATTTTTTAGAATCTCAAGGAAAAATAAAAATTAAGATGATTGAGAATTGTAGTAAAAGAGAATGGAAAATTATTATAAAAAAAATATAAAAATATTTTTTATGCTTAATTATTGACATTATAAATTTATCTATGATATTCTTATATTAAGATAAAATAAAGGAAGGAAATTGATATGGATAGAATAACACAAAGTTTTTTTCATGAATTTATAAAAGATAATGAGTTTGAAAAAGAAAAAGAATTTACTCAATTTGAGTTATTTGTAAATAATTGTATTATTTCAACAGAAAGTGGTATAAGTACTTTTAAACTAGAAGAAACTCTTACAGGGGATTCAACCCAAGGAATTGATGGAATAGCAATTATTGTAAATAATAAAATTGTAAATGAAACAGCAGAAATTGATGAGTTATTTGACTTTAATAGAAGATTAGATGTAAAATTTATTTTTATACAAGCAAAAAATAAAGAAAATTTTCAGGGGCAAGAAATACTAGGATTTTCACATTGGACAAGCGAATTTTTTAAAGATACAGCTCTCAATTATTTCTCAACAGAAGAAATGAAAAAATTTTACGAACTAAAAGAATATATTTATTCAGAATCTAAATTTTTAAAAAATTCTACTTTGGAGCTAAAATTATTTTATGTAACTATTGGAAAAAGTCAAAATATTGATGAAAATTTAATTAGTATAAAAGAAACTTGTATTAGAAATTTAGTTGAAACAGATCTTTTTTCAAATGTAGAATTAAATTTAATTGGTTCTACAGATCTTCAAAAAATGTATAGAAAAATAGGAGAACAATCATGTGCAACATTTAATTTTGAAAAAAAAGTTGTATTAAAAACAAGCGAAAAAGTAGATGGAGCATATTATGGAGCTTTAAACTTTAAAGAGTTTAAAAAAATATTAGTTGATGATATGGATAGGATTAAAAATATTTTTGATGATAATATCAGGGACTTTTTAGGCTCAAGTATAGGAGCAAATGAAGCGATGAATGCTACATTAAATAATCCTGAAGAAATAATGAATTTTAGTATATTAAATAATGGTGTTACAATTGTTGCGGAAAAATGTTCTATTATCGGAGAAAAATTCATAATAGAAAATTATCAAATTGTAAATGGTTGTCAAACTAGTCATATTTTATATGAAAATAGAAATTTACCTGGAATTGATGAGGTTAGTATTCCTATTAGGATAGTTGTCACAAAAGACGAAGAAGTAAAAAATAGTATAACTACTGCAACTAATAATCAAACAGCTGTAAAAACAGAACACTTAATAGCTTTAACTACATTTCAACGTGATTTAGAGCAGTTTTATTCAACTTATATTACCCCAGATAACGATTTTAAATTATATTATGAGAGAAGAGTAAATCAATATAGTAGAGAACCTATTCCTAAAAATAAAATTGTTACTATCCAGACACAAATTAAAGCTTTTGCTTCAATGTTTTTAGAAATACCTCATGAAGTAGCTAGTGTTTATGGATCTATTATCAAGCGAAAAAGTGAACAAATATTTTCAAATGATCATAAATTAATTATGTATTATGTGAGTGCTTTAGCATTCTTTAAGCTGGATTATTATTTTAAAAATGGTACTTTAAATAAACAATATCAAAGAATGAAAAATCATCTTTTATTTTTATTAAAATTAGAGGTATTTCAAGGAAAAAATCCTCAATTAAATAGTCGTGAGATGGAAAAATTTTGTAATAAAATTCTAGAATTAATTAATAACCAAAATCTATTTTTAGAAAAAATAAATAATTATATTAAATTTATTTCTGAATCTCAGGATGATAAATATAAAATTACAGATAGAAAATTATTTGAAAGAAAAGAAACAACAGAATATCTAAAAAATAAATTACAAGAATTCTTAAATAATTAATACTAAAGGCCAGCATAAAAGCTGGTTTTTTTATGAAAAATAATAATTATTAAATATTACTAGTTATTATGCCTGAAAGTTGATATAACATAAAATTATGAAAAAGCTAAAATAAAATCACTTCTTTTTTATTTTAATTTTATCTAGTATAATAGTGTATAAATTATTATTATTGAGGTGGTATTTTATGAAAATTTTTAATCTTAATGAAAAATTATTAAATGCTGTAGTAGAATTTATAGAAAAGGAAGATATTGTTCATAAACTTAATTTAAAACTAAATGAAATAAAAAATAAAAAAATAAATATTTCATTATTTGATAGAACATATGTAAATCAATTTCATTTCAAAAAAAATATTTTTTCGCATGAGGAAGAAATATTTTTAAATTCTGTTTCTATAGATTATTCTTATCCTTATTTAAACACTTATTTGAACAATGGATATTGCTTAAATATAGTTGATAGTTTAGGAATATATCAGGATTATTATTATAAGTTATTAAAAAAAAGTACGAAATCTGAAATTTTTTATGAAGAAAATTTAAAAATGGAATATGCAGTATATTTAGATTATAATGTACTTCTTCGTTTTGAAGAATATAAAGAAAAAATAAAAGAAATATTAAAAGAAAATGAAAAATTATTTTTAGTATATTCAGATATTCATATTGCTGAAATTTTATGTATTGAAGAAAGTAATGAAAAAAAAGAAACAATTTCAAAAGTTTGTTTAACTGTTGAAAAATATATAAATAATATTTTAATAAAAGATAGTAGAATTTATAAAATAGATTTTATAAAACTATTAAAACCTCTAAAGAACCTCTCTACTTTTTTGAAAATAGTAAGAATAATAAAAGTTTTAGAATATTCTGATTTAGATTATGGATTTTATAATAAAGATGACATTACTAATAAAATAATAGATTTTATCAAAAAACAAAAAATTACTTCAGAAGTTTTGAATAATATGACTTTGGAAGAAATTTTTGAAAAATATCCTTTTTTGCAAAGTCAATTTTATGAACTTAGTAAAACTGAGGAATTTTCTCCAATATTTTCAATAATGTTATTTATGGATTGTATTGGTTATAATAAAGATAAAAAGTTTAGAACAATGATTTCTTCTTTCTTTGATGAATTACATTTAGAGTATGCAATAAAAGCGAAATATTTTATAACAAAAGATAAAATATTAGGAAAAAAAGCAAGTGAAATATTTAAATATTTAAAAGTAGATACAAAAGTTTATATTATATAAGGGAAAATAATATAGTGTTTAGTTCTAATTATTAAAATTAAATTACCTGGAATTAAAAAATTTTAAAAGTCTAGTCTTTATTAGACTTTTTTTATTTTTGAAAATTTTTACAAAAAACGTCACTATCAAATCGGTGACGTTTTTCTATTAGTGAGAATAATTTGAAAAAGCTGGAGGTGTAATTAATGAAAGAACAAGTATTAAAAATATTGTATTTAGATATTTCTGAAATAAAAGAATATGAAAATAACTCTAAAGAGCATCCAGAATGGCAAATATCACAAATAGCTAATTCAATTGAAAGATTTGGCTTTAATGATCCGATAGCTATAGATGAAAATAACATCATTATAGAAGGGCATGGAAGATATTTAGCAGCTAAGAAATTAGGGTTAAATAAAATTCCTTGTATTCAATTGAAAGAGTTAAAAGAGGAAGAGAAAAAGGCTTATATCATAGCTCATAATAAGTTAACTATGAATACAGGCTTTGACTTAGAAAAATTAAAGGCAGAGTTAGAAATATTAAAGTTTACTAATATAGATTTAGAACTTACTGGATTTGAAAGAACAGAACTAGAAGATATTATGAGTGATGAAACTGAATTAAATTTATTACCAGTAGAAGATACTTTAGATGAGAATGATCCTAATAAATTGGAGGGATTAGTTTGTCCTTGTTGTGGCCATAAGGCAAAGAAAAAAGAGTTTTTAGAGTGTGATATAGATGGCTAAAAGATATCAAGACAAATACTATACTCCAACATCAGTAGTTAAAGCAGTATTAAAAGTAATAGAAAAAGAAATAATGCCATTAGATAAATTTAATAGAATAATAGAACCAAGTGCTGGAGCTGGAGCTTTTATAAAAGAGCTTCCTAAATCAACTATAAGTTATGATATTGCTCCTGAATATGAAGGAATAATATGTGCAGATTATCTTAAAGAAAATATTCCTTATTTAGAAAATAGTATTGTTATAGGAAATCCTCCTTTTGGAAGAAGTGGAATGTTGGCCAAGGAGTTTATAAAGAAAAGTATGGAACATTCTGATTATGTAGCTTTTATATTACCAGGAGATAACTACAATAGAAAAAGCTCTATTCCTGGAATAAAACTTTTTAAAAGTTATATGCTTCCAGAAGTTAAATATAGTGGAGTTAAATTAAAATGTTGTTTTAATATCTATTGTAAAGGAGATGAAGAAAAAAAGAAAATAAAAGATGTGGATATCTATGAATTTTCAAGAAATAAAAATACTACTAAAAAAGAGGAAGAAGAGTATTTAAAAAAAGATTGTGACTATAGGATTATATCTTATGGAACTATAAGATTAATAGGAAAAAATGAAAAAACAAGAGTACAAGAGTTAAAGATTAATTTTAAAGTTAAAAGAAATTTTAAATATATTTTAGAGAAATATATAAAAGAAAAAGCTAATATAAGTGTTTCAGCAGCAAATATCTCCAAACAAGATATAGTTGATTTAATCTATGATAATTATCCTGAGTTAAGAGGCAATTAAAAGGATGTGATACTAATGAGTAATCCTACTAGAGCTCCCACAAAAGAAGAAGTAAGGGAATACTATGAGCAAAATAATGTTTCTTTAAAAGAGTGTGCTAATCATTTTGGAATATCTGAAAATACTGTTAAAAGTTGGAAGAAAAGAGATAAAGCTAAGGGTGATGATTGGGTGCACCTAATAGATAGTTCGGGTGCACCCAAGGGGGCAGAGGGGAAATCAAAAAAGCAACTTATAAATAAAGCTAAATCAATGGTTATACAAGGGGCAACTATAAAAGAAGCTTCAGAGAAAACAGGAGTTAAGGAAAGTACACTTCAAAACTATTCATCTAAAGAAAACTGGATAGAGCAGCAAGAGAGATTTCTTAAAAATGTATATGGAAAGCTCCAAGAGGAAGAAGGAGAAAAGCATATACAAAGGAGAAAAGAAGCTATTGATTATCTTAACTATATTCAAAAGAAAACTATGGCCAAGTTATCTAATGGGGATTTAGATAAAAAAGATGCTGAAATCTTTAATACAGTAGTTAATATAGTTCAAAAGACAATAGAGGGACAAGCTCAATTATTAGGTATTCCTGAAATGAGATTGAATATTAAGAAAGATACTGATAATAAAGATATTCCTACTAGTAATGATAGAAAAATCACTATTAAGGTGGTGAAGTAATGGAAAATATAGAACTTACATTTGGAGAACACTTTGCAAACTTAATACAAGATGATGATTTTGACATTGCACTTTGGATAGGTGGATATGGTAGTGGTAAATCTTTCACAGGATTTCTTAAAACTGTTCTTACAGGATCTATTGAAAAAAGAAGAATGCTGGTTGTCCGTAAAGTATATGCAACTTTAAAGGATAGTTGTTTTGAGGATTTAAAGGAAGCTATATCTATTTTGAATATGGAAAATGAGTGGAAATATATTAAATCTCCTTATGAATTTGAAAATTTAATAACAGGAACTCAAATTATATTCAAAGGTATGGATGATTGGAGAAAACTAAAATCAGTAAAAAATATAGATTATATCCTTATAGAAGAAGCTGATGAGTTAACTATTGATGATATAAAAGAGCTTAGAAAAAGACTTAGAGTAAAAAATATCAGATGTAAATTAATAATGATGTGTAATCCTGTATCTCGTGGAAGTTCTATTTATAAAATGTTTTTTACTGAACAAGGTTATAACATTGATGAAAATGAATTATATGAGAAAAGACTCATTAAATTTACAGATAAGATTATTTTGGAAAATGGAGAAATCTTAAAACAAGTAGTTATGATACATCATTCTACTTATAAGGATAATCCACATCTTCCAGCAAGTTTTATTTATGAGTTAGAAAGTGAAAAAGACCCTAGATTAAAAAGAATAGCTAAAGAAGGTAAATTTGGAGCAGATGGTGATTTAGTTTTATATAATGCTGTCTTTGAAAAACAAGTTTATGAGAAATATATTGAAGGGAAATTAGGAAAAAAAGACCAGTACAGAGGTATTGACTGGGGATATTCAACTTCATATACTTGTGGCTTAAAAATGGCTGTTAATACTAAACTAAATGAACTGTATATTTATTGGGAATACTACAATAAGGGTAAATTAACCAAAGAACTTTTTAAAGAATTGGAACCCTTAAAAGAGGGTGGGAAAACAATATATGCAGATAGTGCTTCAGCACAAACTATTGCAGACTTCTATGACGCTGGATATAACATTGATGGAGCAACTAAAGGTAATGGCTCAGTTGAATATCATGAACAACTTTTGAGAAGTTTTTCAAGAATAGTAATTGATATTGATAGATGTCCTCACACTAAAGAAGAAGCTGAAGAATGTGTTTATAAAAAAGATAAAAATGGAGATATCCAAGCTGGTAGATACAACATAGATCCTCATAGTTTTGATGCTATGAGCTATGGGCTTGAAGAATATGAATATATCCCATTGAAAGAAAGAATTAGAAAGAAAAAATATATAGGAGTTAATGGAGGTGGAAAAAATTGAAAAGAACATATTAAGTAAAAAAGAGCTAACTACTTCAACAGTTATAAAGTTATTTAATGAAACTTACCCTGAAAATTCTAATTTAAGTGATGAACTTATAAAAAAACTTTTAGAAGATATAGATGTAAGTTCAGCTTTAGACAAAGTTGAAAGAGGAGTAGCTGGAAGAAAACTAACAATACAAACTGATGATATCTCATTAGAAGAACAAGCTAAGGAAATTGAGAAAAGATTTTCAGGTATTAAATTCAATAGAATACTTAATCATATGATAACAGCTAGATATTGGGGATATAGTTGCTTTGAAATAATTTATAATGAAGATTTTTCAATAAATACTCTTATTCCTATACCTTATGATTATATCACATATAAAACTTCTGAAAGAGCTTGGAAAGTAAAAATAGGAGCTAATGAAATACCTCTTAATAGAGAAAAGTTTTTACTATGTATTCATAGATGGAATCCAGCTAGACCAACAGGTACTAATATCTTTGAGTCTTGTAAAACTTCTTTTTTAGATAAAGAAATGTATCAAAGACAATTAAGGGGACTTGCTAAAAAATATGGTGATGTCATAATTGTTTTTCCTTATGATGAAAATACAGAGTTTGAGGATATTAAAGAACAAGCTGAACAAGTTGCAAATATGAAAGGACAAGATGTAATAGCAATTCCTGTTAGTAGAAATCAAGGATTAAAGGATAGCTTTGATTTTATAAAATTATCTGATTTGCAACCTGAAATCTATACAGAGTTAGAAAACAGGGAAAAAGAAAAGTTAATTCAAAAAATACTTGGAGGAACTTTAACTATTAATAATGGTGGAGGAATAGGTTCATATTCACTTGGAGAAATTCATCAACAAGGATTAGAAGCTGTTATTCAAGAAGTTTGTAATTTTTGCACAGATAGTTTATATCAATTAATAGAATTAGATTCAATGTTTTTTGGATATAATCCTAATAATTTTTCTTGGAAGCTTGAAAAAGTTTATACAGAAGAAGAAATATTCGAAAAAGATAAAAAGAAAGAAGAAAAACTAAGTTTAAAACTTGATAATATGTTGAAATTATCAAATATTGGCTATAAGCTCTCTAAAGTCTATTTAGCAGAGTATTTAGGTATAGACGAAGTTTCACTCGAAGAAAGTTCTACACCTACTATAATCAATGGAATACAAGGCGAATTCTCAAAAAATAAGTTGGATGAATTACTAGAAAGAGTAAAAGAACAAGATAGTAATTTATTAGAAGAGATTGAAGAAAGTTTTGGAGATTTTTTCAAAGATATTTCAATGCAGTTAAAAGAAAAATTAAAGGCCATAAAAACATTAGAAGATTTAGAAAATATACTTTTAGATATGACTTCTTTAAAAGATAAAATGATTATCAGTTTTTTAAAGGGTTATTTAGATGATTTAGCTATTAGTGGTAGTGTCTTATTACCACAGGAAAATATCAATCCTTTTAAATTAAAGCATGAAGAAGCTATACAATATTTTTTAAATAAATCTCCTATACTCTTTGACAAATTGGAAGAGATTTCAGCTAAAGTACAAGAAAGTTATTTTTACATAAAGAAAAGTACAAGCTTAGAAGTAACCAAAGCTTTGTACAATAATTTACTTTCAACTTTAAATGAAGGAAAGACTTTTAAAGATTGGTTAAAGATGTCAGAAAATATTTTAAATAAATCAGGATTTGGAGATAATCCTTGGTACTTGGAATTAGTTTATAGAAATAATTTAATGACTACTTATAATGCTGGAACTTTCTATAATCAAGAACTTAATAAAAAGAATAAACCTTATGGAATGTATGATGCTGTTGGAGATAATAGGACAACAGATTTATGTAAATCTTTAGATGGACTTGTATATCCTTTGGACCATGGTTTTTGGAAGAACTTTTTGCCACCTAATCATCACGGTTGTAGAAGTAGGAGAATTACTTTAAGTAAAGATGATGTAAAAGAATATGGATTAACTATTCATAAAACAATAGGAAAATCCATTTTAGACTTAAAAAACGAACTTGGAGAATTTAAAGGAAATCAAGTCAATGCATTAGCTACTTCTTTAAAGAAAAAAGATGAGAAAGTAAAAGAGTTGAAAAAGGAAGTAAACTCTGCTTTAAAACAACTTTCTCTAATGGAGTGATGAGTTATGTTCAATGTAACAAATAATGGAAAAGTAGTTCTAAAAGGATTAGAGAAGTTAAATATAAACTCTGAAAAAACTCTTCCTTTGATGAGATATATAGCTGGAGATATGCAAACTAAAGTTGATTTTAGATTTAGACTTAGTAAAAATCCAAATGGAGAAGCATGGGCTCCACTCTCTCTTGTAACTATATCAAGAAGAAGAAAGGGAAGTAATAAACCTTTAGTTGATACTGGAGAGTTACGAGCTAGTATTACTTCAAGAGTAACTCCTACTATTGCAGTAGTAGGAACTAATAAAGAATATGCAGCATATCAAAACTTTGCTGTAAAAAAAGGAGAATTGGGAACTACAGAAGTAACTGAAACTATTAGAGAGCATACTAGAAGGAGAAGAGGTAGAACTGAAAGAGTAAGACAACATACTCGTAAAAGAGAAGTATCTTCTCCTTGGGGAGATAAACCAGCTAGGGAGTTTATAGGATTTAGTAATAATCAAAAGATAGCATATGCAGCTATAATTAGAAAATATCTAAAAACAGGTAAGTTATAAGGAGATGATAGTATGGTAACACCAGTAGGATTTTTATTTATAGGAATAGCCGTAGGAGTAACAGGAGGTTTAGTTTGGGGAGTAGTTAGAGAAAGAAAAGGGAAAAATAAGAAATATATCTTTTGGGGACCTAAATTAGTTAAAAAGGAGGAAGAAGAAAATGCCAAAAAGAATATTTAAAGCTGGTAATTATGGAGCAAAGGGAAACTATACAGTAGAAAACCTTAAAAGCTGGATAGGTAAAGAGTTCTCAATTACAGCTGGGCATATAGGAGATTGGCAAAAGAATGGCTATCCTATAACAGCTATTCCAGTCGCTGGTACTTGTAAAGTAACTGATGTAGATGAGAACGGATATTTAATAGGAGAGTTCAATTATAACTCTTTTGGAGAAAGTATTAAGAAGCAATATCCTAATCTTTCAATAGGAATAGGAAGTGATGGTAATCCTAACCATTTAGCAATATTAGGATATGCACCACCTCATTTAAAAGATTTAGATAAGTCTTTTAGTGAGTTTTCCCAAGACTTAACTTCAATAGAAGAAACTCAAATAATAGAGTTTGCAGAAGATGACCAAGCTAAAATTGATGAATTTACAAGTTATATTAAAGGTGTTGATGCATCAAAAATAAAGTTAGGAAATTTATTTGATGTTTTATGGGAAAAAGATAGTGAGAGAGTAGCAGTAGATAAGCTAAAGGCTGCTGGATATACAGTAGAAAAAACAGCAGAGTTTTCAAAAGAAACTCTTGGAAATATTGCTAATATTCTAGGATATATCTTAGCTGAAAAACCTGTTGAGAACTTAACTCAAGCTGAAATGTATGAGAAAGTTAGAGCAGAGTTTACTAGAGATAGTGAGAAAAAAGAAGTTAAGGAAAAATTTATTAAAATGTTCCCGCCAGTAATGCATTCGTTTATTGAATTTGGAATAGATAAAGCTTTTGATGAGAAAGAATACTCAAATATGATTGAGTTCTCAGAGGGAAAAAAGGGAACTATAGCCAATATGTTAAAAGAGTTCTCTAAGGAAGATGGCCCTTTTGCACACTTATTCAAAAATATATCTAGTGGAATAGAATTTTCAGAAGATAAAGACCCAGTACAAGAAGCTAAAGAGTTAGCTGAATCATTTTAAGGAGGTATAAAGAATGGCAACTTTTGAAAGAAAAACAGAAAATTTAAAAGACAAAGCAGTTATCAGATTACAACCTGATATGCAAGTAACAATGGGAGCAGGGGCAGTGAAGCATTTACAACCTATAGCTCAAGACAAAACAGATGGTAAATTCTATGCTTATGTGAAAGATGACCCTAACAAAGGAGTTATAGCAGGACTATATATGGGAGCAGATACTACAGCAGAGGCTGATGATGTTGGTTATATCTCTACTTATGTAGTTGTTGGTAAAGAAGATATTCAAGGAATAGAATGGGAATCTGATTTTACAGCTATACATCAATTAAAAGTAGCTGGAGTTATTTTAACAACTAAAATTGAAGGAACAGAGGAGGCTTAATAAATGAATAAAAGAATGATTTACTTAATATCTCTAATAGCTGAGATGTCACAAAAATTAAATATTCCAAAAAGATACTCAAAAAAATTCATAAACTCTGGAAACGAATACTTATCTCCAACAGAAAAAATAAGAATAGAAGATTTAACAGATCACTTTGTAACAGCTGGAATTGTAGGAAGAACAGAAGTTTTACCTATTCTTGGTAAAGATGGATATAGAGTTATTGAGTTTGAACCTGATATTATTGGAGGACAATTTCCTTATTCAGCTAGTGATTTAATCCAAATAAAAGCTGGTGTTCCTATGTACACAAAAACAGGAGCCGAAATTCCTACAATTAAACAAATGGAAGCTAAATATTCAAGACTAATTGCTGCTGCTATTGATAATAGATTTGAAAAACAATGTGCTGAAGTTTATTTAAAGGGTACTTATACTGACAAAAATAAGAAAGCTCATGAAGTAGGAGTTAAAGCAGATAAACCTCTTTCTTGGACTAATGGAACAACTGTTTTTGTTGATGAAGTTTTAAAACTTGCTTTAGCTTATCAAACTAAACATGGAATGTGGCCTGAAATCGAAGTAGGAGAAAACATATTTAATGCTATAAAAAATGAAGCTAATGATACTAGACAAAATATAAATAAAGTTGAATTTAGAGTTGATGGAAGTGAGCCATACTTAATGATTGGAACTCAAAAAGTAGAACTTCTAGTAAATGCTAAAGGAACTGATGATAAAGAGATAGATACTAAAAATCTAATTATTTTATCTAATGTTAATAACTTAGCAGTTGGATATGGTTGTCTTACTTATGGAGATGTAGCAAAGAATGAATCAGTTTTAGTTAGATCCAAAGTAATAGCTGGAGATACTAAAGTAGAGGAAACTACTGGTAGTAAAGGACTATGGGGTAAATCAGCTCCAATGCCTCTTGTATTATCAACAACTAAATTTGAGAGATATAAGGTTACTATATCTTAATATTGAAGAGGGAAGTTCCCTCTTCTCCTTGAGAAAGGAGGGATAATGGCTTTTAAATATCTAAATGATAAATTTATGCCTGTTCCAGTAAAAAATATCTTATTAGCTTATTCTCAATACTCTGAAGATGAGTTTAATAAAGTTGCTGAAGAGTTTGAAAGAGAAGCTATAGGAGTTATTGATTCATCAGTTAACCTAACCAAGACACTTGAGCTAACAAATGGACAAGACTTGGTTACAGGATTATGTAAGAGCTATGTAACAGCTAAATTACATGAAATGATAGCTCATCCAGATTATATAGACTTAGCAGCAGACCTTATGGTTAACTTTAGAGATAATCTCAAAAGAATAAGAGAAGCTCAATTATCAGAGGGGGAAAGTACCTCTGACAAACCTAAAATAAGAAAATTATATATATTCAGAGGAAAAGATGGTTAAGATATTCGAATTAGGTCCTTGTCAAGTATATTTCAATGATAAATATATAGGACACACATTAAAAACTGATAGTACATCTTTAAAATTACAAGCTATTACACAAGAGATAAAGACTGATGAAAGCCCAGATATAAAGGAGATATTGGAATTAGGTAGAAATATTACTTTTGAAACAACAGTATTATTAGATGAAAACTCTATTAATACTTTTGGAATAACTCCTAATGTAAAAACACTAGTAAAAAAAGGAGTTATAGAGATAGTAACTATGAGTAATTCTGTAAGAATAAAGTTATTGAGGGCTGTTATAACTCTTGAAATTAATTTTAATTTCAAAACTGAAGGTACTCATAGTGTAAAGATTAAAGCTAAAGCTTTAAGAAATGAAGATAACAAAGATGTAGAAATAATTACTTAAAGGGAGGTAGCAATGAAAGAATATCCATTAGGACCTTGTAAGATTGAATATACTCTTGAAGGAGAAGAGAGCCCAGTTGTATTAGGACTTACACTGAAAGAAGAGGAAGTTTTATTTAGTGCTGGGTTTGAAATATACTCTGTAGAAGTAGACCAAATGCAAGGACCATATATAGCAAATGTAATTCCAGGAGAAGTTACACTTACATGTACTATTCCTTTAGATTTAAGTGTATTACCTAAATTATCAAACACTTATATTGAAGGAACTACTGGAGTAGGATTTACAACAGTAGGAAAACCACTTAAATTTGGAAAGTTAAAAGTACATCCATTATCAGCAGGAGATTCAACAGACTTTGATATTACAGGACCTAGAGTATCTTGTCTAGTTAATACTCAAATTAACTTTAAAACAGAAGATACACCTAAAGTAGCTTTAACATTTAACTTCTCAACAGATATAGCTGAAGAAAGTCCAACAAAAGGATTAGTATATACTTGGGGAAATTACACAGCAAAAGCTTAAGTTTTTTCAGTGCCTCTATCTTAATTGATAGAGGTATTATAAAGAACTTAAGAGAGGAGGGAATATATGGGGATATTTATAAGAGATATAAAAGATTTAATTCCAAGAAATAAAACTATTTCTTTAGGAATAAGATTTATAACAATTAGAGAACCTACTGTTAAAGATTGGTTATATCTAAACAGTATAGATTTTGAAAAAATGGAGATAAGAGAAATATGTAATATTTATATAAAGACATTATCTGATGACATAGTTGAAGTTGAAAAACTTACAACTATAGAATTAGTAACTGTACTTCAAGAATGCTTTAAGATGATGTCAAGAAATGAAAATACTGGAGAAAAGGAAAGTAAAGAAAGCTCAGATGATATCTATATAAATATGTCATATAGAATAGCAAAGTTTTGTAAAAATACTTCAACATCACTAAATGAAGCTATGAATACTAATTTCTTTATATTTAATTCAATACTAGAAGGAATAAAAGCTTTAGAAGCAGAAGAAAGTTTAAATTTATCAGCTATAGTTGATAATCATATAAATCTAAATTCTAAAGATAAAGGAAAATACACAAAACTATTGAATGGATATAAAGAAGATTTTAAAAATAATGGAGTTAAAGTTGTTAGAGGAATAGATTTCTTTAATATAAAGAAATTACAAGCTATGACTAAAGGAGGAGCTTTATGATACCTTATTCAAATGAATATTTATTACAATATATGGCTACTCTTGACACCAGTAACTATAGTCAAGGCTTAAAGGGAATGCAAAATCAAACTGAAGGAACTACCAATAAAATAGATAGTGCCTTTGGAAAGATGACTAAATCTATTAATGCAGCAACTATTGCTAAAGGAGCTATAGCAGCTGCTGCAATATATGTAGCTAATAAACTTAGAGTCACTACTAAAGAAGTAATGGCATATCAAAAACAACTTGGAATGGTAAATACTCTTCTTAAAGTATCAAGAGATGAGTTAAATAAATATGGAGATGAATTTGAAAGACTATCTCTTAAAACTGGAGCAAGTAAAACAGAGATAGCAAATGCTGCCTACCAAGCTCTATCATCAGGAGTAGGAAAAGGAGATTTAATAGGATTTCTTGAAACAGCATCTAAGACAGCTATAGCTGGGCAAGCTACTGTTGAACAGTCAGTAGGAACTATTACTTCTATTATCAATGCTTATAAAATGGAAATGAGTGAAGCTGGAAAGGTTGCTGACTGGTTACTTACAATTCAAAATGAGGGTGTAACTACTGTAAGAGAGTTAGGGGACCAACTTGGAGATGTAACATCAATCTCGGCAGCTCTTGGAGTATCTCTTAATGATGTAGGTGGAGCAATAGCTCAAATGACTGTAAATGGTAATAATACAGCCAAGACAATAACAATGTTAAAGTCTATGCTATCAGAATTATCCAAAGAAGGACAAATGGCTGCTGATAACTTTGAAAAATTATCAGGTCAAAGCTTTACTGAATTTATAGCAAATGGTGGAACTCTTCAAGAAGCTATGATAAAGATGGAAGAATATGCTAAAAAATCTAATAAATCAGTTGTAGACCTCTTTTCATCAGTTGAAGCTGGAAGTGCAGCTTTAAATCTTACAGGAATAAATGCTGAAAATTTTGCTAATAAGTTAGAAAAAGTGGCTAGTAGTTCAGGAGAATTGGAAACAGCTTATAGAACAGCAACAGATAATATTCAATCAGAATGGGAAAAGCTTGTAATAGCTATGGATAATAGATGGAGTAAGTTTGTAAAATCTGTTGTAGAAAATGAAAGTTTACTCAATTTTGTAAAAACTATTAGAAGGGCCATTGATGGAGAAGATAACTCTTTAGAAATTCAACTAGATAGAGAAAAAGAACTTCTTGATTTAAAAAAGAAATTAGAGGGAGTAACAAAGGAATTAGAAGAGGTTAGAAAGAAAAGAGAAGAGTTATTAAAAACAAATCCTAATAAATCTATGACCTTAATTCCTACTGAAAACAAGCTTAATGATGAAAAAAATCAACTTACTTGGAAAATACAAAATATAGAAAGAGAAATTAAAACTAGGGAAGAGGCAGCTAAAAAAGTTGAAGAAACTAATCAAAAAATAGTAGAGAGCGAAAATAAAAAGAATACTCAACTACAAGATTTAAGAGCTCAAGAAGAAAGTAGATTAGAGGAACATAATGACACCTTAAAATCTAATGAGCTTAAGTATCTCCAAGATAAAAAAGATTATATAGCTGGCCAACAAAATTTATTATCATTAGGAATAATCAACCAAGAGGAATATAACAGGAATATTAAAAATAAAGAAAATGAGCTTTATTTGGAGCAACAAAAAGCTAATTTAGCAAGTTTAAAACAAATGGAAGATTATTATAGAAATATAGATGATTTAACAAAGGCTAATGAGTTTAAGAAAAAAGTAATTGAAGTAGAATTAAATATCCAACAAAGATTTTCTACTGAAAGGAATGATGTAGGAGAAGATTCTATGTTGGATGCTCAATTACAAGCTAGAAAAGAGCAACAAGCTAGCCTATTGGAGAATGAATGGCTATTTCTACAAGAACAGGTTGATTTATATAACCAGGGAAAATTAAGTGTAGAAGATATAGAGAAAAATAAAAATATTAGATTACTAGAGTTGGAACAACAAAGGTTAGAACAAGAGGCACTACAATTAGAGCAAAGAAAAGCTTTCTATGAGTCCAATGCAGGATTTGAGCAAGAACTAGCTGACACTATTGTAGATATTAATAAAAATAAGATTAAACAGGAAGAAAATGCTTTTAAACTTGAACAAGCTAATAAAAATAAAAAATTTAACTGGGAGAAATGGGCATCTAATTATGAAGTTGATATATATGAGAGGTCAGCAGGAGCTATTATGGACACCTACACATCTTTAGCACAAGGGCAAATTAAATCATTGGAAGATTTTAAAAAGTTTGCTATGTTGCAATTAGCTGAGTTATTAATGGCAAAAGGGCAAGAACATGCTGCTAGAGCTGTTTCAGATACAGCATTAGGATTATCATATATTGCTGCTAATAATTATAGTGGAGCTAAAAACGCTTTTGTATCTGCTGCACAAAATGCTGCTGTTGCCGCTTCTTTTGGAGTAGCTGCAGCAACTATCAACAATAGTGTTGACTCTGAAGAAGATACAGATAATGAAGATAATAACTCTTCTTCTACTCAATATGATGAAGGAATTAATGATAGAGTAGAAAGTTCTCAAGAAAAAAATGAAGGTATAGTCTATATAGATGGAAGTAACTCTACCTTGACCAAATTATTTATTAAAGAAATAGAAAAAGAATTAAATGATGGATATAATGTAACACTCATTGGAAAGAAAAAATAAAGTAGAAATAAGAACATTGGCAATTTAATATCATTCGAGGATTGATTTTCCTTTAAAAATATTGTATATTATGTTAACAATATTTTAAAGGGGGAATTTTTATGGAGTATAAAATTAAAGTTAACTTAGGACTAAAAGACGCTTTTTTTCTAGCATTTATTTATCTTATTAGTGGAATTGTTTTTGCAATTGTTGGAGGTTTATTATTTTTTATTCCATTTGCACCAGCTTTTATAGTAGCTGTTTATTCTTTATTTATTTTAATTTATTCTATTAAATACATACTTGAAGCTACAAAAATAACAAGGGAAGATGTAGAAATCTCAAATAAAACTACTATTATTCAAGAGAAAAAACAAAATATTTATACATCTACAACTTCAAACATGAAAAATAAATTTACAAAAAGTGACGAATTTGCTAAGTTGGAAAAAGAATATTATTCAACTAATTCTGAAGAATTGAAAAAAGAAATAAGAGAAAAACTTTTAAAAAGTAAAGAATTTGAAATTAAAGAACAAGAATATTGCTTAGATGATGAAGCTGCTTTAATTGCATTAATGGAAGCAGAAGATATTTTTGCAGAATTAGAATTATATAAAAGAAATAAAAAATAAATATTACTCAATACACAATCCTCGGTAGAAATGCCGAGGATTTTTTATTTCTTAAAAAGGAGGTGTATGAATGGAAAATAAAATTTCTATCTATATTTCTACTCTAAAAGATTATCAAATAAAAGGTATTAAATATGATGGAGTTGATGATAAAGAAGGAGCTATTTATCAAACAGCAGAGTCTGGGAAAGAATTTAATATAATCAGATGGTTTAAATATAAATATACTCTATCTTTACAATATCTTTCTTTCCAAGAATGTGAAAATATAATAAGAGAACTTATAGAGATAAAAAAAGAAAGAAAATTACTTAATATTCCTAGAGAAATTCTTTTAAAAAAGGGCTATATAGATTTTAAAAATTTACCTGATGACCCTTTATTCTCCTATGAAATAAAGGATATTTCTCCTAAGCAAAGTACAGGTAAACCTTATTATGACCTCACTATCAAGTTAAATGAAAGGGTTGATATGCTATGAATATAGAAAAACAATATTATCACTATATAGCAAAAATATATGATAGTTTAAGGAGTGGAGAAGAGGGAAAACCTTTATACTTAGCAACTAAAAGAGGAGTAATATTTGAAGATATAGAGTGTTTACCATATATGAGTATTCCAAATGGTGGAGGAAGTTCAATTACTCCTAAAGATTCTCAATGCTCTGTATCATCAATTAAATTTGATATAGTAAATGTTGATTACACTATATCCCAATGGCTTTATGAAAGGTTGAATAGTGGGAACTCTATGACATATGGAGAAATGGTTGATATTTATGCTATGTGTGGAGATAAAACTTTAAAATTAATATATAGAGGACTTATAAGAAGTATTGATAATGATGTATTTGAAAGTAAGTATACTTTTGAAATAGCTGATTTCCAAGAAAGATTAAAAGCTTCTATATTTGATAGAGAGTTATCAAAATACAATGGAGAAACTATTGATGATATTAATAAATATAGAATGCCTACTAAAACTATAAATGGAATAAAGCAAAGATTTAGTATTAAAGAAATTGATGAGGGAGAAACTGATGATGATGGTAATTCAATTTTAACTAGAGTTATAGTATTTGAAGGACATCCAGTTACTTGTATTGAGCTAATATTTCAAGCTGTATTCTCAACACCTCAACTAGAAGTTCAAGTGCCATATTTGACTAATCAATATGAAAACTTTGTAGATTTAGTATCACTAAATGAAATTAGAGAGGTTTTAAATAGACCATATTATTCAAACTACTACTTAGAAATAAGAGAACCTATAGATGATCCTTATGAGTGGTTGATAGATAATGTATATAAACCTTGTGCTATATTTCCATATCTAAGTTTAGATGGAAAGCTTGGAATAAAACTACATAGACAACCAACCATTGGAACAGAAGGAATTACTCTTGATGAAAGTAATATTATTTCAATAGATAGTAAAAATATAACTGATGAGAACATAGTAAATAATATGATAGTTAAGTATGAAAAAGACTTCAAGGAAGATAAAGAAAGGATTAAAAGGTATTTTACTTCAATAAGTTCTTTTAATAAATTTAGAATGCTTATTCCAAGTAGTCCAGATGAATATATAATAGCTGGAGTTAATAAGTTATCTGCTACAGATAAAGCTACATTTGCTGCTACTTTATCAGACAGTATATTCAGTAGATATGGATATCCTGGAGTAGAGTTAGAACTTACTGTTCCTTTAGAAGTAGCCGTTGATTATAAAGTAGGAGATTATCTATTTATTGAGCATAAAACTTTAATAGCTTGGGAAGGAGATACACAAGGATTACCAGGAATAAAAGAAGAAACAGGGGAGATAGTAGACCCATATGATGGATTAGCATATTTTGATGTTGGGCATGAATGGGGAGCTTTCTTAGGAGAAAATACTTTAGGAAAGGCAATAGATGGAACTTGGGTAATTACTACTACTCAAAGAGAAATTTCACATAAAATATTTAATTCTCAAGATGAAAACTTTGAAAGTTGTGTTAAAAATCATACAAGAATAGAAGCTTGGTTAAAAAAGGAGGGGATAGCTTGAGTAAACTAATGGAAATAATAGATAAATCTCCTGATTTTAAAAATGGTACTTGTTCTTTTAAATTTTTAGATACTACCTTCAACCAGCTTACAAGAAAAATAGGAAGTAAAGAGGGAGCAAACTTCACTACAGCTAAAGCTGGAGATATCTTATCTAAAGAATTATTACAGACTCTTAATACTAAGCAAATAGCCTTAAAAGATAAAGTATTAAAATGGCAAGATGAGATAAATAAATGGGTAACAGATAAAAATACTAATAAAAATATAAATGCTAATTTGATGAATTATATTTTTACTTCTGTTGTAGATTATACAAGTAAATATATTCCTGGAGAAACTCTTGCTGATTATTACTTATTATCAGAAGTAGTAAGTGCTGAAAAAGAATTATATGAGTTTACTAGCTATTATACTACTCAATATATTATCTATTTACAAAATATTTTGAAAGAATGGAGCAAAGATAAACTTTATTTTAGTTGCATTAAAAAAGTTTATGGAACTGTATATTTTAATTTTGATATTGAAGAATGGAAATTAACAGATGCAGCTGGATTAGTTACTACTACTGAAGGAGGAGGTAAAGCTAGAACTATAAGAGTATCAGGATTTGAAAATATGAAATTAGGAGAGCATAAACGTGTGACTTACTATGCTTACTATTCTACAAGCAGTAACCCTCAAGTCATTTATAAAGGATATGTCTATTTCAATATTAGAAGATTAGCTTTAGGTTCTGAAAAAGATGATGGTAAGTTTGATTTTTGGTTAAGTTCATGGGCTGGAGAAGGATTAGTTAGTCATTATAGTGAAATGAAAGTAGAAGAATATACTGGAAAACATAGTCCACATTTTGATGCTGAACCTAAAGATTTAAACATTAACTGGGTCAAAACAAGGGTATTATTATAAGGAGGAAAAATGGAGAGAATTTTAAAAATTGTAATTGACTTACTTAGAGGAGCAACTTATGACTATGAAACAAAGTTTACTCAAGCAGATAGTCAATCACACTACTTACAAATTGATTTTAAAGACACAGAAATTGATTTTTCAGGGGTATCAATGAAAGTGAATTTTATTAGAAGTGATGGAGTAGCAGTTACTACATCAAAGGCTAGTGTTACTTCATCTAATAAAGTACAAATTCCTACTAATGCTTTAGCTAAATTTGGAGAACTAGGAATTGAAATAATCTTAATTAAAGGAGATAGTATCTTAACTGTAAACAAACTTATTAGAGTTACTGTAATTAAAACTCTTGCAGGAGAAGGTATAGATTTAGAAATAGGAGATAGCTTTTTAAATGAAATCAATCAGCTAACTGTTAATCTTTCTAAAGTTTTAACTGGGGAAGGAGATAAGCAAATTGAAAGAGTAAGAGCTACTGGAAATGAAGTAGTAAAACAAGTTGAATCAATTTTAGGAAATAATCCTGAAGGTGGGAATGCAGCTGCTGTTGGAGGATTAAGTAGAGCTGGAATAGAAACACTTATAGATAATGTTGTAGGAAAAGTTGAAGATGGAAAATTTCCATTAACAAGTGCTGAAGTTGGAAAAGTATATGAGGCTGTAAATGGCAAGAAGTATAAATGTATAAAAGCTTATAGTGGTTCATCATTGAGCACACCTAATGCCAATTTCATAGAAATGTCATTGAATAATCATGCTGACAGATTGGATAATTTATTTATATCTTCAAATGTTGTAATTCCACAGTGGAGTAAAAAAGGAACTATAATTACTAAAGAACTAAAAATTCCAGAAAATTACAGCATTGCAGATTGTTTGGTAGTTTGTCGTATAGATACTTCTAATCTAGAAAATAACTCAACTTATCCTTTAGAAAGTAGCACAATATCATATTCTTATACTACTAATGGATTAATAAAAGTTTCTCCAACTGAAGATATAAATGAAAACTTAAGGAGGGCTCATATATTTGCTGTATTAAGAAAAAAATAAACTAATATATTTAAAAATTAATATCCACTCAGATTCTACTGGTAAATTTCTAAATATGTATGAGGGAGCTAGCGATAACTATATTAAAGCGATTTATGGTATAACATATTCAAGTTTAATTTAAACTGATGATAACAAATGTAATGTAATTTTTCGAGAATTTCGAGTTTTATTTCTTACTTTCATTTGATATGGGTTATATTCAAAATCTGTAGCTGTACTATGCCATTGAGAGCTAATTATCCAGTCTTTAAAAAAAGAATTAGATGGTTCCTATTATCATATAATGTATGTTATTACCTATAGGGAAATCACTTGGAATATAAAATCTCAAGTTGCTATCTCCATAGTAATCTAATACTGGTAAATTATCCAGTTAACTTTTGTTAAACAAATGAGCTGATTGAATTAAATATACTCCA
>OGER01001002.1_pt1 | contig 25216 bp, 27 predicted proteins | sample 1570691 | NCBI WGS metagenome assembly OGER01 (sample SAMEA2582143, study PRJEB24529) | metagenome | biome: Human gut stool | place: China | collected 2011
TGCTGCTGCTATTGCTGATAATACTAAAAACATTAATAATATTCTATTTTTCATATTTATTTCTCCCCTTTCATCATCTGAATTGCTCCATCTACAAACATCTTTCCATCAAGTCCTTTGTAATTTAGCCATTCAATATTAAATTCTTTTGTATCTAAATATTCTAATTCTTTGTATTTCTTCTGGTCGTCCTCTCCTGCTGTAGCTACATAAGCCAGTTCTAATGGACTTAAAGCTAGTTCATATAATCTGCTTCCTTTTGTACTTTTAAAATAGTAATGCTTCTTTTCTGTCATTCTTGTAAGCATATATATTTCTGTTTCATTTAATCCAAATGTTTTATATGTTGCTATATGTTCTTCTGTTTCTGCATTTGGATTTGCTAAATATATTCTTGAATAACAAGCGTCTAATACTGCACTTAATATACTTGAATTTGCTATATCTGTTAGTGACTGGGTAGCAAATAATACCCCTGCATTTTTCTTTCTAAGTACTTTTAGCCACTCCCTTATTTTTGCTTCAAATTGTGGATTATCAAAGAATAACCAGCATTCATCAAGTGTGATTAAAGTAGGTCTGCCATCCAACAATTCTGTTTCTATTTTATGAAATAAATAAGATAGTGCTGGTGTAACTGCTGTCTTTGATTGAGATATTTTCTCCATTTCAAATACCATATATGAAGCACTATTATTCATAAAATCAGTATTCCCATCAAAATATTGTCCTAAAATTCCATTTCCAGTATATTTTTCTAATGCTATTTTTAAATCCTGATCCATTCCAGCAATTATATTTACAAAAGAACTCATAGTTCTGAGTTCTATTGTTAAATTTCCTACAGATTTTAAAGCTTCACTTATAAAAGTTTTTTGAATTGGTTTTAGTTTTATATCCTCATTCAGTGTTAAAATTTCTTCAATCCATTCTTGACACCACAGTCTTTCTATTTCATCATCACACTTAGCTAATGGCTGAAATTTTAATCCTTTACTTCCTAAATCATAAAATATTCCCCCAGCAGCTTTATTAAGTACCCTTGTAGAACCTCCCTTATCAAAAGCTATTACTCTTGAATTACTGTACTTTAAATACTGTCCTTGTATAAATGCTAAATGTACTGATTTTCCAGCTCCTGTAGGTCCTACCATCAGAGAGTGAGCTACATCATTATAATGAAGATTTAAACGGAAAGGTGTATTTCCTGTAGTTTGTGTATAAACTAAAGGAGGTTCGTTTAAATGCTTGTTCCAGCTATCCCCAGCCCATATTGCACTTGTAGGTAACAAGTGTGATAAAACTATGGTATTCATTGGAGGTTTTCTCACATTACAAACAGTATTTCCTGGTATTGTTCCTAACCAAGCGTCAAAACTCAAAAAACTTTCTATTTCTGCTGTAAAATTAAGATTATTCAGGTTTTTCTTTATTTCCATAGCTTTTTTCTCAACTTGACTTTGGCTTTCATCAGCTACTATGATTACTGTTGTGTAATAACCCAGTCCTGTACTTCCTTCATCTAAAAGCTGTCTTTCTCTATCTAGTTCTGCTGTTTTTGATAGAGCATTTTTATTTACAAATCTTGTTTCTTTTTGCGTAAAAATTTCTATTATCATCTGTTTTAAATTCAATCTTGATGAAAACCACTTTCCCTGTCTATCTGTTATTAACTTCTGCCCTGTAAGCTTATCTAAACATAAGAACCTTGTATTCCATCTATATTCAATATTTGTTTTATTTAAACTATCTAATATCCCTGGCACACTTTCACTTGGAAAACCCAGTAAAGATATCATTCTTAAATGCTTAGTTCCTAATTTAGGCTCTGTTCCTGTTACTATTCCACAATCTGTAATATAGTTATCCAGGAATATTTTTGCTTCAGGTACTTTTACAATAAAATCTGTATCAGATACTAAAGAATGATAATATGTTAAAGTTTCTTCTTCTGTTAAAACTCTAAATTCTTTAAATATAGAGGATAAAAGACCATCTATATTTATAAGTTCATTCCTATAGTATTTTAAGTTTTCTTCTGTAGTATTTATTATTTCTATTTCATTAGTCCTCTCAAAGAATAAATTTCCCGCTTTTTTAAGTTGATCTGTAGGAGTTAACCAAGAAAAAGTTATATAGTATTCACTTTCATAATGGAATCCACTTTTAAAAAACTCCTCTCTTTCAACTTCTAAAAGATAAACTGGTATATTCTTTATCCCCTCTTTTGTACTATAATCCCTGCTCTTCTTTCTAATAGCGTCTACATGGAAAGACCAATCACTACCAAGTCTTTTTAAAGCATTATTTAAAATATCTGCTGCCCTTGTGAGTTCATGTACTGTTGAACTATCAAGGTCATGTCCTCTAAAACTAAAGGTTGTCTGAAATCTTCCATCTTTATTTATCATTACTGGAAATTCTGTACCTTCTGCAAAATATCCCCATGGGAGAAGGTCAGCTAAGCTATCAGGATTAAGCGTAAAATAACTTTGTTTCTGTGGAGGATTGATTAATTTAGAAACTGTATCAATTATTTTTTCTATCATTCATTCTCTCCTATCTATGATAATATTTTTTATATTGAGCATATCTCACAAAGGCTGTAAAAAATTTAGGGTCATTTTTTGTAAGATTTACTATATATTTATGAGAAAATATAAACAAAAGCGGAAACCATAATTTCCCTGTTGCAAAAATAGCTATTACTGCTGCTAGTGCGTTTAATCCTACTGGTTCTTTTGCTCCACCAGCAAAAAGGATATCTTGTGTAAAGGCTTGACATATTGGTTGTCTATATTCCATTACTTAACCTCCTCTAAAATATATTCTCCATCTTTATATCCCTTAACTTCTGCTATGCTTCCTATTACTCTTTTTAGTCCTTCTCTTTTAATAAAGACTAGAACATGAGCTACACGAGATATCATCTTTTGTTGTGGACTGATTGAAACTTCTGATATATATTGCTCCAACTGGTCTAGCCCTGCTCTAGGACTATCAGCATGAATTGTACATATTCCACCTGGATGTCCGCTGTTCCATGCTTTTAATAAGTCAAGTGCTGCACCTCCCCTTATTTCTCCAATACTGATACGGTCTGGTCGCATTCTTAAAGTATCTTCTAGTAAATCTTTCATAGTTACTGTATCAGAAGTTCTCAAAAACACTCTATCTTCACAGGCACATTGAAGTTCTTGGGTATCTTCTATAATTATCATTCTTTCTTGATATTTCGCCATTTCATTTATAATTGCATTGCAAAGTGTTGTTTTTCCACTAGAAGTACCACCAATCACTAATATATTTTTCTTTTCTTGTACTGCTTTACAAATGCTGTGATACTGTTTTTCTGTCATTGTTCCATTATCCACATATTCCTCTAAAGTAAATATCTTTATTGCCTTTTTACGAATATTGAATGTAGGATTTTGTACTATAGGTGGTATCTCTCCCTGAAAACGACTTCCTCCTATTGGAAGTTCAGCTTTTACCCTAGGAGTTTTCATGTTTATTTCAGTACCTACTGCACCAGCAACAAGAGTATTTATTCTCAATCCATCTTCAAAAGACATTTTAATTCCTGTCTTTTTCCTCCCCTCTGATAAAGTATCAATCCATAAATCCTGATTGTCATTGAGGTATACTTCAATGACATCTTTATCATTTAAAAATCCCATTATTACTGGTCCGAAAGATTGTTCAAGAAGCTTAATTACATTCTCCTGTAGTTGTGTCATTTTCTTTCACTTCCTCTGTTTCCTTATTTTCTTCTATTTCTAAAGAAATATGTTTCTTAATATATTCATCTATTTGTTTTAACAAACCTTGAAATAGCTCTTCATTTTCAAGAAATGATATTAGTATTCTTTCATCTCTTAATATGAGTGGTTTTATTTTTTTCCACAATTTTAGAGAATCATTACTTACATATTGCTTTTTTCTTTCCCTTGCTTTTCTTAGCTCTTCTTCAAGTCTTTTAATTTTATTTTCTTGTAATATTCTTTTTGGTATAGGTTTTTTTCCTTCCTGATCTACTTTTATTTTTTCTTTATTCTCTTTATCCATTTATTTATGTAACCCCCTTGTTATCTAATTTTATCTGATTTTGCATTATCTCCAAGTTTTGGATATCTTTTGAATCTGTCTTGAAATCCTTCATCTACATACCATTTAGCAAGTTTTCCTTGTATTGGCTTTGTTCCTGCTTTTAAAATAATAGAGGTATTTTCATCTAAATTATGTATTTCTCCTGCTGTTATAAGAGGTCTGCCAGCATAACTTTTATTATAGTTTACTGATGGTAAAAAACCTCCACCTTTGTATGATTTAGAAGTAGTTAATACTGTAGTATTTCCTATCCTCTTTTCAATATATTGTGCTGTATCTACGTCATTTGTACTGTAGTATATAGAGGTTGTCATATTCCCTAAAAATGAATTGTTTTCTCCATAAATAGCTTTTAACTGCTTCATATCTTGAATGATTATCAAGGCTTTCATTCCATATCCCCGTATATATGAAATAGCTTTATGAAACAGCTCAACTCTTCCTATTGCTGGTAATTCATCCATCAAGAATAAGAATCTATGCTTAAATGCAACATTTTCCCCTCTATCATTAATATCCATATTGTTTGTCAAAATAAAAACTATTTGATTGATAAATAATTTAAGTAATGCTGCTGATATATCTACAGCATTTGGAGGGGTAACAAAGTACAAATCTACTGGCACTTCGTAATTCATTAAATCATCTATTCTAAAATCTGATGAATCAGTATTTCTAGCTATTGTGGGTACCACAAATACAGCTAATTCTGTCTTTGCACTTGAAATTATTCCTGACCTTTCATTTGGAGCTCTCCCCATCATTTCCGCCCCTACTGGACTTACAATAGGGTGTGTTCTTGGTCTTTCTATATCATCTAATATTATTACTTCTCCATATATTTCTTCAAAAAGGCTTTCTTTCCCATCTGAATTATGAATAGCTGTTCTCATTTGTTCCAGTTTATCTTCTTCTGATGAATCAGGAGAAGTAATAAACCTATAAACATCTGCTAAAGAAGCTACTTTATTTTGTTTTATATATAGGACATGCAATATGACTGCTGTTAAATAATTTACTGCACTTGGTCCAAAAAATGGGTCTTTCGCTTTTTCAGGTGCAATAAGTGTTTCAGCTATTATTTTTGCATCTTGATATTCAAAAACTGTTCCCTTTCTAATTTCAACTAAAGGATTATATTTGCAGCTTACACTGTTTATTCCATCTGCTGTAGCCTGAAATCTTAAAACTTTATGTCCTAATACATTTCTTCTGTAAGAAGCTGTATATTGCCAGTTTTCCCCTTTAATATCATTTATAAGACTTCCACCTTTCCAAGTCCAAAGAGTTGGAAGAACAACTGATACTCCTTTCCCTCCCCCTGTTTTAGCAATCATCATAACATGACCTGATGAATTATCAATTAAATCTCTTCCCCATTTATCACGACCTATAAATACTCCATCTTTTTTGTATTCAGGTTCTCTTAATTTTTTATTTATAGTTTGGTTTTTTAATATATTTTTTTGATATATTCCTAATGTTCCTGAATATTTATAGTCTTTTTCGTAAGGTTTCTTTTTAATAATTAACCCTGTTTCCTTATATGGAAAAAATCCCATTTCATCAATATCATTTTTAGTTGCCCATTCTGCCGATCCATGAGTTGTAACCTTTTGTTTCTTGTAATTTATAGCTCCTACAAGAAACATTCCAATTACTAATCCCATAAAAAAGTTTCCATTTGCCTTTTGATATGCTTGTGGTGCATTATCCTTATATTTACCCCATTCAAGATATTTATGTGGAGGATATATTGGTATTTCTTTTACAACCATTAAAGGCTTACCTAGCCCTTTTGCATACCCTGTATATTTAGCAAAAGTTTGAGTTGCTCCCCATAATGCAAAGAAAAAACTACTTAAAAATACTACTGCTGATATTTTCTTTTTAGTTTCTTTTTTCATATTACCAACTCGCTCTTTGAGATTTATATGGTCTTAATATCATGTCTGCATGAACCATGATATTAAATCTATCCCCTGCTTTAATAGTTATAGTAGGTTGTCTGTCAAGAGCTTTTGAAGCGAATTTATCTCCTATTGTAATTATCTGTTCTCCTGCTCCACTTGCTGCTGCATTTCTCCAATTATCATCATTGTCTGTTACTACTGCACCAGCAGCGCCAAGAGCTGATGAAAGAAGAACTCCTTTAAGCAAACTAGCAAAATGATTATTAACTTTTCCTGTTATTCCTGCTTGTCCTGTTAAATCAACTCCTTGCATATTATCAAGGTCAAGGCTGCTTCCATCAGGAAAAATCAAGCGTTGCCATACTACAAGTAACCTTTCTTGACCCCAAGTGACATTACTGTCATATTTTCCTAAAATCCTCGTTCCTTGTGGTATAAGCAAAAACTTATGGTTTATAGTATCGTATATATTTTCTGATACTTGAGCTACAATGGTTTTAGCTGCAAGATCACTATTCATTCCAGTAATTACAACTGCTGGTATGAAATCCCCTGCTGTAACTGTATATGGACTTATTGCTGGTACTATTGCACTATTAAGTATAAAATCATTTCTTTTTTCTCCATATAGAAAAGCTTTTTTAGAAGCTTGTCTATTTTGGTCGTAATCTCCTTCATTTATAGAATTGCTTTGAACTTCTGGTTGTCTTTGTTCTGCTCTAACTGATTTAAAACCTATTGGACTTCTTTTAGCTTTGTTAGCTTCCTCCTGAAGCTTTCTAAGTCTTTCTATTTCCTCTTGATTTACTTGATTTTTTTGTTCTCCTCCTTGATTTATGTAAACTGTATTTACTCCTGTATCTTTTATAGTGTCCTCATATTTTGGCTCTTTAAAATCTATATCCCCATAACCTGCATTGAGGTTAGCTTCTACTTTTTGAACTCCTTTTTTAGAATCCTTAGTTTTATCTTTTCCATTAATGCTAGGACCTCTAAAAACACTTATTATCAAATAAAGAAGAACTGCACCTATTATTATATATATAATCTTAAAATTGATATGCCTCCCTAAAAAAGGAGGTTTAGGAGGTGGTGTAGGATTTTCTTCTTCACGATTTATATTTTCTTCTTCTCTTATTTCTTCATCATCAAACTGGCTCATATTCCACCTCCTAAAGTCTTACTGGGTAATGATCTTTTGGCTGCTTAATAAAGCTACCATCTTTTTTAATAATTATCTTTTTCTTTCCATACTGTAAGATTATTTGATCTACAAGCCTGTCTATTATGAAGTAATTAGTATCAGGATTATAGTTAGCTCTTATCATAGCTTCTTTACCTGTCTGTTCATCGCGCATAAATATAGCTGGTAACTGGTAAGCGTCAGCCTTTTTACTAAGAAGGATAAAAGTTTTTTGCCCATCGTCAAAGACTTGCAGCGGACACCAAGCGTCTTTTGTTTTCTTCCACTCATAATTGTGATTTATATTTTCTAAATTAACTGGTGTTAATTGTGCGTCTTGCTGCTTTCTTTTAAGATTTTTTAACATAATATCTTGTGGGTATTGAAAACTTACCATTGGGTTATACCAATCATTAGCAGCGTGTAAAAAGAAATTGTATGTTCTTTTATTGGTATTTATGATTAGATTAGTTTTTATCCCAGTCATAAATGGCTTTAAAGTAACAATCGTTCTATTTCCATCTTTACTACCTGTTATTCCTTCTTCTACAGTCCATCTTTCAGTATCTCCACCAGCCATAAAAGTGATTTCTTCATCTGGGTTAAAATATATTGTTGTTAAAAAGCCTTCTCTACAGTAGATACGGTACATATCTTTTTCATTATAGACAAAGGTAGTTCCTATATTTTGTCTGGCTGCTTTAGTACCACTTCTTATTTCAGGTTCAGCCATAGAAAAATCTATATATTCTGTGGCTTCTATGTTATAATCAGGATTTATATTTTCTGTTTGATCCGCTGCTATCATAAGTGAAGATAACAGACAAAATATAATCAAAATCTTCTTTTTCATTAATCATCTTCCCCCTTCATAGGTGCTAATTCTTCTATTTTTTCAGTTATTAAATTCTCATAAACAGACTTTATAAAATCTGATTTGTCCTCTTCTGGTAGATTATTTAAAACTTTTTCAAATTCTTTAAGCTTCTCATCTACCATAATATTTTTAATAAAACTAAGTTTTATTTCTAATAATTTTTCTTCTTTTTCTTTGGATATTTTGCTTTCTTCCTCTATCCTTTTTGAAGTTGCAAAAAGTCCATACCATATGAGTATTAAAAAAATATTTAATGCTATCATGTATAAACTTTTATATTTTAAGCCATATAAATTAATTAAAATAAATATACTTACATTAAAAATGATAGCTATTCCTATATTTAAAAATTTTTCTTCTCTTGTTATATATTTCATTATTTCTCTCCCTGCCCTGTTATTTCAGGAGCAAAATTAAAATCTGTTATAGTTATTCCTAAAGGATTTATAATTTTTGCTTCCTCTGTAGCTGGTGCTAATATTTTCACAGTAAATATTCCAGCCATTTTTTCTACTGTTTCTAGACTTCCTTTGATGTAACTTCTTTCAAGCCACCTTACTTGATAGTTATTCTCACTAAGTTTTAAAAGAGAAGTAATTTTTACATCTCTACTTTGTTGCTGTTGAATTTTCTTGTCTATTTCCTCTCTTGCAACAATTTCATTTAGTTTTAATCCAGCTACTTTATCAACAAAGTTATACTGTCTTTTAATAGTTTTGTAGCAAAAAACTATATCTAAAGAAATTGTTCTAGTGTTTATCACATGGTCTGATAGTACAGAATAAATGAGTTTATCATCTATTGTATATTTAATGTTATCTATCACACCTATTGTTTTTATCTCTCCTGCTTCCTTATTAACCTCTACTACATATGGTTTTATTCTTACTTCTTTGGATAGATTGAAGTAGGCTATCCCTGATAAAACAAGTAGTATGAAAGTGGCAATAAAAGCTAATTGCCACTTTTTACATTGATTTGCCATCTGTAGGTAAAGATTAGTACCAGGGTCAAGAGGATTTAAACTTTTCATTTTCTGACCTTTCAATCCTTTCTTAGGTTTGAAATTCATAAAACCTGCCATTTACCTTCTCCTTTTACCCAATTAATACAGAACCACTATATCCAAAGAAACTCGGAACCCATGTACTAGCAAAAAACATGAGGGCTATCCCCATTGCTGCTTTCATACCTTGTTTTCCTCCTTCTTCCATTTGACCGAAAATCATTTTTAGTCCTACTAAAGCAACTGCAAGGATAGCTATTATTCTTGCTGTTGGACCAACTAAAATATTCATTAGTTTGTCAAATACACTAAGCCAAGGTGCGTCTGCTGTAGTAGCCATAGCACTTAGACTAATTGTCATTAGTGTTAAAAGTATTAAATACTTTCTCACTCCCTTAGATTTTTGTTTCAGTTTTTTCATAAAATTTTCCTCCTATAATTTTTGTATTTATAAGCATAAAAAGTCCTTGATTATTTTTACAAGATATTGTATGCAAATATCTACCAACTTTTTGGTAATAAAAAAAGGGGATAATTCCCCTTTTTAGAAGATTTTTATCTCTCAATTCCCTTATTCTTGCTTTTATCTATATTTAATTCTTTCTCTAATTCATATCCCATTACCATTTCTGACGCTTTTTCTGCGTCTTTAATAGCAGTAAATATCTCATTCTTGTCATTTTTTAGTACATCAATCCAATTTTGAATATATGCCTTACTATTTTCTAAATTTCTTTCTGTATAACCTACTCCTTTTTCTTGTCCTATAAAGACACTAGCGAACTCTGCAACAAGTTCCTCCCTTGCGTATTTTTCACTTCCAAAGCTTCCCTTCATTGTACGATTTAATCTAGCTTCATGTCCTGTACTATGAGCTAGTTCATGTAAGGCTGTACCATAAAAGGCTGCCTCTGTTTTAAACTGTTCTTTTCTTGGTAAAACTATTGTATCTATTGTTTCATTGTAATAGGCTTCATTACCTCCATATTTAAAAGTTACTCCACTGTTTTCTATTATCTTATTCAGCTTGTTATAATCTACCTCTACTGTTTTACGTTCTAGTGGAGGTATCCCTTCTATTTGTTCACCATTGAATACAACATATGTTTTCCCCATCGCATATACATTTTTTATCCAATATTCTCTCTGTTTTTCTAGTGATAATGTTCTTAACATTTCTCTATTTAAATCTTTTTTAGTCAATTTATCATAGTATTTAAAAATTTCAATAGATATACCTTTTTCCCCTTTCCTTATTTTCCATTCTTCTTTCTGTGCCTGTTTGAAAGTTACCCATCTATTATCTGTATATCCTTTTTTTATCATTGCTGCATATAATTTTATATTATTTATTCCTCTATACTTTGTTCCTGTTATTGGGTTTTGTATAGGTCCTGATATATTATTCCAATCTTTTTCCCATGGTATTTTTCCTTCTTCAAGGCTCTTTATTACATCATCTACAAATTTTTCTCTTTCTTCCTTAAATTTATTTTTCTTTTCATTTTTAATATCTGGCTCTTTTTCGCTAATTTCATAATTCTTGCCTATATCTTTTTTCTCTTCTAGTAGCCACTCATCTTTAAAACTAAATACACTTTCTTTAGCTACTATATAATGATCTAATAATTCTTTATCTAAGTTTTCAGCTAATCTTTGTAAAAGTTCAGTTGAACTTATATCTTCCTGACTTGGTGTAGGACTTTGACTTGGGTGATTATGAAAAATTGCAATTCCTTTTACCTGCTCATCTAAAAGTGTTGGTATAAGAATTTTTGGATCAATAAAAGCTTTTGTCATTCCGCCTTTAAATAAAATATTTATGTCTGTTACTTTGTAGTCTTTATCATATTTTATTACTCCAAAGTTTTCTTGATTGGATTCTTGATATGACACCTTTAAAATTTCTTTTATTCTCTCTTTATCTTTTACAACATCTAAGCCTGGCAGTTCTTTTTTAGTGTAATAATCCATAAATTCGTTATACTCTGGAGCTTTCACAATTTCTATATCTTTACTATGATTTTGAGTTGCTTTTTGATTTATAATATCTTCTTCATGAAGCATTAATATTTGTTCATCTATATTAGAAGAAATTCTCAAATCATTATCAATTTTTAATGTTTCAAGAATACGATAATCTGCAATCTCTAAATTATTTTCTAATTCTTGTATTTTGTCTTTATTAGTAATAATTTTATCAATATCTCCTTCATGATAAAGTAAAATTACTGATCTTGCCTTTTCATCATAAGATTCTTTCATAATTTCTTTAAAAGGGCTATCTATATTTATTTTAGTATCCTTCTGTAAATTAAAATTACTGTCCAACATGAGTATTTGTACTTCATTTTTATTTAAAGATACATTATTTTTCAAATATTCTTTTAATTTATCTCTGCCTTGAAATCTTATCTTTTCAACATCTAAATCTTTTTTGGCATATTCAAGATATTCTGATAATTCTTTCACTTCTTTGTCATTATTTTTTAACTTTAAATAAAGATCTTCTTTATTCTCACAGTTAAAATACTGATATAAATTACTTTTCATTTTCAATCACTTCTTTTTCTTCATAGTAATTAAAAAACTCTTTAAAGTCCTTTACTATTTGTTCTTCCTTGTGTTCTTCACTTTTCATATACTCTAATAATTCTTTATAATTAGATACTCCTAAGTCTTTCATCAGTTCCTGTAGTCCATTTTCTTGTTCCTTATAATATTTCTCTCCTAATAGTAGTGTAGACGCTGTTTTGTCTGTTATAATAATTTCTCCTTCTCCTTCTTCATCAAAAGGATCATCTTCTATAGTTCCTCCTAACATTCCTATCATTTCTTCTGGTGTTTTTGTTGAAAATGGATTTCCTATCCTCATATCATTTACATATTTTATCTTCTCTATTTCATTTCCCAGTTCATCAAAGACTATCTTCCAGCCATGAAGCTCTCCTTTTCTATTTAAAGGACATCTTTCTTTTAACTTCCCATTTTCATGAAAACTCTCATAAAATTTTTTCTCTTCCATCTTTCTTCCTCCTTAGTATTTTCTTGACTTTTTAGTAGATTAGGTATATAATTCAATTACAATGCGTTTCAATGTAACACTCAGGAGATATCTGCCGTAACCAGATATCTCTTTTTTTTTACTCTTAAATATGCTAATATATACTGGTGCGGCGGTTTTTAAAAAACTATCCCTTAAAGAAGGGGGGTGTTACAGTTGAAACGCATAATTATATTTATAATTTTATTCTTCCTGATGTACAAAGTACTTCACTAGAATGAAATTCTAAGCCGCTGCATAGGGACTGGTAGTTACGAACCAGTCCTCTCTTTATTTCTTGTCATTTTTTAAAAAATATATTCTCCCTTCCTGGTAGCAAAAATTTCTATAGCTATTTTCTTTTCCATGAAGCCTGTCTAAATAGCCAAGCATAATAGCTAAATTTACTTCTGTTACTCCTGCTATTTCAAATAATGCTCCATAAGTTATTAGCTTATGGTTTCTTGCCTTTTTCTCTTCCCTTGTTAAGGTTGATATTACCTCTTCATCATGCCTGTCTATTTCCTTTAATATTTCCTCTCCATAGATTTTTAACTTTTCCTGATCTACTGGCATAACTTTTTTAAATTGAAATAAATGACCTAATATTATCTCTTGTGAATAAATAAATAGCTGGGTAACTTCTAAAGCTAACCCTAGCCTTAAAAGTTTTTTGGCTCTAGCTCTCCTTTGTTTTTTGTTCTCCCATATCTGCTGCTGCCTTTCCTTGATTGTTATTTTCCGAAGATTCACTTTCCCTTTTTTCAACTGTTTTTCCAGTTTCTTTATCTTCTCTTTCTGTGTCATCAGGCTTGTTTTTTTCATTTAATTTCCTCTTTTCAATCCTTACAGTATTTCCATTGTTATAAAATATGCTTTTCCCTGTTCTCACTTCATTATTTGCATTTCTTTGCTCTTGTTCCATCAACACACTAGCTGGTATAATCTCTCCCATAACAGCAGTGTTAAAACAAAAATTACAAAGCATTAATGATAATAATATTCTTTTCTTTAGATTTCCCATGAGTTACCCTCCTTTTCCAATTTAATATCAAGATTGTTGTACCCTGTTTCTCCATTATCAAGACTTTTTAAAAATCTTGATAATTTATTAAGTTCTCTTGTCACTCCTGTACTTCTCATTCCGTCTGGTCTGTTAATTTCTCTAATTTTATTGATTCCTTTAAATACTTTTTTCTTTTCTTTTTTCTGTAGTACCTCTCTTTCTTCAATTCCTTTTATTTTATATAAAACTTGCTTGTTTATATTCAAAGCTCTTGTAGATGACATCTTATCTTTTTCAAACTTTTTAAGTGATGAACTGTAGATAGATTTTATCTCCTTTGTTTTATCTCCTAAAAACTCACTGCCTTTATATTTCTTTAAAAGTTCTGTTTCTCTAACTAATAATTTATTTATCAGTACATTCTTTTCTGTGATCTCTTTTGTTAGTGTTTGTTTTCTAACAAAAGATAACTTCCCTAATCCTTCTAATTCTTTCTTGTTTCCTTCTATCTCCTTTTTAAGTCTTTCTCTTTCCTTATATCCTAAAGAGTATTCCCCTTTAGTTATCTTATTTAAAGCTATCAGTTCTAATGGTGTATAACCTTCCTTAGTCTTTAACGGTTTTCCAGTTAAAAGATTATTCATATTAGTAATTGCTTTATCATATTTTTCAATATTTGCTCTATCCTGATTTACTTTATTTTGATATTCTACTCTGTATTCTTTTATAACTGGCTGTATCTTCTTAAAGTCCATCTTTGCTATTTCATCAAGACTTCTATTGTATGTGTCCTCCATTACATCAAGCCTGTTATGAAGCTTAAATAAGCTCTTATTATATTTTTCATTCTCATTGTTCTTTATAAAGTATTCATAAGAATTTTTGAGTTTCTCAAACTCAATAATATTTTTAAAATGTGAAGCAAGATTATTTTCTACTGGCTGCTGCTGTCCTTTTTCTTTTACAGTTAATAAATCTTGTATTACTTTCATTTCGGTTCTTCTAGTATCTTCAACATATTTTAAAGTTTCTGCAAATTTTCCATCAGCTCTATCAAAGTCTTTAAAAATACTTTCAGTTATTTTTGAATATTCTTGATCCGTTTTCTCTATTTTGATATTAAGTTCATTTATTTTATCTTGTATTTCTTTTCTTTCCTCTACAGTTCCAAAGTGACTTGCATTACTTTTTTCAAGTTCCAGCTCTTTTAATTCTTTCTGGTATCTTAAACTGTTATGTGCTAATCCTTCTATCCTGTAATTACTCAACATTTGCATAGCAAAATGAGAGTTATCCTGTTTCTCTAACTCTTCTAATCTATATCTTAATTCCTCAACAAGTTTATCATCGTATCTACTCTTGATTTTTTCTTGATTACCTTGATTTTTTTCAATTTTTTTCTTCTCTAATTCATAAACTAAATTAATGTTATATTTTGTTTTTAATAGGTTATTATACAGTTCTTTTTCTCTTGTATAATCCCTTTCAAGTTGATTTAATACTCTAATATATTTATCTGACATTGTGTATTTATTAGCAATTTCCATTACTCTTTTCTGTGCTTCTTGTTCCTCTTTTATAAGTTCTTCATTGAAAGGATAAGCTATACGCTTCTTTTCAACTGTTTTCATTTCCTTTATAGCTTTATTAAATTGACCTTTACTAAGAATATTTACAGCCATTCTTTTTAGTCCTGCTTCATCTAATCTTTGGCTTCCATCTGCAAGTTCCATAGATTTTATTTTTTCTATTCTTGATATAAGCTCATCTTTAGTAGGAATAATTTTCCCTTGCTTAATAGCATAATCTCTTTCTTTAGCTGCTTTTATCTCTTTAGCTTTATTGTATTTTTCAACTTCTGTTCTCTCTGCTTTGCTTAAACTCATATATCCAGCAACTTTTATTTTTTGTAAAATTTTACCTGATATATTAACTGCTGGTCTGTTTAATGTTTCTGCCTTTGCATAGTCTCCTTTTTGTAAAGCTTCATTTCTTCTATCTTCAAGACTTCTACAGTCTATTCTTGCTTCATATCCATGAGATTTTAATACTTCATTTGCTGTAACTTCCCATGACTTTCTAAGTCCTAATAATCTTTCTTTTTTCTTCCATTCTCTGTCTTTTTTAGCTCCTCCTAATTCTGGATTTTTGCTATTAGCTTTTTTAAAAAATCTTTCTAATTCTCTGTCTATTCCATCTAGTTTTCTTTCAGAAAACATTAGATGACAATGTAAGTTTTTTTCCCCATTTTCATTAAAACTTTCATGTATAGCAAAAGAATAAGGGAAGTCATTCCCTATTTCTTTTTTAACATACTTTTGAATTAACACTACAGCTTGTGTATGTGTTAGTTCATTTGGTATGTTAAGTTCAAGTTCTCTATAAGCATTTCTATTGATACCTTCGTTCTGATCTGCTGCTTCCCAAAAAGCAAGTGCATTATTACCATCAATAAAAGATATATTCCCTGATTGTTTAAATACCAAATCTTCTTTTGCTTTATAATCATTTTCCCTTAAAATGTAGGCTGCATGATTTTTAGCATATCCTACTTTTCCTCTTTTATAACATAATCTGAACTCTGCCACGCAGCCTACACCTCCCCTAAAACTTTCAAAATTGCGAGAGCATTTTGAAAGCACGATTCCATATCTCATAGAGATATGGGTAAGCGTGCCTTTTCAATATTTAAAAATCGCCGTTTGGCGATATTTAAAGTTCTGTGTACAGAAATTGAAAAGGACCTTATTTTTTGAATTAAAAAATCACTTAAAAATTTTAATTTTATTAGTTGATTTAATTAAGTGAATATAATATAATGTTGATACATATAAGCATAGAATATCTCCCAATGAACCTTTGTATTTTAAGGATTCCTATTTCCGTAATACACCTTTTTTTAGCTCTTACTTATTATTTCATTCACAATTCATCATTATATGTATCACATCGTTCTACATATTTCATTAATTTTCCTGTTTTAAATGTAGTAATTTACTATATTTTAATTTCATTTTAATAATTAATTCTTTTACATCTTTTTTTTTAAATTCCTACATGATATAATATTTACTACTATTACTATCTAAGGGAGAGTTTTAAGAAAATGAATTGTAGAGGACAAGAAGTAAAAAGATTACAAGATGAAGATTTAATTAAAATCCGTGCATATCTTAGAGAAGCTAATAAGATATGTTTTCTTAATTTTATAAATATTGGGGTTAATGTAGGTCTTAGAATTTCTGATTTAGCCCAATTTCGTTTTGAAAAAATGACTAGAGACTGGAAAATGACTATTAAAGAAATGAAAACAGGAAAGGTAAGAACTGTAGTATTTAATAATACTTGTAAAGAGGCTATTATAGACCTTAGAAGATATTATAAAGAATTAGGCTTTAAAACATCTACAGGTTATTTTTTTAAAAGTCTTTCACATTACAATGTGAAACATAAAATTGATATGTCTATTACCATTAATGGAATGAGCAGGGAGTTTTTAAAATTAAGAGATATGCTCTCTATTCAATACCCTATTGGCTCACATTCTTTGAGAAAAACTTGGGGATATCATGTGTATAAGGGTACTTTAAATATTGCTTTACTAATGAAAGCTTTTAATCATTCATCTGTAGAACAAACTTTAAGATATATTGGAATTGAAGATGAACATATTTTTGATATATACCATAATTTTGAAATATAGGTTAAAAGAATATCTATTATGAGTCTACCCCAATATTGAAGGAAAATGAAAGTAAAATAAAAAAAATAAGAATGAACTCTATTCATTTTTTAAAGGAGAGAATTAAATGACAAAATTTAAAAAGCTTCAAATAAATACTAAAAATGCAGAAATACTTTGGAAAGAGACTGAAGGCATTGCTCCTTCAAACGTAACACAAAAACTAGAAAAAGCTATGTTAAATTGGACAGTAGAATTAACTGAGTGCCTCAGTATTTGGTTAGAAAAAGGACTAAGTATGTCAGATGGAGAATTAATACTAGCAAGAGTCAATTTAGGTACTATTGTTGAATCTTGGTTTAAATTATTTTATTGTGTACATTATAATGATTATTTAAAAAAACCTCAAAAAAATAAAAATAAAATTATTGAGCCAAATAATATGACCCTTGAAACTCTTAAAAAATTTAGTATAGGTCCCTTATTTGATTCTGAATTAGATAATACTTATATTTGGATAGATAAAATACAAAAACAAAGAAATGCTATTCATGCTTTTAACTTAAAAGAGATTGGAACTCCTCAAGAATTTATAGATGATGTAAATCTTTTATCTGACTTTGTAGATAAAATTGTATTACAATTACCCGATTTAGAAGAAGCTTTAGGGTATTTACCAGAGGGTTATGAAACTATTCTACCCTTTTAGGAAAACTCATCTTGATAGTGTATAAGTATTATGCTATGCGATAAATATAAAATCATCCCAATAGGGTGTAGTCTATTGACACACTGTTTTTAAAATGGTAAAATGGGAATCAATAAAGTCTCACAAGGCTTGTCTCACTTATGGAGGTATAATTTTGAGAAAAATAGAATATATAAGAGTAAGTTCTGAAAACCAAAATTTAGATAGACAGTTTCATCAATTAAATGAAATTGGAATGGATTTAATTTTTCAAGAAAAGGTTTCTAGAACAACTACAAATAGAAAAAAATGAAAAAAATACAATTCAGAATAGGGACTGGTTTATAGAAATTTTGTCAATGAAGTTGATGCTGAGGAATAAGAAAGAAGCAACAGAACTGTACAATATAATAAATCATGGAAGAGTGTCAAGAAAAACAGCACTAGAGGAAAAGATTTATTTACACAAACTCTATAGTGAGCTTTATATAAATATAATTCAGTATCACTTATCAATATAGAAATATTTTGAAATACTGAAAAAATTGAGATTAGTAAATAATCTAACCATTGGAAAAATAATGAAAAAGACTAAAAGAATTAAAATTCTTTTAGTCTTTTTTAATTTAGCAAATTTAAACATTTAAGAGAGAATATAACACTATCTGTGTCTAATGAGATTATATTATCTTTTTTGGGAAAAGTACAGTTAGAAGTTATTTGTTCGCTATTAGAAGAAAAATATCATGTGGGCGTGGCTATGAAAGAGCCTTCGGTTATTTATCTGGAAAGACCGCAAAAAAAAGCGAGCTACACGATTCATATTGAAGTGCCGCCGAATCCGTTTTGGGCATCTATTGGTTTGACTGTAACACCGCTTCCTGTTGGAAGCGGAACACAATATAAAAGCGAGGTATCTCTCGGCTATTTAAACCAAAGTTTTCAAAATGCCGTCATGGAGGGTGTGCGTTATGGAATGGAGCAGGGCTTATATGGCTGGGGAGTGACAGACTGCCAAATTTGTTTTGATTATGGAGTTTATTACAGCCCGGTCAGCACCCCCGCTGATTTTCGTTTTCTTGCGCCTGTCGTGTTGGAGCAGGCATTGAAAAAAGCAGGAACACAACTGTTGGAACCATACCTTTCCTTTACCCTTTTTGCACCGCAGGAATATCTTTCACGGGCTTATAATGACGCACCAAAGTATTGCGCAATCATTGAATCAACCAGACTTGAAAAAGATGAAGTTATTTTTAAGGGGGAAATCCCTGCCCGTTGTATTGGTGAATATAGAAATGATTTGAATTTTTATACAAATGGAAGAAGTGTCTGCATTACAGAATTAAAAGGGTATCAGGAAACTTCCGGCGAGCCTGTGTTTCAGCCACGCCGCCCGAACAGCCGTTTAGACAAGATCCGGCATATGTTTCAGAAGATAATGTAACGTCTTGCGCAATGCAAGCGTTCATTGCTGGCTATTGCGAAATATCATTGATAAAATCAGCATCAGAGAGGAGGAACCATTTTGAACCAGAAACAGACGGATATTACAACAGGAAAGCAAATACGTCATCTGCGAACACAATCGGGAATGACACAGGAAGAACTGGCTGGGGAATTGAATGTTACCCGGCAGGCGCTATCGAATTGGGAGAGAGATGTTAATGAACCCGATTTAAATACGTTGAAAAAAATTTGTTTTCTTTTTGGAGTCCACATGGACGATTTTGCGAAGGAGGTAATAACAAAAATGGAAACATGTGAAAAAAAAGAGATAGGAAGGGCTGAGAAGTTTGCCCTTCCTGCGCGGCAGTCGGGCTTGTTTCACAAAACAACCCACTGATTCGTAAAGGAGAATGTAACTTCATGTTTGCTAAAAATTCAAAGGCATATTCTGTCTACCTGCTGTTCCGATTTGTCTGTTCCCTGGCGGTTTCTATGTCCACAGTGCTTTCCATCGTGTACCACCTGGAGGTGGTGCAGCTGGATGCTTTCCAGCTTGTCCTGGTAGGGACGGTTCAGGAGACCTCCTGCTTTCTGTTCGAGATGCCCACCGGTGTGGTGGCGGATTTGTATAGCCGTCGGCGCTCGGTGCTGATTGGAATGTTCCTCTACGGCCTGGGCTTTCTGATGGAGGGTGCGCTACCGTGGTTCGCGCCGGTTCTGCTGGCCCAGGTTGTCTGGGGTTGCGGTGATACCTTCATCACCGGCGCTCTGGAGGCGTGGATTGCCTCGGAGGAAGAGGACAAACCCATAGACAAGGTGTTCCTGCGGGGCAGTCAAATGGGGCAAATCGGCGGCGTTCTGGGCGTGGTGCTGGGCACACTGCTGGGAAACATAAACCTGCAAATGCCTCTCATCTTGGGGGGCAGTTTGTGCTTGTTGTTGGGGCTGGTGATGGTTCGCATCATGCCAGAAACCAACTTCTCCCCTGCTATTGAGGAACGGCAGGGCTTGCTTAAAGACTTTGTCTGCCTGTTCAAGCTCAACCTGGGCTTTGTGAAAGGCGCACCTGTGTTGCTGGCGCTCTTAGCAATCACACTATGCGGGGGACTTGCCAGTGAAGGCTTTGACCGGCTCTCCACCGCTCATTTTCTGGATGACACGGTAATACCCGTTATCGGGCCGCTGAACAGCGTCACTTGGTTCGGTGTTATCAGTCTTATCGGCAACGGCTTAGGTATTCTGGCTTCTCAGTTGCTCATCGCCCGCATGGAGAAAAAAGGGACTGTCAGCCGAACCAGTGTGGTCATGTCCACCAGCGCCGGGTATATCCTGTTCCTGGTTCTCTTCGCGGTGGGGCGGAGCTTTTGGTTCATGTTGTTGGTGTTCCTGCTGGCGGGGCTTATGCGCACCATCAAGGAGCCTGTGCTGGCCGCCTGGATGAACGACCAAGTGGATGAGAAAATGCGCGCCACAGTCTTTTCCACCAGCGGACAGCTGGACTCTTTCGGGCAGATCATCGGCGGGCCTATTGTGGGGCTGGTAGCCCAGCAGGTGTCCATACCCTGGGGGCTGGTCTGTACCGCTTTCCTGCTGTTGCCCGCGCTGTTCTTAGTGCCGGTGGCGGGAAAGAAGCGGGATTGATATGGCATAGTTAAGTTTACTGACGAGCGGGAGATTACTTCCGCTCGTCTTCATTTAGTAGCGCAAAATTTGAGGACTCTTTATTTCCTTATTCGGTATAGCGGAGGCGGCTGTCAATTCGACATAATTTTCTTGTGATACTTTACCGTACATGAGCATTGGAGCCCGGGTTATCCGAGCCGTAGCCCTCCAGCAGATTGACCACGCCCCACACGCCAAGGCCAGCACCGAGAGCAATAACGAGGGTCTGTAAAGTGTCGATTGCAGATGAGAAAAATGCCATATAAGCCTCCATTTCTCCGGGATTTTCCCGGTAACAAAAAAGCCGCCCATGCAGGCGGCAGGTTACAAACTTCGGGACACTTTGTCTCGAAGCGTTTATGCAAAGGCGTCTGGATCGTCGATGTCATCATAGTTGAGGATGTCCTCGTCCTCTTCCGTGAGTGCATCGTCCGGCACAGCCACCTCATACATCGTACACGCCTCGTTCAGCCCGGGCCGCCTGCGGCGGTTAATGAGCCTGTCGAGGTCAAAAGCGTTTTTCTGTTTATCGGCCTCCGCCGTATAACGGTAGTTCGGATGCCGTTTCAGATCATACTTGGGAGAGAAGAACGGGGGCAGGCCCCGAAGCTGCAAAATACATTTATCTCCCGGCATGGTTGCAAGTTCGGCTGGGGTCATCAGTTCCCGGCCCAGCCGCTGGGTATTTTGACTGTAGCTTTCCGACTGACCACGGGAGCGGCTGTCAGTCTGCATACTGATTGTGGCTTTTCCCAGCCAGTTCTCGGATATTTCCTTGATGGTGCTGGCTTCGCGGCCACCGAGGAACACCACGCTGTCCATGTTGCCGAGGATTGTCTCGGCGTGCTTATCGTAAATGGCCTTGCACTGTGCCAACTGTTGATACAGCAGGCAAAGACTCACCTCGCGGGAGCGGATAACCGCGACCAGCTTTTCGAGCTGGGGCACCTGTCCCGTGTTGGCTGCCTCGTCCCACAGCACCCGTACATGGTGCGGCAGGCGGCCACCGTGAACATTGTCCGCCCGTTCACACAGGAGGTTGAACATCTGCGAAAATGCAAGTGCCACTAAAAAGTTGTAGGTCTGCGTGGTATCGGAAATAATGAAGAATACCGCCGTTTTCCGATCTCCGATGCGGTCAAGCTCCAATTCGTCATAGGCCATGACTTCACGAAGCTGCGGGATGTCAAAGGGAGCCAGCCGCGCACCGCAGGAAATTAAAATGCTTTTTGCCGTCTTGCCAGAGACAAATTGTCAAGGACTTTTTAATCAAATTCACAAAAAAGGTGCCAGAAGCACCGTATGGCTCCTGACACCTCGTTTGATAGATTACATTTTTCCGTTCAGCAGGTCTTTGCAGAGATACGCATAGTCTGGCAGCTGGTTGATATATGGCTCCCAGCGCCGCTTGATTTCGGCCAATTCCAGCGGATCGGCTGCTTCCAGTGCATGATCGTTGCCTGTCATATATAAAACATCCGTAGCAACATCATCCAAACACCTGCCGCAGAGATCAGCAGCTGATTCTATCCTAATGCCAGTATCCACATAAAGCGGATTGACGCCAATCGCCAGCCAGACATAGCCTACCTTGTCCGACCAGAGCAGTTCAAAATCAGGGCTTTGCCGCAGATGTTCCGCAAAGACCTCCTTTACTCGTTCAATTTCATGCTTCTCTTTTTCTGTGTAAAGCATTTTCGTGTCCTCCTTGACAAAAATTTTGGTGCGTACCATCATCAGTTTAGCACAAGGCGGCTTCGTTTATCAGTCTGTCACATCTGCTGAATTTCATTTTTGAGCATACGCTTGATTTTATCGCTCATGGTTTCTGTGCTGGTATTGCTGAAATGGACATGAACCTTGTAGGTTGTCTTGCCGATTTTCTTTACCATCGCTGGCGTGTTTTCCGGCGCTCTGGACGCAGTAACGGCGTCTGCCACCTGCATAGTACGGGGTTCTTTGTTCATGGCGCTCCTTTCTCCGAACGGGTCTGTGCCGCCCGGTAAAAAATCAGTCGTGCTTACTGTTTACAATGTCTTTTGCTGTCTGTCGGGTAGCACCGGCATTTTCTTCCCGGAAATTCTTCCCGTCAAAGAGAATCGGCGCACACCGTTCCAGAATACGGTCATAGATACGGGCGTGGGCCAGATCAGGCGGGTTTTTCAGCTCGGACAGTTTCAAGTTTGTTGTGATAATCATGGGTCTGCGGCTGCGATAGCGGCTGTCAATGACGAAAAACATCTGCTCCATAGCATATTCGGTACTGCGCTCTACTCCCAGATCGTCAATGATAAGCAGGTCATACTCGTCAAAGCTGGCAATAAACTCCGACCTGTCCTCAGAGAACATCCCGGTCAGGCGGTTCAGAATGGTGGGAAAGTTCGTCATCAGCACCGGCACATCCCGGTCAAGCAAAGCATTGGCAATACATCCGGCGAAAAAAGACTTGCCGGTTCCCACATCTCCAAATAGCAAAAGCCCGATATTGCTCTTATATGCCTCTTTCCAGTTCTCCACATAGGCGTGAGCCTTGTCCATCAATGGGTTTTGCCCGTTGTCGTTGGCAAAGGTGTAGTCATAGAGATAGCGGTCTTGCAAGCCCTGTGCCTTTCGGCGTTTGATACGCTCCATGCGGCGCTGCCGTTCTTCAGCAGCCTTGCGCTGCTCCTCAGCCTCCCGCTGGCACTGGCAGATGCAGCGCGGCATAAAGTAGCCGGATTTCCCAAAGCATGGCACAACGGTCTGCCTCTGGCCGCCGCACTTCTTACAGTGAATGAGGCCGTCTGCCGGGTCTATGTACTCGTCCCCGGCCAGTTCCACACCGGCGGCTGCCTTGTCGATCAGCGCCCGGATTTCTGCGGTAATCTCAATCATACGGTTTCATCCTCCTTTACGCTGTAATCCCGGTTGCGGGTGGGCGGGGCCGCTTTTTTCGCGTCCTCACCGGCCCAGCGCCGGATGGTGGCGGCATGGCTCTGATACCGCTTGCCGGTAGAAGCCATGTACTCGGACAGCTTTTCGATGTACTGGCCCCATACAGTGGGAAAGCTGGCCTGCAAGTCTGCCATTTCCTCGTCCGTCAGGAAAACATTCTGGTAACGGCCATAGGCGCGGGCGGAGCGTCCCTTCTCTATCTCTCTCTTTATCTCTATCTCTTTCTCTAACTCTATCTCTATCTCTGGTGGACGAATGTCGGACAAATGTCCGCCGTTTGTCCGGGGCGCAGAAAGCGCCTTATTTTGGAGCCTTGCAGCCCGCTTTCGCTCAGCCTCGGTAGAGGACTGGCCGATTAAAAGTTCGATGTTGCTCATGTAGAATGTGCCGCTGTCCAGCACCTCCACAAGACCCAGCTTCAGGAAGATTTGCAAGGCCCTCTCCACAGTGCCGATCTGCTGGCGGGTGATGGTGGCGATCATCTGCGCCGTGTAAGGAATGTCCTCGTCAAGCTGGAGCCGTCCGCCATGTTTCAGCGATTTCAGATACAGCTTGAGCAGAATGTTGGAATACAGCACACCATCCTGCATACTTTCCAGCAGCACGATGGAATCATCGTCAAAATAGTTTTCTTTGAGTTTCAGGTAATAATATTTTCGGTTGTCTGACATAGGGTTCCTCCTTGGGGTTTCTCTTGGGATTCTGTACGCATTTTAAGGCCGTTTTAGGGGTCAGAGGATAAATCTATCAGCCTGCCTTTGACACCCTCGAAAAAAGCCTTGATTTACAAGGGTTTTTCAGCCCCTAAAGCGTGACATTTCTCCCGTTGTTTCCGCTTGCGCTTTGCGGCATTGATCCGCTTCATGCGTGCGGCACATTCCGGGCAGTATTTGGCCCGGTTGGAACCGGGGGTAAACAGCGCCCTACATACGGCGCACTTTTTCGCATTCAGCCGGTGGAACAGCGCCGTTTCCAGTTCCTTATCCTGCGGCAATACCGCCGTCCGAAACCACCTGCACAACAGGGAATAGGAAATGGACTGGACACAGACACATTCCTCCCCATCGTCCAGGGCGATACAGTTTCCGTCGATGTAGTTACAGCACTCATGCACCAGCCTCCGCACTCTGCGGTACTGGCGGTAATCCATGACGGGGATAGGTTCAGACTTATTGTTCTTCATAAATGATTTCTTTCATAAAGCCGGTAACCTCCTTGAATGAATTTATTGTTAAATATTCGTGCAAAGTATTGTTTTCTTCGTGCAAATGGCATATACTATAATTGCCAGCAGAAAGGGGTTGATCGTATGGCTGGAAATACCACAAACATCAGTATCCGCATGGACGCAGATTTGAAAGCGCAGGCGGACGCACTGTTTACTGAACTTGGCATGAACCTGACTACGGCGTTTAACATCTTTGTGCGCCAGTCGCTTCGTGAAGGCGGCATTCCCTTTGAAGTAAGGCTGGAACAGCCGAACAAAGAAACGGTTGCTGCCATGCTGGAAGCGGAAAGGATTGCAAAAGACCCGTCTGTAAAGGGCTACAATGACCTTGACGAGTTGTTTGCTGACCTGAAAAGATGAAAGAAACCAAATATACCGTCAAGTACACGACCAGTTTCAAAAAAGACTACAAACGAGCCATCAAGCGTGGCTTGAAGA
>OGER01001016.1_pt1 | contig 25011 bp, 21 predicted proteins | sample 1570691 | NCBI WGS metagenome assembly OGER01 (sample SAMEA2582143, study PRJEB24529) | metagenome | biome: Human gut stool | place: China | collected 2011
AAGTATAGTAAAACACTAGCATTTCCTAATGCTTATTATGAGAGCTTCTCGAATTCAGGGCAATCCGTTGAATTATTTTGCGCTTACTGTACTTCTTCGTTCATGTATTCTCTTTTCCTTTCATATTGCATGACTATAACATACAATCTATAATTTTCACACTATAACAACCATTAAAATTTCTTGTTTTTTTCCTCTAAACATTTACCTGCATCTTTAAAAAAACTAATCGTAATCATAACAATAACAATTCCGATTGGAAATGCTGCAATAATGCTCACTGATTGCAGATTACTCATCGAACTTTCTGCAAAAAGCAACGCTATCGGAAGTAATATTAACAAGATACACCACATCAACTGTATTATTTTATCAGGTTCCTTTCCATTCTCTAAACTATGATAACTATAGCATGACGCTGTTAATGCAATTGAATCAAACGATGTAGCATAAAATGCAACCATAGTTATTAAAACTGCTACCATCACAATTGGTGCACAAGGCATAGTACTTATCATTGAAACAATTAATTGATATAAATCGCCAGTTTCATTATATATTGCTATAAAATCTGTCACACCCGACATCTGTAATCCCATGGAATAGTTTCCCAGAATAATAAAGCTTGTCAAAGTCGATCCTACTCCAAATCCATACCCACCTAAAATCACTTGACGAACTGTTCTTCCTCTTGAAATATTTCCAATAAAAAATGGGGCTGCCACACACCAAACCATCCAATATGCCCAATAATATATTGTCCAATTTTGTGGAAATTCTGTCGTTCTCAGAGGGTCTGTATAAGTTGATAATTCAAAAAAATTTTGGATCATTTTTCCTAATGAAGATATTCCAGTCTCAATAATATACCTTGTCTCTCCGCCAAAAAGTAATACAAAAAACAGCAACCCAAAAAATAAATATATACATACCTTTGCTAAAATGCTTATTCCTTTAAATCCATGTAATAATGAATACGTATAAACAAAACATGTTACAAGTAAAATAACTATATTAATTAATGTCCTGCTAACATGTATGTGAAATAGTGTTCCTATAATTTCTGCCATTAATGGTGTTGCAACACTAAATGTTGTTGCCGTACCTGCCAGTAATGCAAAAACAGCCAAGAGATCAATAATTCTTCCCGGCAATTTATCTGTATATTTTCCAAGAATTGGACGACAAGCTTCACTATACTTCTGTTTTGTTCTGTTTCGCACATGAAGCATAAATCCGAATGCAACTGCAAGTACAAGATAAAATCCCCAAGGAATAAAACTCCAATGAAAAAGGGGAAATACACCTGCCCAATCTTGCATTGTCCCCAATTCAGTAATATGTGGATCTGTTGCGTACAAAATCCATTCCGAAAACGAATAAAATAAAATATCTGCCGCCAATCCACATGTGAACATCATAGCTCCCCATGTAAAAAAATTATACTTAGGTTTTTCATCCTGCTCCCCCAGCACTATATCTCCATACTTTGATATTGCCATAAAAATAGATATCAAAAAAATACCTAATCCTATAACCAAATAATAGCTTCCCAATGTATCCCCTAAGAAATAACGTATTTTCCCTAAAATAATATTTGATTGCTCAGGCAACAAGAAAAAAAGAATGCATAGTATAACAATACTTATAAGCGGAACTATTGTAATCATCCAATCAATTTTTTTATCTGCCGAACCACCATCCTGTATTCTCCTATTCATTTTACATTTCCTCCAAATATTTTTCGTAACTATTATCTACAGCAATTAATTCTGCCATATTATCTATTTCAATAATATCTGTTCTATTCATCGGCCAAATACCTAATTCATATTCCTCAAAATGACAAAACATCGGTATATCATCCCAATATATTTGCCGGTTCATTTTAATTTCAAATTCTATTTCCAAATGCTTTTTTAATTTTTTTCCGTCTTCTGCTGTCCACCTTGATATACTATAAAGCTGCCATCCACGTTTTCCTCCGTTTCTACTGCACGCCTTTACAATTCCATTTTCAACAGTTTGTAACCACTCATTCGTTTCCTCCTCTATCCACACACTATTGTATCCAGACTTTTCAAATTCCGGACATAAAATCTTACTATTATAAATAATTTGATCTCCATCCAAAATAATTACATCTTCCAAATAGTTCCTTGCAACATAAAGCGAAGCAATATTATTGCAGACATTGTAGTACGGATTTTCTATTAACTTAAGTCCTGGATATTGTATCTCAAGGCTTTTAAATTGTTCCTTTAGATATCCAACTACAACATATATTTCATATATTTCATTTTCATGTAATGCCTCTATTACTGTATCAATTATCCTTACACCATTAACTACTACTAATGGTTTTGGAGTCTTTAATGTCACAGGTTTCATTCGATTTCCCAATCCTGCTGCCATAATAATAGCTCTTTTTATCCTATGCATTTTTTATTGTCTCCTCTTTTCATTGTCCAACTCTTCCAGTTCCATTTGTACAATTCTGTAATATTCCTTTGCATATCGGTATTGTTTTAACGAATATTCTCCAAACTCAACCCCCAATTTGCTTTTATATTCGCACCAATTACTCCATAACAATCCACAAACTGCAATATAACAATATATCTTTATTCTTACTTCTTTGCAGCATCCTTCAACAAAATATGCATCTATTAATTGATCCATTTGCTCTTTATTATATAAAGAATAAATCCCGAACATAGCTATATCAACATGTGGGTCCTGCATACCGGCATATTCCCAATCAATGAGCCTAATTTGTTCTTTTCCATCTATTTTAACAAACAAAAAATTATCAGAAACGGCATCAATATGTGTAAGTACCTTTTCTTCAACATGCTGATCTATATAAGACTTTAACGAAAGGACATTTTCCTTTGTCTGTTTATAATCGCTATATACAGAAGGATTTCCTTCCCATAGGTCTTCATAAAACTCTAATTTAGAGAACAAATCAAATTCATGCTCAACCTTTATTTTCATTTCATGAAATTCTCTTAAATATTTCATACATAATTTTACATCTTTTATATCTACTGGATTGCACACTCTTACTCCTTCCAAAAATTCTGTTATCTTGTAACCATTTTGAGGATTAATGTACACAATATTATCACATATATTTTTTTTGTCTATCGCCTTATATACGCATGCTTCCTGCTTTCGATTAATCAATTCGTCCGTTCCTTCACCCGGAATACGCATAATATATTTTTTTTCTTTACAACTAAATAAAAATGAACGATTTGTCATTCCTTTTTTCAAAACCGTTATATCCTTAATGTCTTTAGGTGTAACTTTCAATGCATTGCAAATAACATCTATGGCTTCAACTTTCAATTGATTAGAATTTTCATCTAGTTCTCTTAATTGTTCATATGTATTGATTTCCACTACCCGATCATTCTGAATCACTCTCGCAGCAACAATCATTTTTTTCTTTTTATATAGTGCTTTCTCCCAAAACTCATTATCATTACTCTTATCTTCACAAAGAAGCTCCAGCGTCTGACAAACAATTTTTGCTGTATCCTCTGTTAAATAAGCAATTCCTACCATTGAATTTCCTGCAATTTCTTTTGGTATCATTATTAATTCCATATTTCTACTTACTTTTACACTACTACTGTCATCCATTCGATTCGTAACCATATACCATGAATACAATTCATATTTGTTAAAAGGATTAAATTTGCACCATATATCACATGGGATAATATATGTATTAGCTAAATGCTGTTGTACTAATTTTAATGAAAACATATTATTTTTTTTAGCATATTCAGGATTTACCACTAATTCCACTCCATATTTATCAATTAAATATTCATATTTTTCTTTCATAAATCCCACAACTATATATATCTCTTGTATTCCACGTTCATGAAGTTGCTTTATAATACGCTCAATTAACGTTTCACCTCCCACCTCAATCAACCCTTTTGGAACTTCCATATTAATCGGAACCATCCTCATTCCAAATCCAGCAGCAAGAATAATGGCATTTTGGGTTTTATGCCTTTCGAAATAGTCTTTTGCTTTTAAAGTCGGATGCATCTCCTCATTTATATATCCCTCTTTCACCAATTGTGATATAGAGCGATTTACGATTCCAAGAGAATGTCCTGTCATCTCAGATAAAGCTCTCTGGTTTACATATGGTTCCGTAAATAGTTTGTTCAAAATATCCTTTTCTTGATTGTTCATGTACATTGTCCCTTTCATTTTTATGAACATCGTAAGTAATTAATACCCGGATATACAAAACCGGGTATCTATATTTCCTGCCATATTCAATCAATCGCTTCGATTATTTTTTTCTCATCACTTTCTAAAAAGTATCTTTTCCCCGTTGCACTGTGCACTTATCTGTATTAATCCATCATTTCCCGTTTAAATCTTCTAAAATCACCGAGTGCCTTCCAGCCAATTTCCATAATCCTTGGAATATTGATTGAATTATTACCGGCCTGGCGCGGACGAAATGAAATTTCTTTAAATAACATTTTTTCATCATAATACTTAAAATACGTTGTAAACATTATATTCGGAATATTATAATCATCCGGCATGCGATTTATGTATTTGTTCACAATGTCCGCCCTCATTAATCGAAATGGTGCATTCGCATCCGGAATCTTTACTCCAAAATATATTCTGAGCAATAAACATACAACTTTTTCAACATATGCTCTCGATTTTCCATCGCCTCTTGCTGTTCTATTTCCAATAATCAAATCATACTCTTCTATCATTTTCCAGAAATTCTCAAATTCCATCGAATCTGTTTGTCCATCAGAATCTGTTTGAAATATATAATCTGCTCCCTGAGCAATAGCATATTTGTAAAGTGCCAGCACTTTTGGTCCATGCTGTTTTTCGGTATCCACCAATATCTGAAGCTTCGGATAGTTTTTTTGTAACTCCATCAAAATCTCATGTGTTCTATCACTACTTCCACTATCAGCAACTACCAATCTTGATGTATCCGCTCTATCCTCCTCCTCAATAAGCGGATACCATGCTTTTATCACTTGTTCAATATTTTCTTCCTCATTATACGCCTGCATAACTATATACAAACTTTTTTCATATTTTTATTTCTCTTGTGGCTGTAAAATCCAGCCCGTATCCCCTTCCGTAGAATTAAATCCCAGTGCCTTGACCATCTCCTGAACCATTTCTATTCCATATGTCTGATTTATATAAATGATATCTGGCAGCTTATCAGGATGTTCTTTGTAATATTCGTACAAAATAGACCTGTCTGTTGACATTGAATAACATAGTGGAGAATATGACGCACATCTTTGGTTTCCTGCCATCCAAAGCACCTGATCTGCTGCATATAATACTTTCGTATCTGCATCCATGTTTCTAATCTGTTCTGTATCCTGATGCACAGAGTAATAATCTTCATATTTTTCCTCAGAAACTATCAATCCCTGTGCCACGCCATCTGTAATCTTCTCAGTTAACGACGTCAATCCTCCATCTTCCCAAAACACATATGTCATACGATAATAAAAACATACTAAAATTGTTCCTACTATTATCACTTGCGACAATCCCATTATCATTTTTGAGTCTTTTCTATATTCTTCTCCAACTGTCATGATTATCATTACACCAGCTACCGAAGCAATACATGATGCCGCTGCAATCCCAGAAAATCCTGTATTTGATGCCAGATATTCTAAATATGTAACGATCATCCCAGGAATCCACATACAATAAAATAATCTTTTTACCGTATCATTATGATTGAACATAATTGCCAATATAAATGCCAACACATTTGGGACAAAAATAATACTATTAATATAATTATCTGTTATAATATATGCCACTAATAAGCCTATGACTAATATACTTTCCAGCAATATGTATCTGCTTTTGTGTTCCTTCTTATTACTGTCAATCAAATAGGTCAGGAAACACACTCCTATTAACGCATATACCGTAAAAATAATATAATTATGATCATTACCTATCAGAATTCTCACAAAATACGCCAAAGTCATTCCATATATAGACTTTGCCTGATGTGCAGGATCACCATATAAAATATGTGGAAGTGTCTGTATGATCTGTTCCAAAGTTGTATGCGAAAATACATATCCACAAAAACATATAACACTGATGACAACTCCCACTGTCAATCCAATGTATGCTCTCCATGAATAAAAACCATATATCTTCTTCGGTATACCATTCTTATTATGCAAAAAATTTACAGTAATAACAGTAACAAAATACAATATATATAATATTGCCATGTATGGAATGCCCAGTACACTAGATGATAATGCTACACCTGATAGCACATAACATAGCCCTGCTCTCATACCAGTACACTCGTTCAACAGTAGCAGAAAAGCAATCAACGCACCACCTAGGGCAATCGTATTATAAGATAAAACCATAAGTCCATATGACGCAAAAATCAGAAACAGCAACGCTGTCATATATGCTTTTAACTTTCCATATCTCCTTAATCGTAAATATATAAATACAGAAATCCCTATTTTAATAAAAACATACAAATATCTGATAAATAAATATATTCCATCTGTACTTCCTACAAAGAGTGTATATGCTTTTATCACAGGCAATAGCAAGACTGCTGATAATTGCGTATTGCTCCACTCATCATATAATATCAAATCGCCCTGTAAAAAACGATATGCAATTGTCGGATAAAAAGCTTCATCCAGCTGAGCATATCCATACCTACACTTCCAAAACAAAGCAATAATTACAGCACCGTAAATAATTGCTGCAAGCACTGTATATACATATTTTTTACTTTTTCTCATCATAAGCTTTTAGAACCCAATCAATCTGTTTACTTTCTTAATCTGCGAAATCACACCCAATTTCCCAGCTATTCCATCTACTATTTTATCCACACAAATACATAATATCATCACGATAATCGTAAATATAATACTTAATGCCACATATAATACCGGTTTATCCCAATACTGACTCATGTGGAACACATCGGTCCACAGCGGATATAACAACATCGGATGTGCTGATATCAAGTACACAGCAAGCGTGTTTTTGCCCAACCAGTTCACATATTTGTGATTTTCCATCGTTCTTGATAATTGAATAAACCAGCAAAACAAGCATATGCTTTGTACTAAGACCGTTATCGAATTATAAGCATAAAAATTGCCTCTGGATGTTATTCCTCCTGCAATATCAAGCCTTACAACCAAATAATTCGAAATAAATATTACCACGCTGCAAAGTGTATAAGCAATCAAAAATAGTCCTGATCTAATTTTCTCTATATACTCATTGCCATATTTTTTTAACCAATTGCCAATTATAAGCATTACCACTGCCCATATAATGCCATATCCTTGACTCTGATCCAGAGTCCTTGCCACCTTGATAAACGTCTGATGAAGGGAAAAGAATACAAGTAATACTGCTATCAAAAATGTGTGCTGTTTTTTCGTCAAATGCTCCATGCACAGGGATATATAAGGTGTTAAAAAGAACAATACAATATACACCTGCATATACCAATACTGCTTTGTTGTTATAGGCAACATGTAGGTTATCATCTCACGTATCGAAAAAGTTTGTTGTATACATGAAGCCACAATGTAAATTCCTGTTGAATATGTAAAAGTTTTCAACCAAATTGTTAGGATTCTTCCCACTTTAAAATTATCACTTCTTGCAAAATATCCTGTCAGAAGAAAAAACTCATTTACAGCACACACCGTAAATGCTCCAATAAACCATCCAATATTATCTAATGTTCCAAGATATGGTTCCTGATCTTTGGCTGTTGCCATCACACAGTGCCCCCATACCACCATAAACATTGCAACTAATCGCAAAAGTTCAAATGCATTGCTTCTTTTATTTATTTTCTCCACACCAATCCTCCTTAAATAGTTCTTTCTTTGTAGCATTTATTAGCCTTATGAATATAATCAAAATGTGTATTTACCCAAATCCAGTTTAACAATATTATGCGTTACCCGCTGACTCTCAGGTGGAAGTGTCATATAATCTCCATATCCTATTGTCAGATATGTATCATAATCTTCAGGAATCGGGTATGATTTCCCCTCAAAAGATGCCATCATATAATGGCTAAATATCTCGGATGGCATATTCCAAAATTGATAAAACCTTCCACCTGCGTGGACACACATATATTTTGTATTTGTATGTCTGGTTAGTATATTGTTCATTTTCTGATGCATATATTCCTTACTTAATAATGCACCCAACACATCAATGGGTATAAACTTCAATCTTTTTATAATTCCCTCTCCAGCCCACACTTTATATCCGGATTTTTCTAATAAGGCCTGTGATAGTATACGCATCTGTAAAGCTTCTAGATTTCTCACTATTTTATTATCCGACACATAATAATATGGGAATACATCCACAAATATCTCGTTATGTAAAGCATTTTTATTCCCTTTTAATTCGAGATACAGGGTCTCTTTCAGCCTGATCTTTGAAAAAACTAAGGCACAATCCTGGTTATGTTCATGGTTATCAATAAAAAAATCTTCACCTAATTCCCGCTCAGCAATTGCCAAGAACTTTTTGTAATGCTCCAATTTCATGCCAACATCTATATCATCATCCCACGGAATGAAGCCCTGATGCCTTACTGCACCTAACATGGAGCCTCCATCCAGAAAATATTCTATATTATGTAATGTACAGATTCTTTTGATCTCATCTAATATATACAATTGTGCATTTCTCAGCTGACTCTGTCTATTATCCATCCCTATATTTTCTCCAGTATATTATTTACCTGATTGCAGTTATTATCAATCGTATACTTTAAAGCTGTTTTTTTTGCATTTTCACTATATCGTTTGACTGTGCCATTCTGACAGCAGTCTAATAATTTTTTTATTGCAATGGTTAATCCCTCTGAGCTTGTTTCTTCTGTCAAAATGCCATTATATCCATCCTGAATAATTTCCGGGATTCCTCCCAGACAATTGGCTACGCATGGAACACCATAGGAAAGAGCCTCCACTAATGAGATACCAAATACTTCCTGACACGTTGAGGGATAAATAAAAATATCTGCATTTGAAAGATATTTCTGTATATCCATACTTTCCCCACAAAAGCAGACTATATGCTCAAGACCTAAATCACCCATCAGGCTTTCTAACGTCCCTCTTTCCGGACCGTCACCCACAATACTCAGCTGCAGCTCATAATCATTTTTCAAAGTACTTACTGCTCGCAAAAGCAAATCAACACCTTTGATTTTATTCAATCTTCCTATATATAACAGCTTATACGGCTGACATCCATCTACAACATTCTGTTTTCCCGTATTGATCAGTTCACTACCAATTCCGTTATAGACAATATATTTCTTACCCTGCGGCACAGAATATACTTGTTCGTAACTTTTCTCTCCTGCTTTCGATACTGCAATAACTGCATCTGACACGTCAAATGCTTTTTGAAATATTATTTCATACATCTTGTTTTTCATACGTCCATAACTCAGCTGGCTGTTGTCACCGTAGCAAGAATGCACATAAGAAACCATTTTACATTTTGTATGATAGGAAAGAATGATATAATACAATCTTAAAATCGGATCACCATGATGAACCATCACAATATCATAATCCTTAGCGATCATTACTAATTTTTTGATTTTGCTGAGACTGATTTTGCTTCCTTCCCGAGTCAGATCGTAGGTATCAAAATTTGCCTCCAGCATTTTCTCATAAACAGCACCTCTCTCTGTCAAGAAAGCAAAACCATTCTGAAACGGTGCATATTTCCCCCAATTATAACATAAGGTTTCAATTCCGCCTACTTGTCCACCTGTCATCAAATTAAGTACTTTTAATTTTTTTTCCTGCATCACTAACACACTTTCTCTCTTCATCAATTTGCATAATATAATCGCAATGTATTATTCAAATTCGTATAATGTTTCTGCTCCTGCTGAATTAAAATCGTATGCTGAATACATGGCTAACACACAATATTGTAAGATTCCGCTTTCCAAATAAAAAAACATGTTCATCACAAGTAAAAATATTTTTTCTATGTTAACCTATTTCTCAATAAACAACTACCAACAAATATCACTGGTAAAAATATAAATAAAAATCCTAGATGCAAATACCATAATCTTATGACTTTTCCTCTTTTAAATACCTTGTATTATGATATTTACTATTTCATTCATATCTTTTAACGTATAACGCTGATCAATAGGGATTGGAAACAAATACTTACTTAATTCCACTTCAAAATCATTATCGCTTAATTGTTCAATAAGATATCTCCACCATTGCGGAACATAAACTTTATTATTTATTAAATGTAATCTCAATTCATCATTATGAATCAATAGTGGGTAAACCATTGGAGCAATATTGTCATCTATATCTAACTTTAGTTTATTAATACTTTGCAATTGTTTTACCAAGTAATTATAATTTAAATTTCTTTTTTCTTTTATGAAATTATAGTCAATACCACCCAACAATTTTTTTGTAAATTTCGACATCAGCTTAACTTCAAGTCCAATATTCTCCTCGCTTTGCAGATTATCTTTGTAAGCTCCGTTTGTTCCTGTTTCATAACTTTTGATTAAATAAGTACATCTTTCCCACGACAAATCTATATCATACTGCTTATCTATATTTTCTTTTCTATTGCTGATTATGTATGCCCCATCTGACACTCCAAAAAATTTCCTGCATGAATAAACATTAAAAATATTATCACCGATTATGGGTTTTGAAAAAAAAGCCTGTGTATTATCAAAAATAACATTTTTATACAATCTAAGAACTTTTTCTTTCATTTGTTCTTTACAAATGCCAAAATAATCTATGTATATAATCCAATCATCTAGAGAAATATTATCTAAGATAGGCATAAAATTACTATTAATTTTATATTTCTCGACACTATATCCATAGCTTATTAATGTATCTTCTACAACATGACAATTATAATATGGAATGAATACTCTATTCACATCGTGCATTCTTAATGCTGCAACAATTGCTGATCTTCCACTATTGACTCTCCACACTGTATAACCATTATCTTCTCTATAATATTCATTTTTTTCAACAATTTCCAGTGGAAGATATCCTCCATATTCTTTCATATTATTACCCACCTAAACACCATATAATCCTATACTTTTTTATATCTATTAATCATACTTTTAACAATCTCAAACTTTTCACTTAGATAAGTGTCTACGCACCAAAAGTTCCTCTCTCTGTCAAAAAAGCAAACCCATTCTGAAATGGCGCATATTTCCCCCAATTATAACATAAGGTTTCAATTCCGCCTACTTGTCCGCCTGTCATCAAATTAAGTACTTTTAACTGTTTTTCCTGCATCACTAACACACTTTCTCTCTTCATCAATTTGCATAATATAATCGCAATGTATTATTCAAATTCGTATAATGTTTCTGCTCCTGCTGAATTAAAATCGTATGCTGAATACATGGATATCACAATATCAGGCTTGGTTTGTTCTATATAGGTCTGCAGACTTCCTGAAAATAATCTTAAATCGATTTCATCGATATTCGCATAAGCACATGCCAAAAAAGGTGATATGACATCCGAATATGACTCGGTCAGCAATAGTATCTTCGGTTCACCCGTCGTGATTAAATTATTACGGTATGTTTTAATGGCATCAATTCCATGATTCCATGTATTATAACTAGGATAATCCCAATCCGCATACATGACATCATCAAAACTTCCTGACAGATGTATATCATAATCTGCAATATATTTATCAATATCTGTCAGAAAGTCAGGATGTAAAAATTCAATTTTTTCCTTGCCCTCATAAACAAATAATTTATCATTCATTAAACCATCTTTTTTCACTGCTTCTGTGACTGAGTAATTACTAATATCAAAAATGCGACTATCTGAGACCAGTTCCATCCTTTCATCAATATGGTCTGAAACAATTCCTGCCACCCATATTCCTGCTGAAGGAATCATATGATGCTCATACCTAAAGAAACTATCTGTATATGATTTATTATCTTCAATCATATAATCTCTTATATCCACACAATCTATATGATATAATTCAAGTGCTTCTTTGAATTCATCTGCCATCTGATTAGAATATACCTGATATCCGGCTCTCTGAACATTAAGCTCATCTTCCTGATTTCCTACCGGTGCTGGTATTATCACATGAAAATATTTGATTTTTTCATCAGATAGCCATGATGAAAAACTTCTTATATTTTCAATTTCATCATCCAGACTTTTGTATGGTCTCTCATATGTCATATGACCATTTGGAAGAAACAACTGATTTACTCCATATGCGTCTGTATTCAAGCGTGTTCCCAACAGGATATCGAACTGCTTTGAAACTCTTTCACAGATAGTATTAAAAGTAAAATAATCACTTGTATACTTTTCTAACATCGTATAAATTTTATCTAAAACAGAAAAATTGTATATCTGTGCTGTCTGTGCTTTTTTTTGAGTCGATTCCACTTTACGCTGCGTATAACCTGCCGTTTCCGGTAATGGATATTCCTGTGCCCAATTCCTATCTGCAGCTACTGGTTCTCCAAGATTATCATCTGTTTTTATGCTTTTTAAAAACCATTCATTCTGTATTCCAAGAAGATCATAACCAATATTTTTTGCTAACAACTGATATGCCACACTTGCGAATCCAATAAATATTATCCCAAGCATAATCACGGTAGAAATTCTAATTTTTTCTTTCATCTGCTATCAAAGTCTCCTAATTAAAAATTAAAATATATAAACGGATTATAATTACTGTCAACTGCAATACAGCAAGCCAAAATAAATATGACTACCGTCCATATTTCGGCAAGCCTATTTTGATATTTTTCGTTAATTACTTTGTTCATTTGCGATTTAATTTTTGTCATCCATGGTGTACAGCCGACAACTGCAATCATTCCATATCCTATAAAACATTTAAAATATAATTGTGTGACACCTTTAGAATATACTGTTTGTGATGTTTTTCCAAACATACAACTTATATAATGTAATGCTTGCGTTACTGAATCGGCTCTGAAGATTACCCACAATAATATGACCACTAACATTGTATACATATGCTTCGACGTGCCTATTAATCCCTTTACATATTTATTCTTAACCTTGGTCTGTCCCCCTATTTCAAACATCCTACGAGCTGTTTTTTCCATTACAAGGAATAGATAATATAAAATTCCCCAGAGCCAAAAAGTATAATTAGCACCATGCCAGATCCCAGTCAACAGCCATACCACAAAAAGATTAAAAAACATTCTTGTCTTTTTACACCTGTTTCCTCCTAATGGAATATATACATAATCTCGAAACCAACTACTCAAAGATATATGCCATCTTCTCCAAAATTCTGTAATACTTTTTGATATGTATGGATAATTAAAGTTTTCCGGAAATTCAAATCCAAACATTGCACCAAGTCCAATCGCCATGTCTGAATAACCGGAAAAATCAAAATATATTTGAAGTGTATACGCTATTGCTCCGATCCATGCAAAACCTGTTGTAAGATTTTGTTCATCTAACAGCATAAATGCTTTATCTGCAAATAGTGCCATATGATTTGCAATAATTACTTTTTTACCTAAACCTATGGAAAATCTTCTAAATCCCTCATTCCACTTTCCTATCCTATCGTGTTTGTTCAAATCATTTCGAATCTGATCCCATCGAACAATCGGGCCTGCTACTAACTGTGGAAAAAAACTAATATATAATGCAACATTCACCAGCTTCTTTTCCACTAAACTGTCATCCCTGTACACGTCGATCACATACGATAATGCCTGAAATGTATAAAAGGAAATTCCTAAAGGAAGTGTGATTCCGGATATTATTTCCGGAATTCCCCAACCGAAAAGTCCTCCTACTTCCCCTAATAAAAACTTTAAATACTTAAAAATAAATAAAACAGAAACATTATAGATTACAGCTAATATGAAAATTATCTTCTTAATTTTCATATTGTTTTTTTGATGAACATTGCTCATTAACCTTGCAAAGCTATAATTTATAACTATAGACAATAACAGCAAACAAAACTGTAAGATTCCGCTTTCTAAATAAAAAAACATGCTCATTAAAAGCAAAAAACTGTTTTTTATCCATGTCGATTTATTTCTCAACAACCAATTTCCAATAAATGTAACCGGCAAAAATAAAAATAAAAAAATCCCTGATGCAAATACCATAATCTTATGACCTTTCCTCTTCCTATAATTTCAAGCCCTAAATCATTGATTTTTAGACTTTTTCTTTAAACAGTCACCTCATAACAAGTGCTAAAGTGCATGAACATTCATTGTATCAAGTACTGAACAGTTGAAAACAAGTACATCAAATAAAGCATCCATTGTTTTTGCTTTATAAAGGCTATAATTCCTCTGTTCTACTATGATGATGAACCTTCCGTGTCTAATGGCATCGTGTGCCAACTTCCTTCGTCCCATCTACTCATACACTGAGTGCCAGCTAAGCTTTCAAACAGGGGCATGTCCTACGCAAAGAACTACTGCCAGCTACTGCTCTTGTTTGTTTTGATTGTTACTGACCTTCCTTTGCTGCAGGGACTCTTTTCAGTGGACGCCTCCCCTGCTTTATCAGTTGGTCTTGGTGCTGATGTAGTGCACTTCACACTCCATCTGGTTTACGGGTTTCTTTTCCAGAACCCTGCCATAATCCAGATAAACTCTGAATCCCGGCAAGGATCTGGAATTGTAATGCTATCTTAAGTAGTACTTATGCTGCCTGTGGTATTGCCTGATCGTGTCTTACAATGTCTCCCAACAGTTTCTTCAGATCATATGTTGTCCCTTTTGTCAGAATTGTAAAAATCACCCTCAGTATCTTGCAGGCAATCACTATGAGCGACTGCATCTTCTTTAGCGGATTTTGCTTTCTTGTCGTATAGTAAACATGAAGTTCCTCAAATTCCTCTGAATGTACCACTGCCGGCTTTGCCGTCTGGAATAACCAATATCTGAGTCGTTTGCGTCCTCTGTGACTGATCTTGGTCTCTCCGGTATGCTTACCCAAACTGCAGGCTACCAATCCTAATCCGCTTAACTTCTGGATTTCCTTTACATTGTCAAATCTTGATATGTCCCCCATCTCTGCAAGTATCCTCGTGTTTTACATTAGCTGATATCGCTCATTCTTTCTAAATACTTTTTTGCGTTCTCTTCTATCAGTCTCAAATGTTCGCTTTCGATATCCATATATTTTTCCATCTTGGATTTATACTTCAAAAAATCTTTATTTTTTTCTACAAGGTTCTTTCGTTTTTTCTCGTAATGTTTTATAACTTTTTTATAAATCGACAATTTTGTTGCAAATCTATGTTTCATTCTAAAAGTGTCAATTATTTGAAAAAATATAATCATTTTAATATACAAATTTTTTTCATTCGCAAATGTATATTTTCTAAATTTATGTAAATCATCTAAAAATTTTATATTTGCACTGCTTTCTTCTCCATGGCTTAATGCCTTATCATGAATTCTATATAGAATCATTGGTTCCAATACAAAATTCATTATCATATCACTATTATGCTTAAACATATAATACAATGACGTATCATCTTGAAAATGCGTAAATTGTCTTACAAATTCTCTTGTTCCTTCACAATATGCTTGTTTTAAAAAACATACTTCTACTGTTGCAAATGATTTTATTGTCTCTAACATATGCAAATCTTCTTTGTGTTTATGCTTTATCATATGATAATAAAATAAACTTATATAATCAGATTCTTCAATATATACTTTATCACCATTAAATCTAATAGGGAAAAAAATGTTTAATTCGTCTCTTTGAATTTCTTTGCATTGTTCAAATATGTTAACAGATGAACACATGTCATCTCCATCAATTATCTTAAAATGCTCAGTATAAATATGGTCAAGAAGTTTCGTATAATTATACGCCAATCCACGATTTCTGTCTTCTTCTAGCAAAACACATTCTACAAATAATTCCTTATTATACTCCATCCAATGCTTTACTATAATTACAGTTCCATCATTTGAACAATCATCGGAAACAATTAGTGTCACTCTATTTTTTTCTCCGTATGCAACTGTCTGATACTTTATACTTTCTAATGTCTGAACAATAAATTTTTTTGAATTATATGTACAAACTCCAAACGTAAAATCCATTCCTATTTTTCTGATGTTTCAGTCACAACATCTTTCTCCTTTATTAAATTATGTTAATAACGTTATTTATATAATACTTCTGTTTCAAATGATTTATAATCCTATACCGACTACACAAACATTTCGATATCAGCTTTTTGTTTTCCGTTCTTCCTAATATAGCTTTGGGCAGTAGACTTTTCATCTACAATATATTATTGCCACTACTAATAATTTAAAAATCATTTTTATTTTTTCTGACCTATAATATCTTACTATCAACCAAATATCATATAGTAATTCACTCCTGTTAATCAATGATCCATTCATTATTTGTATATGACATTTGTATTCTTCGTACAAAGAATAAATTTTTCTACTCAGCCAAAAAACCTCTGCTTGTTTTTTTAGCCCAATGCTTTCTGCTCTTTTTATAATATGATTCACAGAGTCATTATACTCTATATCCTTTCTTACATATTTTCCATGAGATAAAGAATTAGATACCTGTCTATAAAAATATAATCTTTCAGGTAATAAAACTGCCTTATTGCAACAACAAATGGCATCGAAAAGTATTGCCATATCTTCATATGATTTTTTTGTCTCATCAAATTTAATATCATTATCTATAAAAATTGATTTACAAAATACTTTATTCCATCCAAATCCTTCTATATCTCTAGATGTCAAATATATGCTTGCAACATCCGCTCCGCAAATATCACTTTTTTTATTATATTGTGACAAATTTGGAGTATACCAATTAAGTTTTCTTTCATTTTCATCAATAAACATAAATGAATAACATACTAAATCAGCCTTTGTTTCTTCAATCTTATACATAATATGTTCATAGGCATTTTCAACTAAATAATCATCGCTATCCACAAATGTAATATATTCACCCTTTGCATAATATATCCCGCAATTACGTGCTGCCGCTGCGCCTTCCTTATATTCTCGAAAAAATTTTACTCGCTTATCTCGAATTTTATATTCTTCACATATATTTGCCGAAGAATCAGTTGAATTATTTTCAACCAAAATTATTTCTATATCTCTATAAGTCTGATTAACAATACTATCTATGCATCTTCTTAAATATTTTTCTGAGTTATGAACTGGTATTACAATTGACAACATATTGCCACCTACTTTTAATTATCCCACATGTCTATAGGAAAAGATTCAATAAGTCTATTCTGAATTCTATCTATTAAAGGGAAAGAATAGTTCTTCATATCATATTGCATACCCTCTTCAATAGAATTAACAATTGGAAGATTGTTTCTTCCCGTTCCCAAATAATAATCTTCATATTTAAACAAACTATTCTCTGCTTTCGGTCTTAACAAAATCGCTGGCACACCATAACTTTCTGCCAAAATCAATCCATGAAGTGAACTACTTATCACTCGCTTTGCAGATACAATCAAATCAATCTTTTTCCTCCAATCATCCGTTACCATATCTGTTATAACAATATCACTAGCATATCTGTCACACATTTCTTTTTCATCTTTTAAATGCGTTATAACCACTGTCATATTTGTTTTTTTATTTATCGGCTGATATATTAAGGGCATTAACATTGCCGGATCTCCATATACTTCTGGACATTTAATGCCCAACTTATCTAATGCCCCCTTTGTTTTTGGTCCCCTTACAGCTCTTACGTCTAGTTTGCGCATATACTTTTGATGTATTATATTATTTATATTCTTTTCTGGTTCTTTTGTACAACCTGTTCCCCAAACTACCGCATCCTGGTTTTCAAAAAAAAGGATTGAACCAACTGCATAAAAATGACATGTTTTTTTTAATTTAGTATGTACATCCAAACCATACTTATTACACATAAAGTTATATATAACTTCTGAAAGCATATCACCCAAGTTTTGTTCAGTCTGATTATATTTCATATGCCACCAGTTAAGGTTAACTTCATTTTTTACTGCCGGCATACGATAACCAGTCCCATCCGCTAACAACTTATCATTTTTTTCAAAAAATTCTATTCTTTTCATTTTCTTTTATCCAACTATTTACAATTTCTGTCATTTTTTTTGCTCCCAAATTGCTCAAATGATCACAGTCAACAAAATCAATAGCATTTAAATTTAAAATCTTATTAAAATCTGTAATATTATCACAATTTTTTTTCAACTGTTCGATTACAAATAAAGAATCTTTACGGAAAAATTCACTCATATTATTAATATATTCTTTTGTGAATGGAAAAATAAAAATATCCAATTTAATATTCCGCATATGACATTCTTCATAAAGCAATTTCAGTTCCAACAAATTTTCCTGCTTTGACTCGCTATGTTTTAATTGTTTTTCATGCATGCTAACACGTTTTTTCGCTGCCTCATCTTTTTTAATGTGATCTAATTGTATCCATGTACTCTTGACATCTTCCCATACCACAAATCTTCTTCTTTTCCTAGTATGCAACACTTGATCAAAGTATTGCTGCTTCACCATAAAAAAAATATGCAATATACCATTTATCAATTTTTTTAAAACAGTTTCAACAAACTTTATATACCATTTTTTTTTAACAATCTCATCAATATTTTGATTATGCCTATCCTTTAATAATGGATAGTATACTTCATTGATTCTCCAGTTCTCACTACTTTTAGACAAATCACAATAAATAGTATAATATCCTATACAAAGCAAAACTTTGTTGATTTTATTATTATTATCTAATGCTTTTCTTACCAACTTACAAGAATAATATATATCTTGAGAAGGTAATGAAAGATTTATACTATTCATAACAGGTTCTATTCCAAAAATCCCATATGAAGACCCTGATATAAGCGTTTCTATGCTATTATTCTTAGCATTATTTTTTTTTAATTGTCTATCAAGATAATAGTAATCCCATCTTTGATCAAATGTGTTGATAATTTTCTTTGTTATCATTTGATTGTTTCCTTTATAATAACTAATCTGGCGCATAAAAGCTGGAAATTGATTCGTTAGTCTGCAAAATCTCACCTGTCCTATACGCATTATATCCCTTTGCCAAATGCCCAATATCCCATGCGGTATAGCCCATGTCTGTAACTTCCGGAATCATCGCCTTCCCAGCCATTCCTAAAATAAAAATCAGTAGGTTATCTTTGCTTTCATTTTTTATTTTTTTTATAAGTTCATCATGTTGATCCCATGCATTTTTTCTAGGTCCATATATATATTTGATTGATTCGGCATCATCAAATATATTATATGTCATTTCTTCAACAATTTTTTCTCCACAAATAATAACTAACTTTTTTTCTTTGAATGCATCCTTCCATTTTTTCCAAAACATATGCGTAGTCTCATCATTGGAATATCCCAGCACGTAATTGAATGTACATGCACCATCTATATATGTAGATTCAAAATTACAATGTTCATCCAAATACTTCCGAAAATCATACGAAAATCGTCTATTATAATCATCCTTTTTTGCGCGAAAATGCGGTACATAATAATCTCTATTTACTCCGACTAGAATATCCTCTCTTTGATTTTTTAGCAATTCCACAAGGTTCTCAGCTATCACAGGTTCATATTGCTGAAACGGCTGATCTATTCCTTGCATGATTCTGATTTCTCCGTCTCCCATCCTTACAAATGACTTATTTGATTGGAGAATTGCATCTATAGAATCATTTTTTTCAAGTATATCTAACTTTCTATAATCTGGAAATTCCAAACCGTATTCGTATATTCCATCATCTAAAATTTTATTTGTCAAATACACAATATCTTCTTCTCTCTGCTCCCACAAGCTGTGTTTCATCAAATAATTAATATTGCGTAACAATGTTATTATCCTGCCCATTTGTTTTCCCACATTTCTATTTTCTATGCTATAAACACGGTGTTAAATCCATCACCCTTTAGCAAAATATAATCACCTCATTATGAGTATCTTAATAACTCAATACTCAAGTACTGCAAACAAATATCATACTATTTTTTCAAATTAAACTTTTCCTTCATATATATATAAATATATGATATAAACAACACAAATCCACATCCAATAACCATCCAAATCACCTTGGACATTGTATTATTACTCCATATCATAGGATCTAACACAAGCGGTCTCTGCAAATAATATATCATTAAAGACATTCCACCCAACATATTCGCTAATTTAGATAAATATATAATCTTTCTTAATAATTTCCTACATAATATTATTACTAATAATGCACCACACCCTAATATTATATTAGTAAAAAAAATATATATAAAAAAGTTAATATGTCTGCCAAATATTATTCCACTGTTCTCTGACTGATAAACATAGATATAACTTCCAACCAACACTAACGCAATTAACCACTGTTGTATATAGCTATATATTTTTTTACATTTACTATTATTTTGTAATTCTGCGAATAAAACTCCTATAGAAAACGATAAACAATATGTGTTTGCTAATCCAAATACCTCTGGTATTGTATACATCATAAAAGCGGTTATCACAAACCACACCGCATGCCTGATTTTTATGTTTGTAATATAAGTATATGTAATAAAAAACACCACATACCATACAAAAAGTAATCTTAAAAACCACAATTCTCTGTTTATATTAGGAGTCTTATTCAACATCAAAATTTCTGTCAAGCAATATTCTCGTTCAAAACTAATTTCATTTTTTAATATTAATTCTATAAACACAAACATATTTACAATTATAGCTGGCAAATATACTTTTATAAATTTCTTATTCCAAAAGTTATCCATTCCATTTTTATAGTAAGATACCGTAAGACCATATCCGGACAAAAAAAGAAATCCAAACATTGCGACTCCACAAACAAATGTAAACCAACGGTTTGTGCAATCCCATCCCCAGATATAAATATGATGCACTAAAATCAATATTGAAAACACAAATTTTGATAAATTCGACTCTTTAACACTAATTTCCATAATACTTAGCTCCCTATATACATTTTATACATATGTTACTAATAACGCAGTATCTACAAGTTACACTTATAACAACGAATCAAGGTTCAATTGTTATCCAGTCTGTTTCATATATTGCTCTATGCATCTCAGGTGTTATGTTTCTCCACCTATCAGGTGCTATCACTATTTTTCGGCTCGTTGATAAATGCTGCGCCCACCACACATATGTGCTATTAGAAACAATAAAATTCGTGCATTTAGACATTACATATAATTTGTCCCAATACTTTATTTTATCATCACCTATGATTAATGAATTTGGAGGTATGCATATATTTTTTCTTACCCATTCAGGTTCTTCTGTAAAGAAAAAAAATCTTGGCTTTTCAACTTTTTCTTTTATTAATTTTATTGCCCTCTCGTAATACCCTACACTACATACGGAACAAAATGGCACATTAGAACCACTTTCAAAATCTCCTCGACGTATACCCACGCACACGCTGCCTTCTCCCGCCTCTATAATACTATCAATAATAGAACTTGCATATTTTGATGTTTCATTATTGATAGGACGAAACTCTTTTCTTATTTCACCATCAATTTCCTCAAAAAAAGATGATGATTCAAAATATCCCAATAATAAAAAATTACGAGTAATGGGTTTATATTTAAATTTATGATAATTAAAAGAATTTATATATATACCAAAAATCGAAAGTAAATCTTTCCATTTTTCTTCCACCTCATTAATATCTCGTTCATTCTTAATTACCATTCTGCTACGTGCTCTAAAATAAATCTTCAATAAAATTCTTTGTATTATACTACATTTTCTTTTTTCCTCTACAATATTATTTGAACAGTCATAATGCATAAGTGCATTTTTATCTTCTTTTCCAAATTCAAAATTAGAAAAATCAAATGCTATTTTCTCTTTTTTTTGTCTTGGATAAGCTTCCTGCAATACTCTTGCAAACGCATAAGAGAACATCTGATTACCTATTCTGCCTAAAATTTCTACATAAATCATTTATTCACACTTTCCTGAATTTAATTAACTGATTCCACTTACTCCTAGCCCAGACTATTGTATTCCAATTCAAAATGACTATAACAACTATTCCAATTGCCACGACATACATATTTTTAAATAATATAATCTCTGCTGCCTGCATAGTCAAAATTACATACATTAAAAATTGTTTTCTCCAGCTAATTTTCACCCCACTGACTCGCATACCCACAATAATTGAACATATCCAATTCGTAAAGAAAGTTATTGCAGTAGCAATTGCAGCTCCCAGAGCATCATTGAATATTGAAATAAACAACCAATTTAAAATAATATTCATCCCTGCTACAACGAATGATATTCTCATAGATACTCTTGTTTTCTTATATACGGACAAGAATGTATTCATTAATCCTGCAGCACTATTAAATACGATTGACAACAATAAGGGTGGTACATACTTCCATGCTTCGAAGAAGTCATTGGAATATAATATTTTGGATATAAAAATATCTGTTGCAATTAAGAATGAACACCCTAAGCAAAGAACAAACACATATACATCATATACCCTCGCAATATATTTTTTTCCATCTTCCGAATTATAAGAATCATAAACTGTATATGTCCACGCTTGAATAAAAACATTATGTACTGCTTGTAGCATTGTCGGTATTTTATATGCTACAGAGTAAATTCCATTTGCTGCTGTTCCACACATTGCTGATACAAAATAACGGTCAGATGATGAAACAACCCACCAAGATAGTCCTGAAAAAATTGAAGGAATACTAAATTGCAACATTTCTCTCTGCAACTCAGGCTCTCTCTCAGAAATAATATTTTTAAACAAATGCATCTTTCGATTGCTTATTGCTAGAACTATAATCGTAAATAAATAACCTGAACTAGACGCAATCAAGAAACCATATAATCCCATTTTAAATACAACTATAAACAAAATATTACACAGGATACCAACAAGAGAACCTCCGACTCCACAAAAGGTTATCACCTTCATTTTTTCCAGCCCACGTGTATAGTTCATATCAATATCAGATAACAAAGATGTTCCAACGATTGCATATAAGAAGAATAAATATATTGGATTTATCTTTCCCACCCATTGTACTACAGCTAATCCAGCAAATAAAATTACCATTCCCACACTATAAATTTTTAATGAAATCTGATAGGGTCTTTTATCTTCCTTGTTTTCAATCGTAAATCTCATAACAGCACTCGTGGTAGATAATGCCACAAAAGGTGATATCAGACTAGCCGTATTGATGATCAAATCAGAAATACCATATTCCTCTGTTGTTAAAAAAGATGTGTAAATCGGCACCAAAAAAAAACTAAACACCTTCGGCAAAAAATACACTAAGAACATCAAACCGATATTTGTAATCAACTTTTTATTATTTGCATTCAAATCCGTCTTCTTCCTTTTCTCTTATATTTAAGTTATTCAAATCAACCAACCATAACACCTATTTAGATTATTGATTCATACCCCTTTCGTTAATTAAAATAACTTTAATACAGATATAATCACAGTGTCTTCTTAAATTTATGAAAATCACCTAATGCCTTCCACCCAATTTTTATAATCTTTGGAATATTAATCGAATTTTCTCCTGCTTGTCTCGGTTTAAAAGTTATCTTTTTAAATTCCACCTTTTCTTTATAATGAACAAAATAAGTAACGATCATAATGTTTGGCAAGTTGTAATTATCATTTAAATTATAAATATATTTTTTCAACGTCTCACACTTCATTAACCGAAATGGTGCATTTGCATCTGGTACTTTAACTCCAAAATAAAGTCTCAGCAATATACACACAACCTTTTCGACAAAAGCTCTCGTTCTTCCATCACCTCTTACACTTCTATATCCAAAAATACCATCGTATTCCACTCTCTCCTTCCAAAAGTCATGAAATTCCTCCGGGTTTGTCTGCCCATCGGAATCAGTTTGAAATACATAATCCGCCCCATTGCCAATCGCATATTTATACAATGCAATTACTTTTGGTCCATGTTGCTTACCAGTGTTTGATAAAATTTCCAATCGTGGTTTTTCGTTTTTCAATTTTTCTAACACTTTATGCGTATCATCTGTACTTCCGCTATCGGCTACAACAAGTCTAGAATTGCTGCCTATTCTATCGACGATTGGATACCATTGTTCTACCACATTTCTAATATTATCTTGTTCATTATAAGCCGGCATAACTATATATAGTGACTCCATTATTTGTCTCTCCTCTATTATATCATTTTAAATTTTTGTTCATTTCAACTCTATTACTCATTTCCCATTTTGACACAATCATTCCCATCACAACTGCCAGCCCTATCAGTGCCGGATTTGCAAACCCTGTTTCCTCAACAAAAGTTATGCACAAATATAGGAGGCATAACAGTCCTGCCGCATATACTCGCCTATCTTTTTCAAACAATTTATTTATGACTACAAAAAGACTTACCATGAATAAAATAATCATTAACAATCCTATAAAGCCAGACTCGCCCATAACACTTGCTAAATAACTATCCATCATAAATTTTTGCGTTTGAGCTCCTAACTCATGATGTTTATCCAATCCATATAGATAATACACAGGAGAGTAATTCACGGATGAATAATATGACCCCCATGTTCCCCAACCTGTTCCAACCGGAAAATAATCTTTAAGTATTTGAGCTCCTGTTGCTGTAAGACGGTATCTAGCATAATCATGATCTGGTGCACTAGCATATATATAATAAAAATATATTTTTTTCCATGCCAGGCCTATACTAAA
>OGER01001084.1_pt1 | contig 23531 bp, 18 predicted proteins | sample 1570691 | NCBI WGS metagenome assembly OGER01 (sample SAMEA2582143, study PRJEB24529) | metagenome | biome: Human gut stool | place: China | collected 2011
GAGGATGATCCCCGCCGTTAATGCGCTCCAGCCAGGTAGTGCCCAGCGCCAGCAAATTCGGGCGCAGGCACCATCAAACTCGCCGCGCAGTAAACTCGCCAGCGCCACGCTCGCCGCCACCATCAAACCGCCATACCCGAGATAAAGCAGCGGTGGATGAAAGATAAGACCGGGATGTTGCAGCATCGGATTGAGATCGCGGCCTTCGATTGCTGGTGGAAATATCCGCACGAAGGGATCGGACCACAGCACCACAAACAGTAGCAGTGCGGCGAGCATGAGAGATAAAACGGCTAGCGTCAGCGGAAATAGCGGATCGGTTTGCTGCCAATAATGCCAGGCAAACAGCGCGCTCCAGGCGGAAAGCAGCAGCACCCAAAGCAGCAGCGAACCTTCATGGCCGCCCCACACCGCCGCCAGTTTGAGTTCCCACGACAGCAGGCTGTAGCTATGTTGCGCGACATAAATGACCGAGAAATCGCTGATGAGAAAACAATACGTCAGTACGCCAAAGGCGAGCAGCAGGAGCGCGAACTGCGCCAGAATGCCGATGCAAGTGAGTCGCATCATGGCAGGCCAGCGCAACCGCACTCCCGCAAAGGCCGTCAACGGGGTCAACACGTTGACCCCGAGACTTAACAACAACGCCAGAAAACCGACTTCAGGAAGGAATACGTCCAGAAACCACCTCTGTTCTGGCTTACGCCACCGTTAACTGCCCGGCGTAGAGAATGAAAAAGCGCAGCATCAACACGCCGACCAGACTGGCCCCACACGCCGCCAGCACGGCAGGAATGCCGGAACTGCGATTGACCCACGGTTTGAGCAACATTGGCACAATCAGCCCCAGCCCGGCGACACCAAGCCAGAACCACCACGTCCAGAAACCGCCGCCCAATGCTGCCACCAGCGCACGCACTTTACCGTCATCGCCCAGGGCCAGACCGACAAAAAACGCCACCAGCAGGAAGATTTCGCCCCATACCACAGGGATTTCCATACGGTGAATAAAGTGCGCTTCCGTGGAATATGGATTTTTGCGTTGGCGTATCGCCATGGCGATCAGCGCCACCGCCGCACCGGACGAGATGCCGGAGAAGAGGAACAGCACCGGCAGGATCGGGTTATTGAGGAACGGATACGATTTCAGCGCCGACAGCAGAAAGCCGGTATAAGCCCCCAACAACACCGCCAACACCAGCATCAATGTTTCCAGTCCGCGATGAACGGGCGTCAGCAGGCTCAGAACCTTTTGCACGATCCCCAGCTTCGGCAACCAGCGTTGTTGCAGGGCAAGCAAATCATGTTCAAAGATTTTCGCCAGCCACAGCACCAGCACCACCATGTAGAGCTGAAACAGCATCACCCCCATCGACATCACCGAGGTAAAACTGTAGTGGAACATCAGCTTCCAGAAGGTCCACGGCTTTGTCAGGTGGAAGACGAGGATCAACAGACCGAGGATCACCGCGCCCGGCCCGACAATCAGCGTGGTGCGCAGCAACGTACTGTCTGCACCGCCCGCCTGCGGGTAGAAGCGACGTAACAGCACGGCCAGCGTCACCAGACCGGCAGAAATACCAATCAAAAACAGGTAGATGGCAATCGGCCAGTCCCACACCAGCGATTCAAAATGAAATGCGGAAGTCTGCGTCATTGGCTCACCTCCCCGTATTTAAACGGTACGCGGTACAGCTTCGGTTTGGTTCCCAGCGCCAGCTTGTAGCGGTAAGTAGGCTTCTGGCGCAGCAGTTGCGAAATCTCACTGTTAGGATCGTCCAGATTGCCAAACGTCAGCGCCTTGGTCGGGCAAGCCTCAACGCACGCGGGCAGCTTACCGGCCTGCAAATTGGTCTTACGGCAGAAATCGCATTTGTCCGCCGTCTTCGTGACCGGATGGATAAAGCGCACGCGGTACGGACAGGCGGCGATGCAGTACTGACAACCGACGCAGAGATCCGGATTAACATCGACAATCCCACTGGCAGCATCGCGAAAAGACGCACCGGTCGGGCAGACGTCAACGCACGGCGCATGATCGCAGTGCTGGCAAGACTTACGGAAGAAGCGATATTTCACATCAGGAAATTCGCCCTGTGGCTCGCTACGAATAATTGTCAGGCGCGAGACGCCTTCCGGCACCTTGTTCACTTCCCGACAAGCATCCATACAGGCGGTACAGCCGATGCATAACGACTCGTCATGCACCATGCCGTAACGCACCCCATTGATATTCAACGTTTTCGCCACCACGCGTCCTGCGGTGCCGCTGACGGCTGCAAGCACGCCGACGCCGGTGAGAAACTGGCGACGAGACCAGGTCATGGCTGCTCCTTAAGCAACGGAACAGACGCCGGGTTAAAGTTCGGATTGGTGCGCTGATCGCTGTGGCAATCGACGCAAATCTTAATCCGTCCTTTGTCACTTAACGTCTGCATCGTATCTTGCTGTGGATGCAGGGAATGGCAGCTGGCGCACGCCACTTTGGTTACGTGGACATCGTGCGGCCAGAACGCTTTTTGCAACTGTTCCGGCAGATGACAGGACATACAGACGCTGTTCTGCTCTCCAACCTTGTACATCGGCTCGTTAAAGCGCATCACATCTTTCACCCCTTCGCGGTGTTGCGGTGATGGCTGGCCGTGACAGTTGGTGCAGGTGACCGGCAGTTTGTTATTCGGGTTGATAACGGAAGCATGTTTGCCATGCATACCTTCGGTATCTGGCTTATGACAGTCCAGACAGGCGGCATCCGGGTTACGCTGCTGGGTAACTTCGTAGCGATCACCAGATGCCTGCGCCGCAGGGGTAGCGGTAATTCCGTTCAGGCTCCACAACAGGCCCGACGCCAGCACCCCAGCAGTTAATAACGAACGTAATACGCTCATATTCACTCCATTGTGTTTTCCGCCCCTTGCGAGGCGGAACGGGGTTATTGGCTTAACAGACCATTTTTACGTGCCTGTTCTTCCCACTGCGGGATCACCGTTTTGATGAAGTCCTGCTTCTCGGCCTTGATTTGTTCCATGTTCAGGCCAATGGCCTGCTGGGCTTTCTCTTTGGTCGAGATATCTGGGATCTGGATTTCATGGGTGATGCCTTTGGTCGCCAGCAGGCGCGCCAGTTTGGTGCGCGCATCCGCCGCTTTATCCATCGCCGTACCGAGCATCCGTAAACCTTCTTCCGGTGCGTGCATATGAATGCCGTGGGAAGCGATCGCCAGATCCCAACGCCACTGGGCATGACGGATATCGTCCTGAATCGGCTTCATTTCGGCTTCCGTCGCGCCTGCATCCAGCGCCGCTTTCGCTTCGAAGTGAGCGTGAACCAGTTGATCTTCAACCTTGATTTTCAGGTCGTTAATCGACTGCTTACGTTCCGCGACCACTTTTTGCAAGGCAGCTTTGTCCTGGGTATGGCAGTTCGCACAAGTCTGGGCGAAGTTATCAAACGGATTACCAATTTTATGGTCGGTGTAGAGTTTGCCTTCGGCGTTCTGCACTTTTGGCATATGGCAGTCGATACAGGTCACGTTGTTTTTACCGTGAATGCCCGCTGTCCAGGTTTCATATTCCGGGTGCTGCGCTTTCAGCATTGGCGTTTTCGACAGGGAGTTAGTCCAGTCAGAGAAGGCAATTTTGTCGTAATACTGCTCCATATTTTCGACTTTCATGCCGTCATCCCACGGGAATTTAACCGCTTTGTTTTTGCCGTCGAAGTAATACTCCACATGGCACTGACCGCAAACCATCGATTGCTGGTCGAAACGTCCGGCTTTCTCAAAAGGTTTACCAATGGCTTCCATCGCGCGAGCCGCATACGGACGGGAAAGGGTTAACTCCGGTTTGCCTTTGGCGAACTCTGGTGAGGCGGTGTTATGGCAGTCGGCACAACCTAAGTTGTTGACGATTTCCGGGCCGCCGCGCGCCCACTTACCGTGGAAGTAGCCATCTTCGCCGTCTTTCTGGATCAGACGCGCCACATCCGGGCTTTTACAACTCCAGCACGCCATCGGTAGCGGACCATCTTCAGCGTTTTTCGGCGCACCGGTACGCAGGGTTTCACGCACATCGGTCACAGCAAAGGCATGTCCACGCGGCTTGTTGTAATCGCGCGAGAAGGGATACCCCGCCCACAGGATCACCAGCCGTGGATCTTCCGCCAGGGCGTCAACACGCTCTGACTGTTCCGAGGTGGCTTTCCAGGAGAGATATTGATCGGGATGCTGCGGGGCAAAGGTTTCATTCTTCGCTTCCACAGTTACAGGTTTTGCGGGAGCAGCCGTTTGTTCAGCGTGAACAGAAGTGAAAAAGAAAAAAGGAATCAATAAGCTGAAGATACGGCGTGCGTTTATTTTTATCCTTGTCATAGGGGCTTCATCCGAATTGCGCCATTGTTGCAATGGCGGTTTTTATTGTTTTTCACGACAGTAACCGCACCTACACTGTCATGACATTGCTCGCCCCTATGTGTAACAAATAACCACACTGTGAATGTTGTCTTTAATCAATTGTAAGTGCATGTAAAATACCACTTTAGAGTTAGTCAGTATCTTCCTCTTTTTCAACAGCATGCATAACTGCATGTTCCTCAAAGAATTAATCAACTTTTGTTGCTGACCTTCAAAAATTACCCTGCCGTTTATTTGCACAATTCTACTTTTGCGTGATCTGTCGCCCAAATACTAAACAAAACTGCCAATACCCCTACATTTAACGCTTATGCCACATATTATTAACATCCTACAAGGAGAACAAAAGCATGAGCCAAATTCACAAACACACCATTCCTGCCAACATCGCAGACCGTTGCCTGATAAACCCTCAGCAGTACGAGGCGATGTATCAACAATCTATTAACGTACCTGATACCTTCTGGGGCGAACAGGGAAAAATTCTTGACTGGATCAAACCTTACCAGAAGGTGAAAAACACCTCCTTTGCCCCCGGTAATGTGTCCATTAAATGGTACGAGGACGGCACGCTGAATCTGGCGGCAAACTGCCTTGACCGCCATCTGCAAGAAAACGGCGATCGTACCGCCATCATCTGGGAAGGCGACGACGCCAGCCAGAGCAAACATATCAGCTATAAAGAGCTGCACCGCGACGTCTGCCGCTTCGCCAATACCCTGCTCGAGCTGGGCATTAAAAAAGGTGATGTGGTGGCGATTTATATGCCGATGGTGCCGGAAGCCGCGGTTGCGATGCTGGCCTGCGCCCGCATTGGCGCGGTGCATTCGGTGATTTTCGGCGGCTTCTCGCCGGAAGCCGTTGCCGGGCGCATTATTGATTCCAACTCACGACTGGTGATCACTTCCGACGAAGGTGTGCGTGCCGGGCGCAGTATTCCGCTGAAGAAAAACGTTGATGACGCGCTGAAAAACCCGAACGTCACCAGCGTAGAGCATGTGGTGGTACTGAAGCGTACTGGCGGGAAAATTGACTGGCAGGAAGGGCGCGACCTGTGGTGGCACGACCTGGTTGAGCAAGCGAGCGATCAGCACCAGGCGGAAGAGATGAACGCCGAAGATCCGCTGTTTATTCTCTACACCTCCGGTTCTACCGGTAAGCCAAAAGGTGTGCTGCATACTACCGGCGGTTATCTGGTGTACGCGGCGCTGACCTTTAAATATGTCTTTGATTATCATCCGGGTGATATCTACTGGTGCACCGCCGATGTGGGCTGGGTGACCGGACACAGTTACTTGCTGTACGGCCCGCTGGCCTGCGGTGCGACCACGCTGATGTTTGAAGGCGTACCGAACTGGCCGACGCCTGCCCGTATGGCGCAGGTGGTGGACAAGCATCAGGTCAATATTCTCTATACCGCACCCACGGCGATCCGCGCGCTGATGGCGGAAGGCGATAAAGCGATCGAAGGCACCGACCGTTCGTCGCTGCGCATTCTCGGTTCCGTGGGCGAGCCAATCAACCCGGAAGCGTGGGAGTGGTACTGGAAAAAAATCGGCAACGAGAAATGTCCGGTGGTCGATACCTGGTGGCAGACCGAAACTGGCGGTTTCATGATCACGCCGCTGCCTGGCGCTACCGAGCTGAAAGCCGGTTCGGCAACACGTCCGTTCTTCGGCGTGCAACCGGCGCTGGTCGATAACGAAGGTAACCCGCTGGAAGGCGCTACCGAAGGCAGCCTGGTGATCACCGACTCCTGGCCGGGTCAGGCGCGTACGCTGTTTGGCGATCACGAACGTTTTGAACAGACCTACTTCTCCACCTTCAAAAATATGTATTTCAGCGGCGACGGCGCGCGTCGCGATGAAGATGGCTATTACTGGATAACCGGGCGTGTGGACGATGTGCTGAACGTCTCCGGTCACCGTCTGGGAACGGCGGAGATTGAGTCGGCGCTGGTGGCGCATCCGAAGATTGCCGAAGCCGCCGTAGTAGGTATTCCGCACAATATTAAAGGTCAGGCGATCTACGCCTACGTCACGCTTAATCACGGGGAGGAACCGTCACCAGAACTGTACGCAGAAGTCCGCAACTGGGTGCGTAAAGAGATTGGCCCGCTGGCGACGCCAGACGTGCTGCACTGGACCGACTCCCTGCCTAAAACCCGCTCCGGCAAAATTATGCGCCGTATTCTGCGCAAAATTGCGGCGGGCGATACCAGCAACCTGGGCGATACCTCGACGCTTGCCGATCCTGGCGTAGTCGAGAAGCTGCTTGAAGAGAAGCAGGCTATCGCGATGCCATCGTAACCCACAATTGCCGGATGCGAGTCGGTAACGGTTTGTAGGCCTGATAAGACGCGACAGCGTCGCATCAGGCATTGATTGCCGGATGCGGCGTATAACGCCTTATCCGGCCTACATTCGGCAAGGGTTACCCGAGCGTTAACCTTCTCCCATAAGGGAGCGGGAATTAAAACAATCCCTACATTACCTCTGGAGAATCTGTGATGAATGGCACTATTTATCAGCGGATAGAAGACAATGCGCATTTCAGGGAGTTAGTCGAAAAACGGCAACGGTTTGCCACCATCCTGTCGATTATTATGCTGGCAGTTTATATCGGCTTTATTTTACTGATCGCCTTCGCGCCCGGCTGGCTGGGCACCCCGCTGAATCCGAACACCAGCGTCACACGCGGTATTCCGATTGGTGTTGGAGTGATTGTGATCTCCTTTGTTCTCACCGGTATCTACATCTGGCGGGCGAACGGCGAATTCGACCGTCTTAATAACGAAGTCCTGCATGAGGTACAAGCATCATGAAAAGAGTTCTGACGGCGCTTGCCGCCACACTCCCTTTCGCAGCTAACGCCGCGGATGCTATTAGCGGGGCCGTAGAGCGCCAGCCAACGAACTGGCAGGCGATTATTATGTTCCTGATTTTCGTCGTGTTTACGCTCGGCATTACTTACTGGGCATCAAAACGCGTACGTTCTCGTAGCGACTACTACACGGCAGGCGGCAATATCACAGGCTTCCAGAACGGGCTGGCGATTGCCGGTGACTATATGTCCGCCGCCTCATTTTTGGGGATCTCCGCACTGGTGTTTACCTCCGGCTATGACGGCTTAATTTACTCGCTGGGCTTCCTGGTGGGCTGGCCGATCATTTTGTTCCTGATTGCCGAACGTCTGCGTAACCTGGGACGCTACACCTTTGCCGATGTAGCCTCTTACCGCCTGAAACAAGGGCCGATTCGTATTCTTTCGGCCTGTGGTTCTCTGGTGGTGGTGGCGCTTTACCTTATCGCTCAGATGGTAGGCGCAGGTAAACTGATCGAGCTGCTGTTTGGCCTTAACTATCACATTGCGGTGGTGCTGGTCGGCGTGCTGATGATGATGTATGTCCTGTTCGGCGGCATGCTGGCGACCACCTGGGTGCAAATTATTAAAGCCGTGCTGTTACTGTTCGGTGCCAGCTTTATGGCCTTTATGGTGATGAAACACGTCGGCTTTAGCTTCAACAATCTGTTCAGCGAAGCGATGGCGGTACACCCGAAAGGGGTCGACATCATGAAGCCGGGCGGGCTGGTGAAAGATCCGATCTCCGCGCTCTCTCTGGGTCTGGGACTGATGTTTGGTACGGCGGGCTTGCCGCACATTCTGATGCGCTTCTTTACAGTCAGCGATGCCCGCGAAGCACGTAAGAGCGTGTTCTACGCCACCGGGTTTATGGGCTACTTCTATATTCTGACCTTTATTATCGGCTTCGGCGCGATCATGCTGGTTGGTGCGAATCCGGAATATAAAGACGCGGCGGGCCATCTGATTGGTGGTAACAACATGGCGGCCGTTCACCTGGCGAATGCAGTGGGCGGCAACCTGTTCCTCGGTTTTATTTCAGCGGTTGCTTTCGCCACTATCCTCGCGGTGGTTGCGGGTCTGACGCTGGCGGGCGCATCCGCGGTTTCGCATGACTTGTACGCTAACGTCTTCAAAAAAGGCGCGACCGAACGTGAAGAGCTGCGGGTATCAAAAATCACCGTACTGATCCTCGGCGTGATTGCGATTATCCTCGGCGTGCTGTTTGAGAATCAGAACATCGCCTTTATGGTGGGGCTGGCGTTTGCCATCGCGGCGAGCTGTAACTTCCCGATCATTCTGCTTTCTATGTACTGGTCGAAACTGACCACGCGTGGCGCGATGATGGGTGGCTGGCTGGGGCTGATTACCGCAGTAGTACTGATGATCCTCGGCCCGACGATTTGGGTACAGATCCTTGGTCACGAAAAAGCCATCTTCCCGTATGAATACCCGGCGCTGTTCTCTATCACCGTGGCATTCCTCGGCATCTGGTTCTTCTCGGCAACCGATAACTCAGCGGAAGGGGCGCGCGAGCGTGAACTGTTCCGCGCGCAGTTTATCCGCTCCCAGACCGGCTTTGGCGTTGAGCAAGGCCGCGCACATTAATCTCTCCCCTTCCCCGGTCGCCTGACCGGGGAATACTCTTCCTCTCCAGCATGCATCACCTTTTCCCAAAATATTAAACAAATAAACTCATTAAAAAATGAGCGATTTTTGACAGTCGTAGAAAATGATAATGCAGAGAATATGCCTTTTCTTTCTTGTTAATTATAAGGATATTTTATGTGCTACAATGGTTTAAATAATATGTTTTTCCCTCTTTGCCAGATTAACGATAACCACTCTGTCACAAGTCCATCACATACAAAGAAAACAAAATCAGATAATTACAGAAAACATCATAAAAGCACGTTAATTGACAATAAAGCCCTCTCTCTTTTCAAGATGGATGATCATGAAAAAGTGATAGGCTTGATTCAGAAAATGAAAAGAATTTATGATAGTTTACCATCAGGAAAAATCACGAAGGAAACGGACAGGAAAATACATAAACATTTTATAGATATAGCTTTATATGCAAATAATAAATGTGACGATAGAATTACGAGAAGAGTTTACCTTAATAAAGATAAGGAAGTGTCAATTAAGGTGGTATATTTTATAAATAATGTCACCGTCCATAATAATACTATCGAAATCCCACAGACAGTAAATGGTGGTTACGATTTTTCACACCTTAGCCTGAAAGGTATCGTGATTAAAGATGAAGATTTATCCAATTCGAATTTTGCAGGTTGCAGACTACAAAACGCTATTTTCCAGGACTGTAATATGTATAAAACGAATTTTTATTACGCCATAATGGAAAAAATACTTTTTGATAATTGTATTCTCGATGACTCAAATTTCGCTCAGATAAAAATGGCCGACGGAACTCTAAATGCATGCTCCGCTATGCATGTTCAATTCTACAATGCAGCAATGAATAGAGCCAATATTAAAAATACCTTTCTTGACTATTCAAATTTTTATATGGCGTACATGGCTGAGGTAAATCTTTATAAAGTAATAGCGCCATATGTTAATTTATTTAAAGCCGACCTTAGTTTCTCTAAACTCGATTTAATTAACTTTGAACATGCTGATCTGTCTCGCGTCAATCTGAACAAAGCAATCCTCCAGAATATAAACTTAATTGATAGCAAACTCTTTTGTACGTGGCTAACAAATACATTCCTCGAAATGGTTATATGTACCGACTCTAATATGGCTAATGTTAATTTTAATAATGCCAATTTAAGCAATTGCCATTTCAACTGTTCTGTTTTAACAAAAGCCTGGATGTTTAATATCCGTCTCTATCGTGTTAATTTCGATGAGGCTAGCGTCCAGGGAATGGGTATTACCATTCTCCGTGGTGAGGAAAATATCTCCATTAATAGTGATACCCTGGTAACACTACAGAAATTCTTTGAAGAAGATTGTACCTCTCATACTGGCATGTCACAAACTGAGGATAATATTAATGCAGTCGCTATGAAGATTACTGCAGATATTATGCAACACGCAGATTGAGGTTAAGTCGAAGAACAGCCAATGAATTGACTTTACAAGAGAGATAACTTATTTGTTTTAGAATCATGAATGTTAGCCCGAGCTAACCTGTTAAAGGTGCAAAAGATTGCACCTTTTTCAGATTACCTCGGGCCTGGTTACGTCGCTTTCGGCTTACTGATTTTCCTCAATTAGCAACGCTTCAAGCAAATCGAGATCGTGCAGTAATTTTTGCAGCGTTTCGTTGCTGATCTCCCGCGTGGCGCGCAGGTGGTAAAGTTCAGCACGTTCAGAACGCAATGCCGCCAGACGGAAGCGACGCTCAAGGTTCTCTTCCTGCACGGAACTTTCAACGTCGTTACGTCCATCGGCGCGACGACGCAGGTTACCAATGACGCGAGAACTGACCTCCGTAAGCAGCTGGTTATCGATATTCTCTTCGGTATCCGCCGCCAGACGCTCCTCCATTTTCTGGATCGCCACAATCGCCACTTCTGCCGTTGCCGCTCGCGCAATACGTTCCTCTTTCAATTGTTGCGAATGATCCGCGACTTCAATGTGTTGTAGCAGAATAGGCAACATCACCACGCCGACAAACAGCGAGAAGAGAATGACGCCAGCCGCCAGGAACACCAGCTCATAGCGCGCCGGGAAGACGTTACCATCCGGCAAGAGCAGCGGGATAGAGAGCACACCGGCCAGAGTGATCGCCCCACGCACCCCGGCGAAAGACGCGATCAGGATTTCTCGTGTGGTCCACGAACCAAACTCCATCGGCTTCTTCTTCAGGAAGCGGTTGCTGAACTTTTTCATCGTCCACAGCCAGCCGAAACGGACCAGCATCAGCGCCGCATATATCAGAATAATATCGGTAAACAGCATCCAGATTTCGACGTTAGGGTCGATTTCTGCCGCCATCAGCGACGTCTCCAGAATACCCGGCAGCTGCAGACCTAACAGCAGGAACACCATGCCGTTAAAGACAAATTCCAGCATCGCCCAGGTGCTGTTTGCACGCAGGCGCATTGCCAGCGGCGCACGGCGCATCACACCGGAGCGGGTGATGGTCATCCCGGCGGCAACCGCAGCGAGGATGCCGGAAACGCCAATATGTTCGGCAATCAGATAAGAAGCGAATGGCAGCAAGAACAGCAGAACGATCTGCGTCGCGGGTTCATCACCGCCCCAGCGGCTGAGGAATCGCAGCGAGCGACCATACAGCCAGCTCACCACAAAACCAGCGAGAATACCGCCAATGGCTACTTTCATAAATTCGACCGTTGCACCGCCAACGGTGAAGATCATCGTCCCCATCGCCACTGCCACGGCAAACTTCAACGACACCAGGCCGGAGGCGTCATTCATCAACGCTTCGCCCTGCAAAATGCCCATGATTTTTTTCGGGATGCGCCCTTCGCCAACAATCCCGGAGAGCGCCACAGCATCGGTCGGAGAAAGCACCGCCGCCAGCGCAAAGGCGGGGATCAGCGGAATGCCCGGCACCACCCAGTAAATAAGGAAGCCAATGCCGACCACGGTGACCACCACCAGCGCCAGTGCGAGGCCGAAAATCTCTCGACCATGTTCAAGAAATTCACGGGTCGGCGTTTTCCAGCCATCAGCGAACAGCAACGGCGGGATAAACAAGACTAAAAAGAGTTCAGGATCAAACTCCACATGCAAACCAAACGTCGGCCACGCCAGTAGCGCACCGATGGCGATTTGCATAAGCGGAAGCGGGATCTGAAAGGGCATGACACGAGTGACCACCCCGGACAGCGAGACCACGAGGGTCATTATCAGTATGGTGAAGAAGATTTCCATGCGTTCCCTGTTTGCGATGTTTTTTTATGACCTGAGAAAAGCGTTATGCCTGAATTCTCATTTTTTCAGAATATCGCAAAAGCTCACACAATGTGCGGAGAAAATAAAAACGGGCAGCCATTGCCACCCGTTTTCAGAATCCGATGAAAGATTAGATAGCCCAGCCACCCGCATAGAAGGTCACCAGCGCCACGGCGATAACGACCGTACCGATGTTCAACTTGCGCCATTCGCCGGAAACCAGACGCCCAATCACCAGAGTCGCGAAGCCGATCATGATGCCTGTTACGATGTTACAGGTCAGCACGATGAATACCGCCGTAACCAGACCCGCCATCGCATCAACAAAATCAGCAAAGTCGATTTTCGCCACGTTGCTCAGCATCAGCAGGCCAACGTACATCAGCGCCGGAGCCGTTGCATACCCCGGAACGAGGTAAGAGAGCGGAGAGAGGAACAGAATCAGCAGGAACAGCACGCCAACGGTGATAGCCGTCAAACCGGTTTTACCGCCCGCCGCCGTACCCGCCGCAGACTCGATGTATACCGCTGCCGGAGCTGCACCCACCAGGCCAGAGAAAACGCTGCTCATGGAGTCAGTGGTCAGTGCTTTCCCACCGTCGATAATTTGCCCATCTTTATCCAGCAGGTTCGCCTGGCCGGCGACGGCACGGATAGTTCCGGTGGCATCAAATACTGCCGTCATCACCAGCGCCAGAACGCTTGGCAGGACTACAGGATTCAGCGCGCCCATAATGTCCAGGCTGCCAATCAGTGAGTTGCCGTTTTCATCGCTCAATGAAGGCATGGCGAAAACGCCGGAGAAATGGACGTTAGGATCGAAGATCAAACCGACAATTGAGATACCGATAATGGTCAGCAGAATGCCACCAGGGACTTTCAGTTTTTCCAGGCCGATGATCACCGCCAGACCTACCAGTGACATAATCACCGGGAAGGTCGCGAAATCACCCAGCGCAACGGGCAGACCATCAAGCGGGTTTTTAATCACCAGACCGACACCGTTAGCGGCAATGAGCAGCAGGAACAGACCGATACCAATCCCCGTGCCGTGCGCCACACCGTGCGGCAAGTTGCGCAAAATCCAGCTACGGATACCCGTGGCAGAAATTACCGTAAACAGCACACCCATCAGGAACACGGCACCCAGCGCGACAGGTACGCTAATATGTTGCCCCAGCACCAGGCTGAATGCGGTAAATGCCGTCAGGGAGATGGCGCAACCAATCGCCAACGGCAGATTAGCCCACAGACCCATCACGATAGAACCGAGTCCGGCAACCAGACAGGTTGCAACGAAAACTGCCGCAGGCGGGAAGCCTGCTTTACCCAACATACCTGGAACGACGATGACCGAGTAGACCATCGCCAGAAACGTTGTTAACCCGGCAACCACTTCCTGACGGACAGTGCTTCCACGTTGTGAAATTTTAAACCAGGCGTCGAGTGAACCGCCGGTACGCGCTGATGGCGTAGACATAAGAAAACATCCCCTGAGAGTTTAATTTTCGTCAAGATGCGTGGCGGACAATCCCCTGCCAGCGAAACGTTATCTTCCTGCTCCAGGTTTGCGACAATTTGCTGCGTCGCAAAAAAGCAAACGTTTAGCTCCGCGCATACAAAACGGGTGGTAAAAAAAGCAAACGATTATCCGGCGATCATAGCGGCTTTTTCAACCGAAGTTTGCTGCTTTTTTCTCTTTTATTGTCTTGACGATGAAAAACCAGGCAATTGATGCGCAAACGTTATCGTCGGTGCGCAAGATTGCAGCGTTATCGAGCCGTATACCGTTCAGGATTGCGATAAAAAATCGTCTGAGATGACAAAAATATTGCGGTTAAAAAGTATACTTTTACACTGGCGAAGAAACGTCGGTGACATACAATTAAAGCATCAACACCAACCGGAACCTCCACCACGTGCTCGAATGAGGTGTGTTGACGTCGGGGGAAACCCTCCTGTGTACCAGCGGGATAGAGAGAAAGACAAAGACCGGAAAACAAACTAAAGCGCCCTTGTGGCGCTTTAGTTTTGTTCATCTTCCAGCAAGCGTGCGCCGGTACCTTCTTCTCCTAAGCGGTCGCCCGGGTTACGCAACGGGCAATCACTGCGCGAAAGGCAGCCACAACCAATACATCCGTCCAGTTCGTCACGCAGCGCCACTAAGGTATGAATGCGCCGATCCAACTCTTCTCGCCATTGGGACGAAAGCTGTTTCCACTCTTTCGCACTTAACGTATGCCCTTCGGGCAACACGCCAAACGCTTCACCAATGGTCGCCAGCGGAATGCCAATACGCTGAGCAATTTTGATAATTGCAACATATCGCAACACATCACGTTTATATCGCCGCTGATTGCCGCTGTTACGGATACTGGTAATCAACCCTTTACTTTCATAGAAATGCAGCGCCGATACCGCCACACCGCTGCGTTTCGCCACTTCGCCGGGGGTTAGCAGCGCTTTAATGCGGGGTAATTTCTTTTCCATAAATCGCTTTACCTCAAGTTAACTTGAGGAATTATACTCCCCAACAGATGAATTAACGAACTGAACACTGAAAAGAGGCAGATTTATGTCCCATCAGAAAATTATTCAGGATCTTATCGCATGGATTGACGAGCATATTGACCAGCCGCTTAACATTGATGTAGTCGCAAAAAAATCAGGCTATTCAAAGTGGTACTTGCAACGAATGTTCCGCACGGTGACGCATCAGACGCTTGGCGATTACATTCGCCAACGCCGCCTGTTACTGGCCGCCGTTGAGTTGCGCACCACCGAGCGTCCGATTTTTGATATCGCAATGGACCTGGGTTATGTCTCGCAGCAGACCTTCTCCCGCGTTTTCCGTCGGCAGTTTGATCGCACTCCCAGCGATTATCGCCACCGCCTGTAATTTTATTGCCCGCGCGTTAACTCCCGCGCGGGTAATTGCTCCATCCATTGCATAAACACCTGCGGCGGCATCGCCTTCGCAAAGAACCATCCCTGGCAATAGCGCACGCCGCGTTTGCGCAGCCAGTTAACCTGCTCCTCAGTTTCGACGCCTTCAGCGATCGTTTTTAACCCCAGGCTGTGCGCCAGCTCGATGATGTGTTCCGCAATCAAATGACTGGTTTTGTGGGTGGTCAGCGTTTCAACAAACGATTTGTCGATTTTCAAAATATCGACATTCAATGATTTAAGGTTATGCAAGTTAGAGTAGCCAATACCAAAATCATCAATTGCCACTTCGTAACCTGCCTGGCGGAAAGCCAGAATAATCGGCGTCATTTTGTCAACATCAAGAAATGCATGCTCAGTCACTTCAAATTTAATTTGCTGCGGACGCACCGCGTATTGCTCTGTTTTCTGATTGATTCGCGCTATCAACCGTGACGTATGAAAATCGGAGGCCGACAGGTTAATAGAAACATAGCGATCTGCATGTGTTGCCAGGTAATCGCCCAGATCGCGGAAGACATTATCAATAACATAATCAGTTATCTGTTCTATCATCCCCTCCTTTTCTGCCAGCGGAATAAACTCTGCCGGATTCATTATTTGCCCCTGCTCACCAGGCCAACGTAACAACGCTTCAGCGCCGATACATTTTTCTGTTTTGATATCGATTATTGGCTGGTAATAAAGACAAAGTTGATGTTTTTCGAGGGCGCGTTGCAATTTACGTTTGGGAGATAAATAGTTTTGTCGAATACGTAGCCAGAGTAATAGCAGAACAAGACTCCCCAAAATACCGGCGGGCAACGCAAAAATAAGATGATTATAAAAATGGGTTATAAGACGTTGATATGAAGTCGCAACAATGGCTGCAATTGGGCGTTTTGTCGAATAAACTGTCGCATATAAATAGCCATTTCTTTGTACGGTTAAATCCTTCAAATGAATCAGCGGAGAAAACGTTGCTGCCGAGGCCTCTTTGCTTAACGAGAAAAAGGTTTTCGTCACCGTATCATACACACCCCATTGCAATGTCGGGTCATCAGACATCACTTCACTCCAGAAGAGAGGGTTGATAACCGCCACATAATTTCCCCGCTGCATATAGGTCATTTTATAGCCAGAGAAAAAAGGCGTATCGCGGTAATAATAGATAGAAACGTTAGGTTCACGCTTATAATCGGCCGGTGCAATCGTATAGCCGTTTCCAGGCGCTATCAGCGATGAGCATAAAAAATGGTTATCACGGGCATAGATCAATTCATTAATATAAAGATAGCCACGAATAATATTCAACATTCGCTTTTGATGGGCTGGAGTGCAAACTTGCCCCTGATAGCGTTCAGCTGCATCGCTCACTAAATCTGCCTGGCGAATGACCAGCTCGGATTTATCCAGTGCCAGTTGAGCAAAGGTTCGGAGCTGATTATTCACTTCTGATTTTGCCCAAAGGAAGGCAATCCATAGCGAAAGAATGATGGGAAAGAGAACTAAAAAGATAATGCCCGGCAACGCCAGTAATTGGTGTCGTGCACGATGACTCATTGCTATCAATTTCCTGCCTGTTTATACCCGGCCATTGCAAGGTGAAAACCCTGGGTACCGACGTCTTTAGATAAATCTTACGGTATAAATAGCACTTTTGCCTGATTTGAAATTGATACCTTTCTAATCGTCACCTGGATGAAAATAATTCATTGATATTCAAAATTAATTTCCTACAGGAATGCAGAGGCGGCGGGAAGATATGCCCTTAATGCCACTGAAAAACCACATAATCTGTACAGCAATAAAAGTCACGGCCTAATATGGCTAACAAACAATCAATTGTGATATAGTTCACAAAATTAATGAAACAAACAGAGTGTTTCATTTTTGTGTTCTGCAAGCCCCGCGATAGCCAGAGTGTACCACGCCTCCCGTGAACAACGCCGCGCTGTCCAGGGCATCGGCTCTTTTCAGAGGAATTGTTTGATGGCTACCCTCACCACTGGCGTGGTTCTTCTTCGCTGGCAACTTCTTAGTGCCGTAATGATGTTTCTGGCCAGCACACTCAACATCCGTTTTCGTCGGTCTGATTATGTCGGGCTTGCGGTGATCAGCAGCGGTCTGGGCGTTGTTTCCGCCTGTTGGTTCGCAATGGGGTTGCTTGGCATCACAATGGCGGACATCACCGCTATCTGGCACAACATCGAGTCGGTGATGATAGAAGAGATGAATCAGACACCGCCACAATGGCCAATGATTTTGACCTGATACGTAGAAGCCTCCATAACGGAGGCTTCTTTTTTATGGCTGGCAGATGCTTTAATCATCCACCTTAAAACAATATAACCTATTGTTTTAATGACAAATCAGAACGGAATGTCATCATCAAAGTCCATCGGCGGCTCGTTAGACGGCGCTGCCGGAGCGGACTGCTGCGGGCGAGACTGCGCGCCGCCGCTGAACTGATTGCCACCCTGCGGCTGCTGAGGCTGACCCCAACCGCCCTGCGGCTGACCACCACCGATATTACCACCTGCCGGAGCGCCACCACCCTGACGACCACCCAGCATCTGCATGGTGCCGCCAACGTTCACCACGACTTCTGTGGTGTAGCGATCCTGACCGGATTGATCGGTCCATTTACGGGTACGCAGCTGACCTTCGATATAAACCTGAGAACCTTTACGCAGATATTCGCTGGCCACTTCTGCCAGTTTGCCGAACAGCACAACGCGGTGCCATTCAGTCTGTTCTTTCATCTCGCCGGTCGCTTTATCACGCCAGGATTCGGAAGTAGCCAGCGTAATGTTGGCAACTGCGCCACCATTTGGCATGTAGCGTACTTCCGGGTCCTGACCCAGATTACCAACGAGAATAACCTTGTTTACGCCTCTGCTGGCCATGTTCGTGTCTCCTGAAAAAAATCGTTCTGAATAAGTGTAAACGCGCGATTGTACCATTACCAATAGCGCTTTTACTATGTTGTGACCTCGGTTCCGGGAAACAAACCTGGCCAGACATTGTTACACAACACTCCGGGTAATGCATTCCAATACTGTATATTCATTCAGGTCAATTTGTGTCATAATTAACCGTTTGTGATCGCCGGTAGCACCATGCCACCGGGCAAAAAAGCGTTTAATCCGGGAAAGGTGAATGGATAAGATCGAAGTTCGGGGCGCCCGCACCCATAATCTCAAAAACATCAACCTCGTTATCCCCCGCGACAAGCTCATTGTCGTGACCGGGCTTTCGGGTTCTGGCAAATCCTCGCTCGCTTTCGACACCTTATATGCCGAAGGGCAGCGCCGTTACGTTGAATCCCTTTCCGCCTACGCGCGGCAGTTTCTGTCACTGATGGAAAAGCCGGACGTCGATCATATTGAGGGGCTTTCTCCTGCCATCTCAATTGAGCAGAAATCGACGTCTCATAACCCGCGTTCTACGGTGGGGACAATCACCGAAATCCACGACTATTTGCGTTTGTTGTTCGCCCGCGTTGGCGAGCCGCGCTGTCCGGACCACGACGTCCCGCTGGCGGCGCAAACCGTCAGCCAGATGGTGGATAACGTGCTGTCGCAGCCGGAAGGCAAGCGTCTGATGCTACTCGCGCCAATCATTAAAGAGCGCAAAGGCGAACACACCAAAACGCTGGAGAACCTGGCAAGCCAGGGCTACATCCGTGCTCGTATTGATGGCGAAGTCTGCGATCTTTCCGATCCGCCAAAACTGGAACTGCAAAAGAAACATACCATTGAAGTGGTGGTTGATCGCTTCAAGGTGCGTGACGATCTTACCCAACGTCTTGCCGAGTCATTTGAAACCGCGCTGGAGCTTTCCGGTGGTACCGCGGTAGTGGCGGATATGGACGACCCGAAAGCGGAAGAGCTGCTGTTCTCCGCCAACTTCGCCTGCCCAATTTGCGGCTACAGTATGCGTGAACTGGAGCCGCGACTGTTTTCGTTTAACAACCCGGCGGGGGCCTGCCCGACCTGCGACGGCCTTGGCGTACAGCAATATTTCGATCCTGATCGAGTGATCCAGAATCCGGAACTGTCGCTGGCTGGTGGTGCGATCCGTGGCTGGGATCGCCGCAACTTCTATTATTTCCAGATGCTGAAATCGCTGGCAGATCACTATAAGTTCGACGTCGAAGCGCCGTGGGGCAGCCTGAGCGCGAACGTGCATAAAGTGGTGTTGTACGGTTCTGGCAAAGAAAACATTGAATTCAAATACATGAACGATCGTGGCGATACCTCCATTCGTCGTCATCCGTTCGAAGGCGTGCTGCATAATATGGAGCGCCGCTATAAAGAGACGGAATCCAGCGCGGTACGCGAAGAATTAGCCAAGTTTATCAGTAATCGTCCGTGCGCCAGCTGCGAAGGGACGCGTCTGCGTCGGGAAGCGCGCCACGTGTATGTCGAGAATACGCCGCTGCCTGCTATCTCCGACATGAGCATTGGTCATGCGATGGAATTCTTCAACAATCTCAAACTCGCAGGTCAGCGGGCGAAGATTGCAGAAAAAATCCTTAAAGAGATCGGCGATCGTCTGAAATTCCTCGTTAACGTCGGCCTGAATTACCTGACGCTTTCCCGCTCGGCAGAAACGCTTTCTGGCGGTGAAGCACAGCGTATCCGTCTGGCGAGCCAGATTGGTGCGGGCCTGGTTGGCGTTATGTACGTGCTGGACGAGCCGTCTATCGGCCTGCACCAGCGCGATAACGAGCGCCTGTTGGGTACGCTTATCCATCTGCGCGATCTCGGTAATACCGTGATTGTGGTGGAGCACGACGAAGACGCAATTCGCGCCGCTGACCATGTGATCGACATTGGCCCGGGCGCAGGTGTTCACGGCGGTGAAGTGGTCGCAGAAGGTCCGCTGGAAGCGATTATGGCGGTGCCGGAGTCGTTGACCGGGCAGTACATGAGCGGCAAACGCAAGATTGAAGTGCCGAAGAAACGCGTTCCGGCGAATCCGGAAAAAGTGCTGAAGCTGACAGGCGCACGCGGCAACAACCTGAAGGACGTGACGCTGACGCTGCCGGTGGGTCTGTTTACCTGCATCACCGGGGTTTCAGGTTCCGGTAAATCGACGCTGATTAACGACACGCTGTTCCCTATTGCCCAACGCCAGTTGAATGGTGCGACCATCGCCGAACCGGCACCGTATCGCGATATTCAGGGGCTGGAGCATTTCGACAAAGTGATCGATATCGACCAAAGCCCAATTGGTCGTACTCCGCGTTCTAACCCGGCGACCTATACCGGCGTGTTTACACCTGTGCGCGAACTGTTTGCGGGCGTACCGGAATCCCGTGCGCGTGGTTATACGCCAGGACGTTTCAGCTTTAACGTCCGTGGCGGACGCTGCGAAGCCTGTCAGGGCGACGGTGTGATCAAAGTGGAGATGCACTTCCTGCCGGACATTTACGTACCGTGCGACCAGTGTAAAGGTAAACGCTATAACCGTGAAACGCTGGAAATTAAGTACAAAGGCAAAACCATCCACGAAGTGCTGGATATGACCATCGAAGAGGCGCGTGAGTTCTTTGATGCCGTACCTGCACTGGCGCGTAAGCTGCAAACGTTGATGGACGTTGGCCTGACGTACATTCGCCTGGGGCAGTCCGCAACCACCCTTTCTGGTGGTGAAGCCCAGCGCGTGAAGCTGGCGCGTGAGCTGTCAAAACGCGGCACCGGGCAGACACTGTATATTCTCGACGAGCCGACCACCGGTTTGCACTTCGCCGATATTCAGCAACTGCTCGACGTGCTGCATAAACTGCGCGATCAGGGCAATACCATTGTGGTGATTGAGCACAATCTCGACGTGATCAAAACCGCTGACTGGATTGTCGACCTGGGACCGGAAGGCGGCAGTGGCGGCGGCGAGATCCTCGTCTCCGGTACGCCAGAAACCGTCGCGGAGTGCGAAGCTTCGCATACGGCGCGCTTCCTCAAGCCGATGCTGTAATCGTTAAGGCCGCTTTCTGAGCGGCCTTTTCCTTTCAGAGTTGCACCAGCAATTTACGTTTTTCTTCCGGCAGCAAATTCACCGCCTGCTGATAAGACGCATCCACCAGATAATAGATTTGCGAATCTGGCAGCGAACCGTCGAGATACACGGTGCTCCAGTGCGCTTTATTCAGATGGCGGCTTGGACGCACATCGCTGTGCTGCTGACGTAGCAGCTCCGCCAGCTCCGGGCTGGTTTTCAGCGAAACAGCTGGGCGATTTTCTACTTCTTTCACCATCGCAAACAGTACATCTTCCACTTTGATCTGCGTCGCTTTCCAGTCATTATGCACGCTCTGTTCTGCGCCTGGTTTTGCCATGCAATATTGTAGCAACTCCGAAATGGTCATTTTTTACTCCCCTTGTAGTGTCGCGATGATGCGACGCGATCCGCCGTGGATGCGATGTTCCCCCAGCCAGATGCCTTGCCAGGTGCCGGTCTGAATACGCCCTTTATGTACCGGCAATACAAGCGATGTTCCCAGCATTGAGGATTTGATATGAGAAGGCATATCGTCTGCTCCCTCATAGTCATGCTCATAATTTCCGTTGTCGGGAACGGTGCGGAGGAAAAAACGCTCCATGTCGTGGCGTACGGTGGGATCGCAGTTCTCATTAAGTGTCAGAGAGGCGGAGGTATGTTGCAGCAACAGATGCAGTAAGCCGATGTTAACGCGCGGCATATCAGCCAGCTGATTCAGAATTTCATCCGTTACCAGATGAAACCCACGAGATTTGGCGCTAAGCGTGAGCGTCTTTTGATACCACATGTGCTGCTCCTTGATAAAACTCTCTTAATCAGTTTGCAGCAAGACAGCGAAAGGATAAAGGTGTGATTAAAAAAACAGCATTCGGGAGAGCATCACGCTCTCCCGCTCTGTCAGTATTCTGAATTGACGATCACCTCTTCACCAAACGCACCCGCTTGTGGCAAGGGTTTGTAGGTAGAGTTGGAGGCGCGCAGAATGCGGATACCACGAGCGCCGACATCGCGTGCGGCGGTAATATCATTATCAGAATCGCCATAAAAAATTCGGATATTTTTATCCTGCAGCCATTGCGATTTTGTATTTTGCCCTGGTTTATCGCCCGCAAAGATTACTGGATTCATGTTGGTGGCAGGAATATGAAAATTATCCGCCAGCGTTTTTGAAACCGTTTCTGTTTTCGTCGGGCTACGACCAGTCACAAAGAAGATCGCGTCACCGCGGCGTACATGCATATCAATCAGCTGGCGAGCGACCTCTTTTGGAATGCTGAATTCATCCCAGCCATTGTTCATTTTTTCCCAGAACACAGGATTTTTCAGATAATCTTCGCTTTCTGGTGAGAAGGTTTTTTTGCCGCGCCAGAAGCCCGGGCTGGAAAAAAGTACCGTGTCATCGATATCAAACCCCACCGCCATTGGCGGACGCCCTGCGAGGCTATTTTCAATTTGTGCGACCGAAACCCAATGAATTGGTGCCTGTTCAGCAAGCCTGGCAACGTTAGTCCCAGGGTTAAGCGGTGAAGGAGATGAGGCCAGGGCAACAGCGGAACTGTTTAGAGCGAACAATAAGCAAACGGCACTGATTGCCTGTGTGATCTTGCGCATATTTTTCCCTAAATAGTCAGTATGTTGAAACTTTTTATTGTGAGATTTGTTGCAAAAACCATCTGACCATAACGCCAGCTGCCGGGGAAAGGAAGGATTATCTGCGGTTTTTGTGATGAAAAGCAGGATGATTATATTTAACCCAGTAAATACGTTCCTGTCTTTTTTTGTATAAAAAATGTTTATTACTCGATGTAAGGATACATTAATTTTACGTTTATTATGATGAATCCTCTGCAAATGAGCAAAATTTGAAAGAACATTTATCTGCTGTACGATTTAATGAACTTAATGATACAGCATTACAAAAACAATCGAAGTTTATAAAGATGATTCCTGATTGACCAGAACCCTATCCTACAATGGTGACTAATTTTATTACTCCCGATGGAGATGATGATATGAATATATCATATGTGAATAGCAACAAAACGACATCTTTACCTGTTGAGCTAGATGCACTAAATAATAAAGATACCTCTTATGCCAAAGATTTTTCTTATGCTAAAGATTTCTTTTTATACATAGAAACACAGTTAAAAATTGCAAAAGATTTTTGTAGACCTGGAGAAGAAGTATCAAGTTCTATTGCAAGTAAAGTTTTTCACGCATTTATTGATTTAGTTAACAAAATCAGGGGTAAGAAAGACTTTATGTATATTTGCACGCTTTGCTGTTTTGCCGAGGAGGTTAAAGGTGATTATTCTCATTACAGGACCTTTTTATTTGATATTGGTAATCAATATAAGGTTAAACTGGTAATGACTCCAACTTATTGATAGTGTTTTATGTTCAGATAATGCCCGATGAC
>OGER01001139.1_pt1 | contig 22575 bp, 15 predicted proteins | sample 1570691 | NCBI WGS metagenome assembly OGER01 (sample SAMEA2582143, study PRJEB24529) | metagenome | biome: Human gut stool | place: China | collected 2011
GAAAGAATACCGGGATACGAAGTGGCAATCTTCCTACCCTCAAACCACTGCGGACCCGTATATTCAATATCCCTAGGCAAAGCCAATGACAGACGGCATTTGCTAAATCCCAAACGCTTTACAATCTCAGCATCTTCTGCCTTTTCCATGAACTCATTTTCACCGATAATGCCCAAATCGGCAACTCCCGTAGCTACTGTTTGCGGAATATCATCATCGCGCAAAAACAATACTTCCAAAGGAAAGTTGGAAGATTGTACCAGTAACGTGCGTTTCGTTGCGCTTAGTTTAATATCCGATTCTTCAAGGAACGACATTGTTTCGTCAAAAAGACGGCCTTTGGCCTGTACTGCAATTCTTAACATGATATTATTTATATTTATGGTTTGCAAATAAAAAACGAGGTTTACCAATGTTCGGTAAGCCTCGTTCATTATATGTTCTTCGTGATACACATATCCTCATACGCCCACCGGGTTATTCGTCAGGGTGATAATGGTGATGATGTGCAACGATATTCTTCATACTTTTCTATTTCTAATGCGACAAATGTAAACGATTTGTTTTAAACAAGCAAGGATTTATCACAAAAAGTTTGATTTTTCTTTCATTTTCATCAAACAAGAGGTAAGATTTCATCCGGTTCTACATCACAATGATGAAAACACATTTCCTTTTCCGCCTTTTCCTGCGGGAAAGTAAAATAGGTACATGTAGCCTCCGTACAGAGTTCGCCCATGCTGTTATACAATCTTGCTTCTATAACGGCAATATTACGTTTCTGCTCACGCAACGATGCCCGTAACACCAAGTGTGTATCATTGGTAGATATGGACTTACGAAAACGAGTCTCCATTTTAGAGGTCACTCCTCCGGTCTGCAACTTACGGAACACCACCCAACCGCAAATTTCATCCAGCAATACGGACTGAATACCCCCATGCAACGTATTCAACCACCCCTGATACTCCGGACGGGGCTTCCAGATACTTACTATCTCATCGCCGTCTTCATAGAATTCCATTCTTACACCTGCCTCATTATCGGGAGAACAGCCAAAACAATTATAACCTTCCATGTTTTTCCATGGGTTGATAATCTTCTTCATACGATATCTTTATTATATATTTCTTTCACAACTCTTCTGCCACATCATATCTTTCTGTATAGCCTTGTAAATCGTTATACGTACACATTACCTTATTAAGGCGACTTGTGCACGAGCGGCAACTAAACCAGATAGTACAACTGTTATTAACAGATATATCCTATGAAATTCCATAATACCTTTACATCTGTTTTTCATTCACAATGTTTTTCATTCACAATGCTTTTCACAAAGATAGGAAATCTTTAAAATGGAATATTAGTAAGAATACAAAAAACAGTATAAAATCGGAATAAACGGTTAAGTTTTTCCGATTTCACACTGTTACCAATATTACAAGATATACTACTCTTTACTTCTTGCATTCCATACCAACAAAGCCAACAGAACAGACAACAATGCCGCACCTATCCAAAACCAATTGATATACGTAAAATCGTAAACCTCTACACCATCAACAAGCTGTTTATTACCTTCAATCAATACACCGCTCATCACATCCTGCAAACCTGCTCCGATATAACTGGCAATACCTACCACGCCTAAAGCTGCACCCGAAGCATTGCGAGGAGCAATATCCACAGCCATTAATCCACCCAGAAAGCAAATTAGCACACCGATACCCAAGCCAAAGAGCATCATCGCTAAAGCATCCATCCAAAAATGTACACCCGGAACAAGCAGGAAAAGACATAGAGCAAACACATTCATCAAACCGAAAATCAAGGCAGGAATATTGCGACGACCGCCAAAAAACCTATCTGAGATAACGCCGGAAAACATTGTTCCTACAATGCCGAATACCGAACTTATAGAAATAATGAAACTGGCATCCAACGTAGAATAGCCCTTCTCAGCCTGCAGATAGAAAACACCCCAGCTATTTACCGCATAGCGGCTGATGTACATGAAAGCACTACTAAGTGCAAGTATCCAAATAGCCGGGTTTCTCAATACCGCTTTCTGAGCACGATTGAACTCCTCCGTCTCTAAAGCATCCATCTCCTTTTTCTTTTCAGGAGCATTGACAGCAGGAAGTCCCTTGCTCTGAGGAGTATCATGGAAAAAACGCCAGACTACCAAAGCGCCAATCAGACCGACAAGGCCAGCACCCAGAAAACCGTAACGCCATCCCAGTGCACTTACAATAGAGGCTACGATAATAAAAGTCATTGCCTCACCGATGTTGTGACTCGCACTCCAAAAGCCGTAAAAAGAACCACGTTTCTTGTCCGTGAACCAACGGGACAAGCCGACCACACAAGAAGCAGCACCCATAGACTGAAACCATCCGCTGATACCCCAAAGAACGGCAAACAGAATAAAAGAATGTACAAATCCCAAACAGAGGTTCACCAAAGCAGTCACCAGCAAACCGGTCGACATAAAACGATTGATATTGCTACGGTCGGCAAGAAAACCGTTCATAAACTTACCTACAGCATAGGTAAAGAACAGCACAGCACCGATAATACCCAATTCCGTTTCCGAAAAAACGCCCTCATCTACAATCGGTTTCTTTACAACATTCAAGCTCAGACGACAAACGTAATACATGCCATAACCAAGTGTAGCAGCAAGAAAAGTAGACCACTGAAGACGTTTCAAACGCTGTTTCTGTTCGGACAAAGATCCTTCATTACAAGGTTTCGGTTGTGAAACCCTGTAAAAGTTTATTATATTCTTCAACATACTTTTAAGTACCCCTTACATCTCAATCATGCAACTTTCTTTTCCGTAAATAGTCCAGTAAGTAAGCAGGACGATCGGTTTGAATGATACGGCATCCTAATGTATCAATTAAGTAGCCATAACCTGAATCCGGATTCTGCAAAGACATATCATCATCGTGTCCGCCAGCCATTGTATCCCATAAAGTATTATACCAAATTAGAGAACGTCCGTTCAAGGTAGTTGCAAATTTTTTAGGAAGCAAGTTTGTATCTTTTACAAATAGTAACTCAAAAGCAACTGGAGACATATCTTTAATAAAAGCCTCTATGTGTTTCTCGGCTCCAGAAGCATCAAGGTCAACAATTGGCATATAAATTACATCTTCCAAATAATCACCAAATTGTTTCTTCACTTCGGCAACCGGTCTTCTCCCTTTCATTATAATTTGTTTGGTAGTTCCGGTTTTCTTCATAAGCTCATAAATCTGATCAAAGTAAAGGTCTGCCTGATCCAAATTTATCATGATTTTTCCTTTAGCATGCAACAATGCCTCTTCCAAAGTCGGCACTTTGTGAATAGTACGGATATTACAACCATTTCTCAAATTCAACTTACGAATATCACTCAATGTGTTTTCAGAAACCAATCCTTTTCCGGTAGTAGTACGATCCAATGTGCGGTCGTGCATAAGAATCAGTTCGCCGTCTTTCGTCTTCTTAACATCCAACTCAACAATGTCTACTCCCATTTTAATAGCATTATCTATTGCTTCCAACGAATTTTCAGGAAAATTACGCCAATCTCCACGATGAGCCACTACAATTACAGAAGTCGAATCGCGACTCATCAGCTTTTCACGAATCTGCGCAACATGATCTTGTGCTGAAAGTTGCAATGCAACAAAGACAGCATACAATAATATATATATTTTTTTCATTTCTATTATTTTTAAAGGAGAGTGTGTCAAAACTAAGATTCGCTTACTATTGGTTTCTTTTTAGGTACAGATTACACAGAAAACATAGATTTTCTTTATTCTTTTTCCGTGAAATCCGTGTAATCCGTACCTAAAAGAAATCGTCAAGTGTATTTTGACACACCTCTATAGTTTATTAATTACTCAACCGTATACCCTTCATTCTGCCAGCCGTCCTTATCACTGACATTCTCTATTTCTGTCTGAGGAATCGGATATAACTGACGATAAGCAGCTATTCCCGGAAACACAGTAGTCATTTGTCCGGTACGTACGATATCAAACCAACGGTCACATTCCAAAGCCAGTTCCAGACGCCGTTCTTTATATACAGCCTGACGAAAAATTTCTTTTGTAGATAACTCTTCTAATGTCTTTCCCATGAGATTAGCATTAATACGAACCGCATTTAAAGCATCTAAAGCTTCCTGTGTAGGAATGGCAGAAAGTTCATTGGCAGCTTCCGCGTACATCAACATCACTTCGGCACAACGCATAACAGGGAAATCCGCACTCGTTTCATTATTTGTTGCGGGAGCATCGAATTTACCTGGCCGCTGACCGCTTCCCGTTGGAGCTACTAACGCTTTCCGATTATCGTCATTATTTTCAAATTCAGCTTGTTCCAAAGATATTATATTACCGTTATCATTATTTCTATATCGATTATTCTGATGAACGGATTCTCCTACACCACCTTTCAGATACTGGACTGCAAAAATTATATCTTTACTAGTCTTTAAATTATTAGGAAAAGTTTGAGGCATAGGTACCAAAGATAAATTCCGCTTAGCATTGATATCAGCAACTACAGAAGTCAATTCATTGATCACTTCTTGATAGTTTTTCATGTACAAATATACTTTTGCCAACAAAGCACGTGCTGCATAAGATGTAGCACGCCCTCGCTCTGATTCATCCCACACTTCCGGCAAACCTTTGGCTACAATCAGGTCTTTGATAATCAAGTCATAAACCTCACTAACAGGAGAACGCTTGTTGTTACGTGCTTCAGCTACAGTCTGCGTTTTTGTAATAATAGGAACCTCTCCCCATAAACGCACTAGATTAAAGTAACACAATGCACGTACAAAAGAAGCCTGTCCTGCTATTTGCGTTCGTTGTTCTTCAGTCATTTGTACTTTCTCCATATTTTGGAGTACAAGATTACAACGATAAATAGTCTTATATAAAGAAAGCCATGCACCCGACAAATTGGAATTAGCCGGAGTTTCGGTAAATACCTCTATTTGATAGGTAATACCACCACTGGCACCAGAATTGTCATTCTTAACATTATCCCCCCGAACTTCCATTAAAGTCATGAACTTAGAACCATATTGATCACTCGATTGCAACTCATCATAAATACCAATAATAGCCCCTTCTAATCCCTTGACATCCGTATAAAAAGTTTCCTCTGTAGGAAAATCAACAGGTTTCAAATCTATAAAATCATTACAACCAGAAAGAGCAATCGCTGTAAAAATAGATATTATTATTTTTTTCATATTATAGTATTTTTAAGATTAAAACGTAAGGTTAACACCTATAGAGGTGGTTCTTGCCAACGGATAAACCCCATAATCCTCACCATTGGTAGTCACTGCACTACGATTGGAAACTTCTGGATTATAACCTTCATAGTGAGTGAATGTAAATGGATTTTGGAGTGTGCAGTAGATACGAGCAGATTTTAAATAAACCTTCTTTATCCAATTTTCAGGTAATGTATATCCTAATGAAATATTCTTGATACGTAAATACGAACCATCCTCTACATGCCAAGTAGATGTAGTACCATTCTGTCCTTTGCTAACACGATTGGCACGCACGTTCATTCCACTTCCCGGCTCATCTTCCGACTTCCAACGGTTTAAAGCACCCTTATAATTATTCATATTCCCTTCATGATTATAAAAATAGCGCCGAGAAAGATTCAAGATTTCATTTCCTTGAACACCCTGAAATACGATGCCAAAGTCAATACCTTTCCAAGCTAACGTTGCACCAAAGCCGTAAGTAAAGTCCGGCATATAATTACCTACAATAGCACGGTCTGTATCTGAGATATCAAGCACTTTATCACCATTCACATCTTTAAACTTGAAATCCCCGGGTTTCGTGTCTGCTAAGCCGTAGTTTGTTGGAGAATCCATATAGTGCAAGGTTGCATCCACTTCTTCCTGATTCTTGAAAACTCCCTCTACTACAGGTAAATAATAACTTCCAATAGGCTCACCCACACGGGTTATAAAATAAGCATTACTCACTGAACCGGAAGAAATTATATCTGCATTACCTGGCCCGAGTTCCTTTACTTCATTGATGTTTTTCGAAATATTAAAATATACACTCCAATTAAAATCACCCATCTTCTGGTTGGTAGCAATATTAAATTCCACACCTTTGTTATTGACTTTACCAATATTTTCCAGACGAGTTTTATACCCTGTTGTCATCGGAACCGGAACATCCAATAATAAATCATAAGTATTACTATTGTATAAGTCCAAACCCAAAGTCAGACGGTTTTTAAATAATGATGCATCAAAACCAATATTAACTTGAGCTGTCTTCTCCCAATGTAGTTCAGGATTAGGCATACTCTTGGGGGCAGCTCCCTTAACAACATCTGCACTATTCCCACCTAATACATAGCTGTAATAAGCAACTTCTCCCTGAGCCCCATAATTGGGAATACGGAAATTACCCGTCAAACCATAACTAGCACGAAGTTTCAAATCATCAATAAAGGTCAATGATTTCATAAAAGGCTCTTCCGTTAAACGCCATCCCGCCGATACCGAAGGGAACCACCCCCAACGATTATCCTTACCAAAACGAGAGGCACCATCTGCACGAAGTGCTCCAGTAACCATATATTTACCTTTATAATTATATTGGACTCTAGCAAGTCCTGAAAGCAAAGCCCACTCAGAAGCATGAGAGTCTCCGCGCGTTACAGTACCGGCATTCAGAGTAGGCACATTATTTGTTATAAATCCATTAGCAAAAGCGTATGTACTCTCATCGCGCTGATATTGCATAGTCCACCCTGCCAACGCAGAAATAGAATGCCCTTTAATATCCTTATTATAGGTTACAGTTTGCTCAAACAACCAATTATACATCTTAGCCGTTTTGGCTGTTGCTTCAGGCTCAGATTCCGGATTACCTTCCGTATTGGCAACAGGAATAGTAGATGGACGAAATGTATCTTGTGAGCTGTTGTAAATATCTACACCAAAATTTGCACGATATTTTAATTCGGGCATAAAAGCTACTTCTCCATAAACATTACCAAATATACGGGAAGCTTTTGTTTCATCCTTTTGCAACAAAGCCAATGCTACCGGATTCCACACTTGAGTTTGGCTATTTCCTTTTTTAACAGAACCATCCTCTAGTGTCGTCTGCGTATTCGGACTCCAAGCATTCTGTGCAAAACAAAAAGAACCATCAGCATTGTAAACAGGAAATATAGGAGCACTATGCAAAGCTGAAGCAATAATGCCACCACCATCCTTATTATAAGCACCATCAGAGTTCACTGCATTCTCTATCGTTACAGACGGATTTAAAGAGAGCCCAAACTTAAAAATACCTTCAGTAACATCCAGATTAAAACGAGAACTATATCTCGTAAAATCACTGTTAATAATTACACCGTCTTGTGACAAGTAATCTACAGAAGCATAATATTTTATCTTCTGACTTCCACCAGATACCGAAACAGAATGATTCTGCATACCTGCCGTACGAAAAATCTCGTCTTGCCAATCTGTATCAACCAATCCCTTTTCACCCCTTAGATAAGGTAAGATTTCAACCGGAACAATCGTATTATAATCATTACCGGTATTTTGTAAACGTATGGCATTACTATCAGTAATACTAAAGGCCAAAGGCTGTTTATTTTGAGCGATACGTTTACGGTTTACCGCTTCCATTTTATCTACATAGGTATTATTTCGAGCGTCGTTTACCAAATCGGCATATTCGTAAGCGTTCAGCATATCTATTTTTTTAGATACAGTCTGCCAACCATAATATCCATTATAAGAAACCGTAGCTCGTCCTTCCTGTCCTTTCTTGGTAGTAATCAGCACTACGCCATTAGAGCCTCGCGACCCATAAATAGCAGAAGAGGAAGCATCTTTCAGAACCTCAATAGACTCCACATCATTCATGTTGAAAGTATTCAGTTGCTCTTTGGCAAGAGGTACTCCATCTACTACATACAACGGTGATGTTCCAGCAGTAATAGTACCTGTACCGCGCACCTTAATTTGTAAAGAAGAACCCGGTGCACCTGTAGATTGTGAAACTTGTACACCCGGCATTTTGCCAACCATTGCTTCAGCCATAGAAGTTATAGGCTGTCCTTTCAAATCACTGGCACGTATACTGGCAATAGCAGTTGTCACATCGCGCTTCTTCTGTACACCATATCCTACTACTACAACTTCATCCAGCAATTCATTATCCTCTTTCATCATTATTTTATCAAGTCCTTTGCCATTGGCTTTCAACTCTACTGTCTGATAACCGATATATGAAAAGGCAAGTAATGCATTTTCCGGCACATCTATCAAATTATAATTTCCATCCATATCAGTAATTACACCATTAGTAGTGCCTTTTACCAATACACTGGCACCAATGATAGGTTCACCATCTTGATCGACAACTCTTCCCTTGATATTTCTCAGTTTTATACCTTTCGAAGTGCCTTGTCCGGTTTTCTGTTTACCAACAGATATTGTATGATTATCCCTATTGAAATACAATTTTGTCTGTAAAGTAATACGCTCCAAAACATCCTGTAGAGAGGCATTTGATACTTTGAGGGTAATGCGGGGAGCTGAATTAACAATTTCTTGATCATAGAAAAACTTCAGTCCTGTTTGTATACTCAATTGATTAAAGACATTTTCTGCCGTTTCGTTCTGAACATTTAATGTTATGCCCTTCACTTCTTGCGCCTGTATATAATAACTTGTAAATGAAAAGCATATGAAAAGTAAAAAAGCTAAAAATGAATGTACATTTTCAGATTTCCTTTTTGTATTAGGAAGATTATTCATAAATTTGTGCGTTTTAGTAATTGTAATAAATTATTTAAAACAAAGGTTTGTAATACACGAGACGCTATTCACACGGGTCGAAACGAATGAATATCTGTCCGGATTACTAGTATAGGGGCTGCTCTGAGAGATAGCTCCTATTTTTTGGCAGATTAAGATGGTGGTTTCATATCCGATATAGACTAATGTTTAACAATACAAATATAATACACTGTAGTTCTCAAAGACAGGGGTGTATTTTATATTTTTTCACTATTTATAGAGCTGAATCATATTCCCCATTCTCTTGTAATGAATACCGCTTGTATACTCCACAGCCTGTAATACAGCGTCCAAACTCTTATTATCATGTTCACCAGAAATGAGATTGTCAAAATTCTGTCCCTCAGCAAAAGTAATGCGACAATTATACATACGCTCCAATTCTTTAGCCACATCATGTATCGGAGTGCTATTGAAACGTAAATTACCTTTTCGCCAAACTGCCATAGTGCGCTCTTCGCGCCTCTTATTATATTCTCCTGAAACAGTATTGATAAGCACCTGCTCTTTAGCACGTAGACGCATCATCGCTTCCGGCAAATCAATCTGGACTTTACCACTTTCCACATCTACTGATACTACCTCGTCCGAAGAATAAGATTTGATATTAAAACAAGTACCCAAAACACGCACATCGAAGTGGCGGGTATCCACTACGAAAGGCTGCTTCTCATTATGATATACGCGAAAATACCCTTCACCTTCCAGTTCTATTCTACGTTCCTTACCGGTAAAACGATCTGGATAGTGAACACGCGAACAAGAGTTTAATATCAATGTCGTACCATCGGGAAGCTGTACTTCCTTGCGTTCGCCAAAAGAAGTAGAAGCCTCTAAATAAGATACCTGTGTCCTATCTATATAACGAATGTAACTAATACTGCCAAATACAAGACAAACCATCGCAGCCACACTTGACACAGCCAATGCAGCCCGACGAATCCACATACGTTTCTTATGCTCTATACGCTTTAATAACAGTCGCGCCTCTTTTTTATATTGTTCGCGTTCAAGGTCTGTCTGCGGTGATTGCAGGGAAGTTTCTTCCCATACTTCAGCAGCCAGATCCTGAAGCATATCTGTATCATACTCCGAAGTCTGTAACTCATCCAACAACTTACGGGCATCATCCATTGTATACAGATCGTCCAAATAACGACGCAGCAGTGATTTATTATTTTCACTATTTTTCATAAAATATAATTCTAAATGAAGCAAGATTATTAAAAATAACCCTTTGACATTAAGATATACACATAAGAAAAGAATGACTGGGGTGTGATTAATATTTTTTAATATACACTGTTAACCAAAAGCCTTTATTAATAATAAAATCATGATTATCAATAACTGAAAACACAGAAAAGCACAAAATAAAGTCAGTGATTCTACATAAATAAGCAAGTTCAAATCAATATTTTTTGTCGAATAAATACCTGAATTTATCATTTTATAAATTCAAACAAATAAGAATCAAAATCAAATCAGAACCTACTATCGAATTCTTTTCCAAATAAGCACGCAGTGTTTTCAATGATATGGAAATGGATTCTTGTACCGTATTAACAGAAATACCTAATACTTCAGCTATTTCACGATGAGACATTTGTTGCTCCCGACTCATCTCGAATATTTCACGTTGGCGAGGGGTCAACTGTTGCAATGCACAGGAAATAAATTGCCGCAAGTCGTTTGCTATAATTTCATCTCTTGTTTCGTTGGTATAATTCACAGCTTGTGAAAGTATCTGTTCCCTTAATTTATCCTGATAAGACAAATCGCGTAGCTGATTCAGTATACGGTTTCGCACGATTGTATACAGATAAGCGGAAAATGAAGCATCCGGATTGATGAAACGGCGTCCCTGCCACACTATTGTAAAAGCATCCTGAAAAATATCTTCCGCATATTCACGCGATTTCAAAAAGCGCATAGCAAAGTATATCAAACGATTCTTATAGGCAGCATAAAGCTCACAAAAAGCATCTTCTTCTCCTTCAATCAAACGAAGTACCAAAGAACGTTCATCACTAGGAATTTTGGTTGCGTACATACTGTATTTTTAGATTTTGCGACAAAGGTATCGTTATGATGTTACAAACCTATGTAAAATTCAGGAAATAAAAAAGGAAAAGGACGTATTCTACTCTTTATTAAACGGAAATTCACTATCTTCGTATCAATAAAGCAATAATAGAATGCTAAGAGGAATCTGCTTTTGCATATGTATGTCGGTGATGCTTTCTTTGTTTGCCCAAAATGAAGAAAGCAATTTTATTGCACCTGACCGTACTGTCCATAAACGTTCGGAAATTATCAAAAGAGCAATAAAAAAATTCCTCAATTTCAGCGATTTCGACACAGCATATATCAGCCCCAATCGATATAACTACGCCTTAATGCTCGATCATTTCACTAATTACGAATACTATTCCGTAGGAAGCGGTACCCCCGAACCGCAACGTTTGCGTTTCTCACCAAAACCACATAATAAAATAGGCGTTTACTTTGGCTGGCGCTGGCTTTTTCTAGGATGGGCTGTTGATGCAGACGGACTTTACGGAAAGAAAAATGGGAAAAAAAGAGGCAGAGAGTTCGACCTCAGTCTTTACAGTTCTAAACTAGGTGTGGATATTTTTTATAAACGTACCGGAAACTCTTACAAAATACACAAAATAACAGGGTTCTCTGACCGTATTCCAACCGATTATTCTGAAGATTTCAACGGGCTGAAAGTAAAGATGAAAGGGTTGAATCTATATTATATATTCAATAACAGACGCTTTTCTTATCCTGCCGCTTTCAGCCAGTCCACCAACCAGCGGCGCAGTGCCGGCTCTTTTATTACCGGATTTTCCGTATCTGCGCATAATCTGGATTTTGATTACACCCAATTGCCCCCTATCATTCAGGAAACGATGAATCCGGGCATGAAAGTAAATCATATAAAATACACCAATATCAGCCTTAACTTCGGCTATGCCTATAACTGGGTATTTGCACGCAACTGCCTTGCCTGCTTGTCACTTAATCCGGCAGTAGCCTACAAAACCTCACGCATCAGAAAAGCGGAAGAAGAAACAGACGAATGGTACAAAAACTTCAATATCGACTTCATCCTGCGTGTAGGTATCGTGTACAACAACAGCAAATATTTTGCAGGTACTTCATTCGTAGGCAGAACATACGATTATTACCGGAGCAATTTCTCATTGAACAACGGCTTCGGGACACTGCAAGTGTATGCAGGCTTTAACTTCTGCTTGAAAAAGGAACACCGCAAGAAAAAACAATGACAGCCCGTTCTTATCAGAAAGAATAAGTACAAGCCACTCCTACTATATTTTTTCGCGCCTTACTCTCCCACTGACGGCAATAAAAGACGTCCGCTTCCCAACAATCAGAAAACAACGGAAGCACCACTCCGCCACGATAACGCATACGCTGTACATCAAACCGTTCTCCACGGTTCAATCCGTTATACATTTCAACAGAAGCGTAAGGCTCTATCTTGCATTTCGGAATATCATACGCCAATTTAACACGCGAACGCCAACGAAACTCATCGCCACTGCTGTCGAAAGTATGTTGAAAACGCTCACGAAGTGAAACCTTCAGTCTTTGTACACGCGTGGAAAGCGTTCCGTCAAAATGATAACGGTGACGGAATTTCCAACCGGCTTCTCCACGATTGCGGTAATGGATTTCGTAACCGGCCGCTACTTTCAGAAAAGGAAGCACGGAATAGGCTCCACCCACATCCAATCCCCAGCGGTCTGTCTTACCCAAATCATCCTTTGTACGCCATTCCAATTTTCCGGACAAGGTAAATGCCGGCTTTACTTTATATTTAAAACCGGCACTTGCCCATGTAGTAAAGTCCTTTTCCTGTGCATGCAGAAAAGCAGGTACAATACATAATACCGCTACTACCAAACCATAGATTTTCCACGTATAAGAATCCTTTTTTACCATAACTGTTCCTGAATATATCATTTAACATTGATTTCACGTGTGCAAAGCTAAAGATTAATTCTGTAACAAAACTGTAATATCAGATTTCTTTACACAAAACCGATTGTTACGGCAAAAAATCCAAGTTGTTTTTTCAGGATAGCAGAATTATGGCTAAAAAACGACTTGTCCGTGCGAAATTTCTTTCAAATGCTTCTCTATCTTTTCAAAGAAAGAAGCCAGATGCGACCCGTCTACAAAAGCATGATTCACATATATGGAAAGCGGAAAGACCAGACGCTCTCCGCGGGACACCACTTTACCGGCAGTCATCAACGGATGGCTGCAACCGTTACCGGCTTCGGCAACGGTATAAGTAGTTGAAGTGAAATACATCTTGGGCACTGCACTCAAATGCACCACATCGTAATCACCTTGTTGCATCAATACTCTTTCAGCGTTATAAGGGTCTCCGTCCTTAGGGATGTTTGTAATCAGTGTATGGGCCTCGGCATAAAAATGTTTGAAGTCTTCATGATAAGGAATACGAACCGTATAAAAAGTCTTTCCCGGAACAGCTATTGGAGAAATAATATCCACCCGATCATGAAAAACGACCTGTCCGTTCTTGTCTGTACGGTAACGGAGTTCGTCCACCTCGTTGGCTGAACGGAGAACCGCATACAAGTAATAAAGAAAAAAAGAGTGTCCGGACTGTTTTGCAGCAGCGCTGGCCTCCGTACAGTCTATCTCGGTAGTCACCGAATACCATGAATTTAAAAACGTTCGGAAAAAGCCGTAATTGTCACGACGTTCCCAAGTGTCAATGTCAATAATGTGTTTCATAAATAAAAAAAACGGATTAATCGAGTAGGAGGAAAACGAAAGTTTTCTTCCTACTTTCGTTTTCCGACCTCTCACACCACCGTACGTGCGGTTCCGCATACGGCGGTTCTCTATTTTACGTACAATCTGACATAGTAATCCATAAGACAGGGATAGCCCGCGAGCCTGAGTTTATCATTGGTCGCTGCATGGTGCATTATACCCTCCGCATTTGCCCAATACCCCTTGCTGCTATTCCCATATATGCGTGCCCAATAGGGCTTGATTCCGCATTTGATGAGATTGGCAACCCGTGTCTTTGGGTATTTCCAACTTTTCCATATACACATTCGTATCCGTCGGCGAAGCCACTTATCAATAGCTATCAAAGATGATTTCGCGTCCGCTAACTTAAAGTAGTTAATCCATCCTCTAATAGTCTGATGAAGAACTTCTTTTCTACGTTCATAGCCCATTCCGTTACTCCTTGAAGTCAACAGTTTAAGCTTGGCTCTGACTTTGGTTAATGATTTACTATGGATTCTTAACCTTCATCCTTCGCCAGTTTTATAGAAAGAATATCCCAGAAACTTCATTCCGCGAACATACCCTACTTCTGTCTTCTCTCGATTTACTTTTAAATGAAGTTTCTTCTCGATAAACCTTGTAAGACTTTCACAGACTCTTTCTGCTCCTCGTTTACTCTTACAGAAGATTAAACTATCATCTGCATAACGGACAAACGGATGTCCGCGACTCTCCAACTCCTTATCCATTTCATTAAGAACTATATTACTCAACAATGGACTAAGTGGTCCTCCTTGGGGTGTACCCTCGGTCGTTGGCTGATATACTCCGTTTACCATTACTCCGGCATATAAGTATCTGTGAATAAGACTGATTACTCGACCGTCTTTAATGGTATGTGAAAGGAGTTCTATCAAATAGCTTTGGTTTACAGTGTCGAAGAAGCGCTCTAAGTCAATACCTACGGCATATTCATAGCCGCTATTGATTATTGATTGGGCTTTCCTGAGTGCATCGTGAGCACTGCGATTGGGACGAAATCCAAAGCTTCCGTCACTGAACTGACGTTCGTACATAGGTGTCAGCACCTGTGAGATGCTTTGTTGAATGACACGGTCTACTAAGGTTGGGATACCTAACTGACGTGTTTTACCATTGTCTTTCGGGATTTCAACCCTTCGTACTGGTTGGGGTTTATATTTCCCGTTCAAGATTGAAGACTTGAGGTCATCTTTGTGGAGTTTCAGATATGGAAGTAATTCTTTTAATTCCATAGAGTCGACACCTCCGCTCCCGCCGTTCGATACAACCTTCCTATATGCTCGGTTCATATTATAGGGAGATAGAATGTATTCCAACAAGTGCTTCTCATCTATCTGCACTGTAATAAGTTCCCCTTCGGTTATCTCCATAAAGGTCTGCGCTCCTTCTATACTTTCGGCTTCCAGCCTATCATTTAAAAGGCAGCTTTCATTTCTTGTTTTCTGCATTTCTTCCTTCATTGAGTTTCTTCAATAAACTTATTCTAATAAAGTTCAGTCCTTCCCTACGTGTCGATATTAGTAGGTACTATGACCTCTGCTGACTCCTCGCAGTTCGTTATTACTGCAAGGCGATTTTTTTTTTCGCCCCACCTGCGAGGCCTCTCCGGTTAAGGACATACTCTTTCCATCTTATATCTGCCCGATTTACCTTGGGTGATTTCGGATAGTTATCGGACTTTGTCTTCATCAGCAGACTCATCCTCACCCTTAGGCCTTATATCGGATTTCTGTCCGTCAGACCAGATGTTTGCCGCTGACTTCCTTCAGATTCTACCTCACGATAGACACCCTTGTCTTTGGCTGTAACCTTCCCACTATCAGGGCGGTTTAGGGACTTGCACCCGTTAGAGTATGTTCGTGCCGGACGAACTAAAAAAAGGACGCTTATACAGCATCCTTTTTCCAATTTAATTTATCATTTCTCTTTTTTGTAGTTCTCCAATCCGGTCTGCAAGAACTCAATGTACTTCGGAATACTCTCATCATACGAATATGACTTATTGAGCGGTTTGCCTTCATTGTCAATCAACACATAGAAAGGCTGCGCATTTGCACCGAACTTCACACGCTGCAAATAACTCCACTTATCGCCCACCGTACGCAAAGTACGTTCCGTACCATTCTCCATAATCTTCACCGGTGAAGAAAGCGGAGTTTTGTTATCTACATAAAGTGTAATGAGTACATAGTCATTATTAATAATATCGCTAACTTTAGGGTCAGTCCATACGGCAAGCTCCATCTTACGGCAGTTCACACAACCGTAACCGGTAAAGTCAAGCATCACCGGCTTGCCATGCTGGCGGGCATACTCCATACCGAGGTCGTAATCATCGAACTTGGCATGTACCTCATTATTGTAAAGATTGAAATCCTGAGTCTGCATGGGCGGCGCAAAAGCGCTGACAGCTTTCAACGGCGCTCCCCACAAACCGGGAAGCATATATACGGCAAACGCCAATGAGGCCAATGCCATAAAGAAACGAGGTACACTGACTTTTGTGTCATCATCATCGTGCGGGAACTTGACTTTACCCAACAGATAGAACCCAAGCAGGGCAAACAGCACAATCCATAAAGCCAGGAATGTCTCACGGTCGAGTATGCGCCAACCGTAAGCCAAATCAGCAACGGAAAGGAATTTCAACGCAAACGCCAATTCCAGAAATCCAAGCGTTACCTTGATTACATTCATCCAACCGCCTGATTTGGGCATTGACTTCAGCCAGGACGGGAACAGTGCAAACAAAGTGAACGGCAGTGCCAAGGCAATGGCAAAGCCCAACATGCCAATAGCCGGAGCTATCATGTTACCGGTAGTGGACACTTGTACCAACAAGAAACCGATAATAGGACCTGTACATGAGAATGACACCAATGACAATGTAAATGCCATTAAGAATATGCTCAGCAAACCGCCTGTTTTTTCTGCTTTTGAATCCACGGCATTACTCCATTTGGAAGGAAGCGTAATTTCAAAAGCCCCAAAGAAAGAAGCTGCGAAAACGACCAGCATCAAAAAGAAGAAGATGTTAAAAACAGCATTCGTCGACAATGAGTTCAAAGCATTGGCGCCAAATATCCCGGTAACCAACAGCCCTAAACCAACATATATCACTACAATAGACGCACCGTATGTCCAGGCATCGCGGATACCTTTCTTCTTATCTTTACTGCGTTTCAGGAAGAAGCTGACAGTCATAGGGATAATTGGCCATACGCAAGGCGTAAACAAAGCCAGCAGTCCACCTACAAATCCTGTGATAAAAATATAAATCCAAGACATATCTTCCTGCGAAACGGTTTCGCCTAATGCTTGCAGTTCATCGATAACCGGCTTCCAAAGATCGGTGGTTCCATCACCGGCAACATTTATTCCGGTATTGCTTTCCGCACCGCCAATAACGGCCATAGCTGCGGTTTGAGCGGTATCAGAAGATTTTTCCAATTCTACATTTCCGGCATCCGCAGCCTTATCGGCTGCCGGTCCATTAACGGTTGTACCTTCCGCCTTGCCCGAAAACTTAAACGGCACTTGTGTAGGCGGTAAACAATTCTCATCATTACATGCGCCATATTCCAAAAAACCTTCTACCTTATATTCGCCACCGGTCAGTTTCAACTTCTGTACGAACTGAGCGGTATTTTCAAAATAGCGCACTTTCATTTCAAACAACTTATCGAATGCGACCACCTCTTTCCCTACCGGTTTTAATTTTCCGACAAGTTCCGCACCTGAAATGGACTCGACATTGAATGTGGCCGATATAGGTCCGCCATCGCCCAAATCGGTCGAGTACACATGCCAGCCCTTATCAATAGTTCCGGTAAAGACAACTTCCGCTTCACCAGCCTGCAAAGTCTTTAATTCCGACTTAAACTTAACCGGCTCTTGTATCTGTGCTTGTACCACTACGGCAAACAGCAACAGAAGTATGGAGAATATACTTTTCTTCATGTTATTATCCCATATTTTATTTATACTTCATAGTCTACACAAGCACGGCTTTCCTTAACCTCGGCTATAAGCTTACCGGCAGCTACATGATCGGGATGTGCAGCATAGAATTTCACATCGTCCAAAGTATCGAACTCACTGTAAAGAGCTATACTCCAAGTCTCAGCCGGATTAATGTTCAATCCCACTTCAATCTTACGTATAACTGGTATTTTAGCAGGCAGCGCTTCAATAGCTTTCTTAAAATCATTCATCGCCGCTAACTTTTCGTCAGCAGAAGCTTCGTCTTTCAGCTTAAATAATACAATATGCTTTACCATAACTTTGTTATTTAAATGATTTATATCTATATTTGTCAACCGAAACGGTTGCTTTTTAAAACCGCAAAAATACTCGTTTTGTTTTAAATATACACTTAAACGGATGTTAATAATAGGAATTGCAGGCGGAACCGGGTCGGGAAAGACCACCGTCGTACGTAAAATTGTTGAAAGCCTGCCGGCTGGTGAAGTAGTTTTATTACCTCAGGACTCTTATTACAAAGACAGCAGCCATGTGCCAGTAGAAGAACGGCAGAATATTAATTTCGACCACCCGGATGCTTTCGACTGGGGACTTTTGTCCAAACACGTATCCATGCTTCGCGAAGGCAAAAGCATCGAACAACCTACCTATTCCTACCTGACCTGTACGCGACAGCCCGAAACAATCCACATCGAACCTCGGGAAGTCATTATCATTGAAGGCATCCTTGCCCTATGTGACAAGAAGCTGCGCAACATGATGGACCTCAGAATCTTTGTTGACGCAGACCCGGACGAACGCCTTATCCGCGTCATCCAGCGCGATGTCGTAGAGCGTGGTCGCACGGCCGAGGCTGTAATGGAACGCTACACGCGTATTCTGAAGCCTATGCATCTGCAATTTATAGAGCCTTGCAAGCGATATGCCGATCTTATCGTACCGGAAGGCGGAAACAATCAGGTAGCAATCGATATTCTCACAATGTATATCAAAAAACATTTATAAATAATTCGAACAGTACATATGGCCGAGCGTACTTCCCCAACCGGGCGTAATTTGCCAGCTTTCCACTGTCAATTACTGATTGCATTAGCCTTGCTTTGCAGTGTTATGGGGTGTCGCGGCAATCATAATGCGGCAGCCGAACAAGAAGAAGCCGTTGATTTACAACAGATAAAAGATAACGGTGAACTGGTAGTGCTGACTTTATACAGTTCTACATCCTATTTTATTTACCGCGGCCAGGAGATGGGATTTCAATATGAATTGGGTGAACAGTTTGCCAAAAGCCTCGGCGTCAAGTTAAAAATAAAAGTTGCCAAAAACATACACGACCTGATTGAAAGACTTCTTGCAGGCGAAGGCGATCTCATTGCCTACAACCTACCCATCACCAAAGAATGGAAAGACAGTCTGACATACTGCGGTGAGGAGGTGATTACCCATCAGGTCATCGTACAACGTACAGGCGGCCGCGTCAAACCGTTGAAAGATGTAACGGAACTTATCGGAAAGGATGTGTACGTAAAACCCGGAAAGTATTATGAACGGCTTGTCAACCTGGACAAGGAGCTGGGTGGCGGCATCCATATCCATAAGGTCAGCAATGACAGCATCACGATTGAAGACCTTATTATGCAAGTTTCACAAGGCAAAATACCGTATACCGTAGCGGACAATGATGTAGCCCGCCTCAATACCACGTACTACCCGAACCTCAACATCGGGCTTTCTATCAGTTTCGACCAACGGGCTTCGTGGGCTGTACGTAAAGATTGTCCGCAGCTTGCAGAAGCTGCCAATAAATGGCATGAGAAAAACATGACTTCTCCGGCTTATACCGCGAGTATGAAACGGTATTTTGAAATTGGCAAAGCTATCCCACACTCTCCTATTCTATCTCTGCGAGAAGGGAAAATATCACACTTCGACCATCTATTCAAGAAATATGCACCAGACATTAATTGGGACTGGCGTTTATTGGCATCTTTAGCTTATACTGAATCCAACTTTGATACTACCGCCGTTTCATGGGCAGGTGCAAAAGGACTGATGCAACTGATGCCTGCCACAGCTCGTGCCATGGGAGTTCCTCCGGGAAAAGAACAAAACCCCGAAGAAAGCATTAAAGCTGCCACGAAATATATTGCCGCCACAGCCAAAAGCTTCTCGAAAATTCCCCAAGAAGAACGGATTAATTTTATTCTGGCATCATATAACTCCGGTATAGGACATGTATTCGATGCTATGGCATTGGCTGAAAAATATGGCAAAAACAAATATGTGTGGCGGGATAACGTGGAAAACTTCATCCTCTTGAAAAGCAATGAAGAGTACTTTACCGATCCGGTTTGCAAGAACGGGTATTTCCGTGGGATAGAAACTTATAACTTCGTGAGGGATATAACGGCAAGGTTTGAACAGTATAAGAAAAAGATAAAAAGCTGATTCACGGGATAGGACATAAAAATTACAGTGTTTTCAGACATAAGGACAAGAGAATAGAGTAGGTTGCAATGTATAGCTTTTTGCTGCATATTTTTCTGTTCTCTTGTTCTTATATCTGCAATACGACAGTGAAAACCTCAAAACAAATTCAGCCGATTAGCCTTTGCCTCTTCAAGAGATACTGTTTCAACTTGTTTCTCCTGATTTTTCTCGCGCAACTGCTGATACTTGTTAGAAAGCTTCTTCACGAACTCTTCCTTTTGGTTAGGATTCATCAAACGGGCTGCCACCGTTGCATTCTGCGAGGCGTCTTTCAGGTGAATAACCGGAGCATGATAAACCGGAGCAATCTTTAATGCCGTGTGCAAAGGAGAAGTAGTAGCGCCACCTATCAACAATGGTACATCGAGTCCCGCCTTTTCCAATTCAATGGCAACATGTACCATTTCATCCAGCGAAGGAGTGATAAGGCCACTCAGCCCAATCATGTTTACCTTTTCCTCTATGGCCCGCTGCACAATCGTTTCAGCGGGAACCATTACTCCCAAGTCGATTATCTCATATCCGTTGCAAGCCATTACTACGGAAACAATATTTTTCCCAATGTCGTGCACATCACCTTTCACCGTAGCAAGCAACACCTTGCCGGCAGAGGCAGCCCCTTCCTGCTTTTCCGATTCAATGACAGGCCGAAGAACAGCCACCGCTTTCTTCATAGTACGTGCCGTTTTTACCACTTGCGGAAGGAACATCTTACCCGCACCGAACAAATCGCCAACATGGTTCATTCCGGCCATCAGCGGACCTTCAATGATATCCACAGCTTTAGGATAAACTTTCAAAGCTTCAGCGAGGTCTTCTTCCAGATAATCTCCGATGCCTTTTGTCAAAGCATACTTCAAACGTTCCTCTACGGTATCTTCACGCCAGGCAAGCTGAGAACTGAGGCTTGAAAGCTGGGAGTTACCGTTAGAGAGAGAATTCTTGGCCGCTTCCGCCTCGGCTTTCAACCGTTCGGCAGTCTCAATCAACCGCTCGGCAGCATCCGAACGACGATTGAGAACAACATCTTCGATACGTTCCAGAATATCGGCGGGTATATCGGTGTAAAGTACGGAAGTGGCAGGGTTTACGATACCCATATCCATCCCCTCGCGAATGGCATGATAAAGAAAGACCGCATGCATTGCTTCACGAATATAATTATTACCCCGAAAGGAAAATGAAAGATTACTGACTCCACCGCTGACATGAGCGCCGGGCAGGTTCTTCCGTATCCAACCGGTAGCACGGATAAAATCGACTGCATAGTTATTATGCTCGTCCATACCCGTAGCCACTGCAAGTACATTCGGATCAAAAATTATATCTTGCGGATTGAAACCGACCCTGTTTACCAACAGACGATAAGCGCGTTCGCACACCTCAATTCTGCGTTCGTACGTATCCGCCTGTCCCTGTTCATCAAAAGCCATTACGACTGCAGCAGCACCGTATCGCTTTATAGTACGGGCATGTTCAAGAAACTTTTCTTCGCCCTCTTTCAAAGATATGGAGTTGACAATGGACTTTCCTTGCATACATTTTAACCCTGCAACTATCACATCCCATTTAGAAGAATCTATCATTACAGGAACACGGGCTATCTCCGGCTCGGATGCTATCAGATTGAGAAAAGTGGTCATTTCCTTTTCCGCATCCAGCAAACCGTCGTCCATATTTATGTCGATAATCTGCGCTCCGTCTTCTACTTGCTGCCGGGCGATACTTAGCGCTTCATCATATTTTTTCTCATTGATTAAACGCAGAAACTTACGTGAACCGGCAACGTTGCAACGTTCGCCCACATTGATAAAGTTGTTTTCAGGCTTTACCTCCAACAGTTCCAAACCGGAGAGCCAAAGATTATCGGGCAGAGAAGCCGGTATACGTGGCACAGCTCCTGCTATCAAAGACGAATATGCAGCAATATATTCATCGGTAGTGCCACAACAACCGCCTATTATATTTACCAGCCCTTCATGAATGTACTCCCTGATCTCATCTGCCATTTCAGCCGGAGTTTGGTCGTATGTACCCAGACTGTTAGGCAATCCCGCATTGGGATAGGCACTGATATAATAAGGAGCACGAGCAGCCAACTGTTCAAGAAAGGGTTTCAATTGACGGGCTCCGAAAGAACAGTTAAGCCCGACAGAGAAAATATCCGCATGTTGCACAGAAGCAAGAAATGCTTCCAGCGTCTGTCCTGACAAAGTACGTCCGCCTATATCGGAAACCGTTACGGAAAGCATCAGCGGAACCCGGACACCTATAGCTTCCATCGCCTGCTCCGCAGCATATATCGCAGCCTTAGCATTCAACGTATCAAATATGGTTTCAATCAGCAACGCATCCACACCGGC
>OGER01001157.1_pt1 | contig 22429 bp, 19 predicted proteins | sample 1570691 | NCBI WGS metagenome assembly OGER01 (sample SAMEA2582143, study PRJEB24529) | metagenome | biome: Human gut stool | place: China | collected 2011
CATGACGGACTACCGCAGGCTGATCTTTTCCGGCAACCTGCAAATGCTGCTGATCGGCCTGTTCATCCTCTTTTTTGTGGTGTTCTGCTGCATGTACTTCCACCAGCACATCCTCTCGCCTGCGTTCCGGCAGTTTGAGGAGGACCGACGGGAGTCCCGGCGGCGGATGGACGAGCTGCAGATGGAGCGCCAGCAGATGCAGACAGAGCTTTCCCGGCTGGCGGACGTGTGCCGCAACGAATCCGTCCCAGATGCCTTCCAGACCTTTCTGGAGGGCATCCCCAACCTGACAAAGACCGAGCGCCGCATCTTTGACGGCTATGTGGCCGGGCTGCGCTCCCGGGAGATCGTGGAGCAGCTGGACATCAAGGACAGCACCCTGCGCTTCCACAACAAGAACATCTATGAAAAGCTGGGGGTCAGCTCCCTCAAGCAGCTGCAGCAGTTTGCCGCGATCCTGAATTCCGGCGGCAGCAGCGCCCCCGACTCCGCCCCGGACGAAAGCGGCCCCAAAAAGGCCCGCTGAACCGCGCTCCCGCGCCGCTGCTTTCACCGGAAACAGGCAAAAATAAAGAGCCGCCGCACCTCACATGAAATGAACCCCAAAAGTTAGACAAAAATTGAATTAAGCAGCTCCAACGGTCTGAATCCTGTACTGTACAGGGCTCAGACCGTTTAGTTTTAATTTGATTCGGCGATTGTTGTAATAGTCGATGTAATCGACAATAGCCTTTTCGAGCTGGTCAATGGAATCAAATTTTTCCAGATAGAACAGCTCCGTCTTGAGCAGTCCGAAGAAGTTCTCGGCAACCGCATTGTCCAGACAAGTGGCTTTCCGAGACATACTTTGCGTAATTCCTTTTGCTTTCAGTAGATTCTGGTAGGACTTCATCTGGTATTGCCAGCCCTGATCCGAATGCAGAATCAGATTGTCAACCTTGTCCGGCAGCTTTTGAAAAGCACCTTCCAGCATATCCGTGATCTGTTTGAAATTTGGATGGCGGCTCAGGTTATAGCTGACAACTTCGCCATTGAACAGATCAAGAATTGGAGACAGATAGAGTTTCTGGTCATGCACCTTGAACTCTGTAACATCTGTGACCCATTTGCGGTTGGGCTCATTTGTTTTGAAATGCCGCTCCAGCAGATTCGGAGCTACCTCTCCGACCTCGCCCCTGTAGGAATTGTACTTTCTATTTTCACGAACCTGACAGACTAAACCAAGCTGCTTCATGAGTTTCCGAACCGTCTTGTGATTCACACAAATATCGTTGTTATGCAGTTCTTTTGTGATTCTGCGGTATCCGTATCGTTTTTTGTTCTCGTTGAAGATTATAACAATCTGTTCCTTTACCATCTGGTATTTGGCAGGATTCTGAGACTGGTGCAGATAGTAGTAGAACGTGCTGCGAGGAAGTCCGGCAAGTTGCAGCAGTGCTTTCAGAGGGTATTTCTGCCTTAGTTCCTGAACTACTTGTGCTTTCTGTTTTGGCGTTCCTCTTCCAGCACCAAGGCATTCAATTTTTTTTAAGTAGTCGATTTCCATCCGAAGCCGTTGATTCTCTGCAATGAGAGCTTCTTCTACCTGCTTGTCTAATTTCGGCTTTCGCCCCTTCTGCGTTCCTCTGGCTGCACAAGCCCTACCGCGCCGTTCTACCAGAAGGACTTCTTTACCTTCTTCCAGATAGATGCGCTCCCGCCGCTCGACTTGCGTTGTATTTCTTATTCCAAAGCGTCTCGCTGTTTCTTTGCAATTCAGGTTTTCCTTTCGCATTGTTTCAATGACTTCAACTTTGAACATTCCTCTATATGTCATTCGCTTTTTCTTCTCTGGCATATAAAAACACCCCATTTGTTAGACAGTATACCATGCTGTCTAACAAATGGGGTGCAGTTCATTTCGCCAGATGCTTTTTTATTCTATCGGAGTAATCTGATATTTTGAATAACGTCCATGAGTCACAATTTCCAGATCACCGCTCGTAAGCAGTTTTTTCAATATATAGCCAGCTTGATTTGCGGATATTCTTAGCTTCTCCATAACATCCTTCTTTGTGATATACTTATTCTCCATTGCTATTTTAAGGACAAGCGAAGTCTGGCTGTTTGTCATCTTGTCAAAGCAAGAAAGCATAAAATGAGCCAGTTCTTCAATCACAGGAATGGTAACAGAGTTCCCCAATTGCTTGTATTTCTGACCGTCTGTCATTCCTTTCGGAAAACTAAAAGTATCAACGCCGTCTTTCATAAAGGCATACCCGACAAATCCTTGTAGCCGTCCCCATTCTGTAGGAGTCATAACACGAATCCCCTCATGGTTTAACTCGGTTTTTTTAGAAGGAATCGTTGTCCCTCCAACGCCTTCTTTCGGCTGGTAGACCAGATTTCGTTCCTTACCAGAACCACCGGTAGCAAGAATCGTGTTAGCAACGGGATGCTCCTCATCTTTTGTATTGACAACGCAATAACCAAACCCATAGCCTTTTTGGGATTGCCTTTCCTTGTGTCTCTTCAAAGTTTCCCAATAACCAGATGCCATGTAGTAGTGGATATCAACATCTGGCTCTAAGATTTGATGGACATCTTCGAATATAGTTTTGCTCCCAGATGTCGGAAGCCCCTCGGTTAAGACCTTTACCGCTTCACCATAGCGTTTTTTGCTGAAAGCCATTATGAAAACACGAGGGCGATTCTGAGGAACGCCAAAATAACGAGAGTTTCTGATAAACGACTTGGGGGTATAAACATAATTCCCGTCATCATCAAGCGTAACACCAATTACTCGGTATTCAAGTTCCTCTTCGAGAGTTTCGATAATGGTGCGAATTGTCTGTCCTTTGTCATGCGATACGAGGTTCTCAACATTTTCCAGAAGGATCGCTCTTGGATTAGTGCGCGAGATTATATCTGCAATATCAAAGAAGATGGTTCCGCGAGTCTTATCTCTAAAGCCCAACTGCTTGCCGACTCTGCTGAATGTTTGGCATGGAAATCCTGCCAAAAGAACATCATAGTCAGTTTGAGCAACTTTGTCTTTAAACTCGTCGGAAGTCAAATCATTTAACGGATTTTCTCCATACAAATGCTCGTATGTTTTTGCTGCGCTTGGATCGATTTCGGCCGAAAGGACATTTTCGAATTTTCCTGTCAACTCGAAACCACGACGAATACCGCCAATGCCGGCACATAAGTCTATAGTCTTGTATATCATGTTTCATCGCTCACTTGTCTAATTTTTAAGTTGGTAGCATCCAAACCATCAAGAGAAACGGTGTAAGTGATGCTCCGAACACCTTTAGGCAAATGTCCGCCAACAAATGATTCATCTTTGATGGCAGGAAACGAATCGTCCACTTTATACTCCAACATTGCGTGTAGTATATATTGCCTATTTCTCGCGGACTTGCCTTTTTCAAATCCGAGGGATTCCAGTTTTTCGTTTAGTGCTACGGTGCTATAACCTAAGCAGGCTAAATCGCTGACCAAGCTATTGATGCTATCTCCCGATTGAGCAGTTTCAATCTGGCAGAGAACCAAAAATAAAGGAAATCCGTTTGGGGGATCAAGTTGAAAATGATTGCTTAAAGTAATTTCCCGTTTATTCCTTGCAGTCGTGGATTTGACTTCATAAAATTTCCCGTCACAATCTATGTCGTATGTAGCTCCTGTTGGTCCATTCCATTCTGCGTTTTCGCCGTGTGCTGCAAGGTATCGAAGCGTAAGTAGTTCTCCTAGTACATCATATACTCGTTCATCCACATTTCTGTTTCCGAGAAGCTCTTTCCATTGCGTCCACCATGTTGTAGGGGAAGAAAGAATCTCTTTTCGAAACTCACCGTTTATTCCGGGATTAAGAAGCTCGGAGCAAAGAGAGGAAAACGGTATTTTGATATCTTCAGAGCGAGCCATAAGCAATAGTGCATACCGAGTTTTCGATCCATCGAGGATAATTGTGTCGGTATATAGATGCGCACCGGCAAACTTCTCCGAAACCACCATGTCTTGAGGAACGGGTAATGCTACACCATATGAATTTCCTGTTTTGATAGTCCAGCCTTCATATCCACACTTAGTGATGCTCGGAATGACCGAAGCATAGCCGGTTGCAGATGCAGCCCATCCGTCCCTGATTTCCTTAGCCAGCATTCTCATCGCCTCCTGCAATGTTGAGCTGAGCAAATAACTGTGTGACATAACCGGGTTCTCCGTTTTGAGTAAGTGCTGGCTCAACCGTTGTACAATTCACCCGATTTTGGGTAGCAATCTTGTTGAAAAGATTACTGGACTTTTTTTCTACGCCAGAATAGGCTTTTATTAACTCTCTATAGAGCTTCAAGCGATAACCTTTTCCGGTTCGCTCAATAAAGTCGCTGATTGTATCCGTTCCGAGGTCTTTAAGGACTTCTCTTGTTGCTTCCACAGATCCTTGCCATGACAGATGAATGTACCACCATAGTGTTTTAAGCCATATGCGACGTGTGTGGGCATAGAATCGTTTGGGATTTATCCTATGCCCCTCGTCCACATCTTTTTTGCTTGGAGGATATCGCAAATGCGTAATATCCGGGAAGACAACACACGATAGATAACGCCAGACATCATCGTCATTTGCCATGACATTAGTAAAACCATTTGCAACTGAAAGCTCAGTATAAAGGCACAGCCCGATATTAACATCTATAGCATATCCACCATTGGGTTTTGATTCCTGATAAACAGCTAGAACCTTACTCCTCAAATCGGAATATGCAGGATCAAAATCGTCTACACTGTTTTTTTGCCATTTTGCTTCAAGATCAAGGAATGCAGCTTCCGACAGGGCATCAATATCATCAGCAAAAATTTTAGCTTGCACTTTAGTCAGCTTCTTATAATTCATTCTGATTGCCCTCCTTTCAGCATTCTCTCGATATTGATATGAATAGTCCTTTGAAGCAGATCAATGCTTTCTGGTTTCAATGCAGGATCACAGCTCGTGTAGAAGTAATACATAGCTTGTGAAATACTGCCTACCTCTAAATTGTTTCCATCTAAAGTAGGTACAAGATACCCCATTTCTTCGATTTTCTTGATAATCATAAGATACGCAGTGGAAACAATTTCCACAAGAATGTCTACATTTTTGATGGTGTCACCCACTTTCGGACAGAAGGAATAGTGCGAGTTTAGATACAAGCACACATAATCCTCGTTGAAGGGATCTTGTGTAGGATCATCCCATTGATTTAGTTCCAGCCACCAAAGCGGCAAGTTTGGATCTTTAACTTCCTTGATTGGGAAATCCATGTAGAGACTGTCAAAATCTAATGCAATGCTATCAATAGTGCCAATAGTAACACCAGCTTCATTGATCAGATGTTCTTCTCCTTGATACACATTTGGGGCTTCCTTCTGAACATATAGAACTGTATCAAGTACAAGGTCACCCTTGATTTCTCCCGGCAAAAACTCGTATTTGAAATTACAGACTATACTTTCCCCTCTATTCACTATAGATTCGGGCTTGATATAACCCATTTGGGTAAGAGTTCTGTTATTCCAAATTATGCAGATTCCCAAAGATGCCTCACTACAGATTAGTCCATTTTTCCCATACAGATATGACGGTGATTCGATTGTGATTTGTCTACATATCCTCAGGCCATCATTTTCAATTTTCCACGATTCGAGACTGTCTTCCAACTTTACTGTGCTCTTTCCTCGTGGGCGTAGACTTCTGTATGTTTCTTCGATGAGATAACTGAAATCGTATTTGCCGCAGACACAGCCGCACTTATCGAGCAGCTCTTCTGTTAATGTAGGGTAAAACGACAAGTTGTCCATTTCAGATCACCTCAATTCTTTGGGATTCTTTTTGTTTCTTTTATTGAGCAACGGTACTTTCTGTTAGCGGTTTTGATTATCAATTTACCACTGACAAGAGCATTAGTAATCGAATTTTCAATTTCGAAACCGCACACACCTTCGTTCTCATCACTTGCAACAATGCGTACTCTTGTAAAATCGGATTTTGCTTCTCTGCAATCGATATCACAATCAGCATCCAGCGGAAGTTCCTTGCCGGAGTTTTGCGCAAACGTCTTACACTCCCATATAGCTTCTACAGTAATCGGGAAGGCTGTTCCGATATTCTGCTGCCAAGCACTCGAATCCATCAATCCAGTTTCTGATTCAACAAAAATGCCGATTAGCGCTTTTTTCTTTGCGTTTGAAAATTTGGCGGAAAAATCAATAATTATGGAATCGTCAACATATGTTTTATCGCCAAGCATAAACTCCAAATTGTCCGAAGTGCCACCTCCGGAACCGCAGCTACCTGAATTGCCTCCTTTTGGCTTTTTGCCAAAGTTCGCGGTCGGAAGTAATCTCTTACCGAGTTTGCCAGAGAGCTTGCTGGTAGTTCCATCTACCAGACCTTCACTGCTACCTCTAAGTTCTGCATTTACTTTGATGCTCACCTGATTCTTAATATTGGAGATCAGGGTAAAAGAAGAAGGATCTGTCCAATCCATATGGTCAGACTTCTCACTTTTTCTCAAATATTCGCCAAATGGTTTACCAGAGAAATATCCTGCGGATGGATCATTTTTAAGAGTAATCTGACAGTTTGGAACAAAGAAAACCAGAATGTACTCATCATCGTTTTCTGGCTTGATTATCCCCTTTGCCCAGTTGCCATCAATCTTGTAGTCAAGAATCATGCCCGGAGTTCGAGCGAACATTACAATGGGATCGTTCAGGGATGTTTTATTAAATAGTCTAAGATAAGTATACGGTTTTATTGACGCTCCGCTGATTCCCATTTCGTCCTTCGTGACACGGACATACGATGCATATCCAGCCTTACCGCCGACAAGTTTCTGCGATGGAATTGCTGTGGATTTTATGAATGGGAATGACTTGGATTTATACGGATTTCCATTATCATGATTTGCACTCAAAGCAGTAGTGTATAGATCCTGAATCAGTCTGAATAAAGGACGCATATTCGAATCGGTAATCGGTTTTCCGTTTACACGAATAGCAAGCCACTTCTGCGTGGAGTAGTTCTCAATGGCTTTATTGAAGATTCTTGGTGCATACCATTTCTGGACTGCAAGCTCTATATACTGAGCGATATCGTCCTTGAAGGTACACATCGCAATTTCTTCTTCTGTGACTCCACAATTATCCGGGAAAATACCACGCAGCAAGCGATCTTTATCAATATAAGGAATGATAATCGAAGTACCTGTCTGTGTTGGTGAGAACTTCTTTATAGAAAAAACATCCAAAACTTTCTGAATTTCTGTTTCATCGGTAAGTGGTAATATTTCCTCATCCGATTCATTCAGCTTTTTTCCCCACCAAGCTCGACCAACAGCATTTTTAGTTACTTCTTTCAGAATAGCATCATCATCGGTTTCATTTTCAATGAGAGATATGATCAAACGAGATTTCATTACATCGTCTTCTTTGATCTGTGTGTAAAAAATAACCAAGCCGATACCAACACGATAATAGACACTCTTTCCGTAACCCCAGCTGCCACCTGCTTCGCCAGCGCTTGAGTTTGTCTGCTCTTTACCTGTATCAAAAACCAACTTGAAATAATTCCCGTGATCATTGGGATCTAAATCTTTTTGAAGAATAGGTCCGGTTAAACCAGAAGTTTTATAATCTCTGATTTCAAGATAATCTGCGGTTTCGGTAGCATAGCGGCGATTTAGAATATGACAAATATCCGGAAGCATCGCATTAAACGCTTCTGGTGAGAAATTTCCCTGTGTAAAATTGATGTTGCAGGAGTTGTATGGCTGATTAATAGCAGCATCAGAACTATTCTGAATTGCTTCACGCACAAGTAAATCAAGCTCTGGAATATTATCATTTTGAAGAGCTTTCAGTGCGCCACTTCCGTATGACACACCTATTTTCATCGGCAGTATAAGGCTTTGAAACATGGGTGGCCTCCTTAATACTTATATCATTATTCGCAAAGACTTCGCATGTGTTTCTCCGATACTGTCACCGGAGACGATAATGCTGATACCGATAATGTCATCTATCGCATTCAACTTCAAACGATTCTTTGTCTTAGGTTCGCCTCCATCTTTCTTAATCCTATAGATCAGGAGAAGAGGCTTGTCTTGAAGGCCAAAATCACAACGCTTCGAAATTATGTTCTTGCCATTCTTACGTGTTTTTTTGAAGCCCTCCAACTGTTCGGGCGTAAGTTCACTTTCGTTCACATCACACACAGCGTCTCGACCAGAACGCAAAGAGCCTATGTCAATGTGTTCTTCACTCTCAACTTTCTTTCTTGTACGCTCAATCATACCCACGGATAACCCGTCACCCACAGACCATGGAATATCCTGATTGTCTCCGTCAATTACAGCAACATTCCATTGAGTGAACTTACCTTCGTTGTTCATCTGTGACATCCATTCAAAGAAGTAACGAAGATTGTTTTTTAGGGATGTAGCGTAATCTGAAATTTCGAAAGCAGACAAATAGTGACCAAGCACATCGTTATAGGAGATGCTATCCCAGACAAAAGCCTTAGCAGCAGTTGATACTCTTGATTGCTTTGTGGTATTGAGAAATGCAATAAACTTGTTCGTTAGCTCGAGGTTGTTAGTTATACTGCTATCATTAGTAAAATCGGTTGTCTCATAGCTGTCCCCACAGAAATCAAAATCTGCATATTCAGCCATTTGAGATTTCTTTTTCGCTGTGATTCTGAACTTCGCGATTTCGGGAGTGTTTCTTATTCTTGGCCCGAACTTGGCAGGAGAGATGCCTCGTTCCATAAACATCTCAACCTCACGCTTTAGGTCCATGTCGATTTTGGCAAGTGCCTTGAATTTTTTCAATGCATCATCGGTAATCCAAATTCTTTGAAGGAGTTCGTAGCCTTTGCGATAGCCGAACCATCGAGCCATCTGCATCAATGTATCAGCTTGATTTGATGTGCGGGAGAAAAATGTACACACCAATCCATCAATAGTAAGCCCACGGGAAAGCGTGTTGCCTCCAATTACCAAAAACGCAGGAGCTTTTTCCATTGATTTGAGTTGCTCATCTGTAGGATAGACAATGCGAAGATACGTACCTTCTTCGGCCTCCCTGTTAGCGGAGCAGTTATCCACACAAAGGTGAAGTCCGCTGGTGTATTCAAGCGATTTGTCTTCACCCAAAAGAATGTTTGTAATGTTAGACAAGAGAGCGTTCAGCTCACCAAGTAGTTCTTCAAAAGTAGGCATATCCTCACGGACTGAGGACAAAAGGCCGTAGTCTGGATTTGCTTCTTGTAAATCTGCTTTCGTAATTGCGTGAGCTTCTTTGGTATAAACCTCCCGACAATAGTCAATTACTTTTGATTTGTCAGCAAGCCAATTTTGAATTTCGTCATAAATTACAAAATGCTCTTTTTGAATTGAGGATGTGTGTACGAGCATACTGATGCTTTTTTTGTGACCTCGCACTCTAAGTACGGAAGTAGCACAAAGGAACCAACTGATTGCTTGCTTCATACTGTCAGGCAATCCTGTTTTCTTTTTCTTCTGGATCTCTTTGAGAAGCTTGTTCTCAGAAAAGTTGACTTCACGTAAAATAGGAAATCCGGGACATTCCTGCTCATTGTTTCCAAAGATAACTTTAGCACCAAAATACTCGGTTGCTTCCGGAAGCGTACAGATAAAATCCTTAGGATATAGGGATTCTACACTCGATTCATTCAAAACGTTTGCATACGGTGTTGCTGTGAAACTTATGTAGTTTACAGCCTGAACACGGACTTCAGGGATAACGCCATCGCTTTTTTTGCCGTTCACAAGATTGCAAATAAGTTGATTGATAGCGCAGCGTTCCTGCTCTTCTTCCTGAGTAATTTCAGCTGTATTTATACTCGCCTGATCTGCCTCATCATCTATTACCAGGATGCGTAGTTTACTCGTCCTATTCGGATCATCATAAAGCCAGTCGATCAACTTTTCGAGGCGTTTGCGATTCTTTAGGCAAACCGTCACATACCTCTGAGAAAAATTCTTGCTTCCAGTCAAAGGATTGAGTTTCAATTCCTCTGCACAAAATCGCTTGTCTTCTCCTGTGAAATCGAGTATGCGCCACAAAATACCTTCGCTGTTATGAAGGTCTTTTTTGAACCGATCTCTGGTCTGCTTTCGAAGGTTATCAATCGTGCCCGATAGGATAATAAAGAAGTTCCAGTCATAATCCGCAGCCATGCTGACAAGCCCTTCCATATTGGCTGTCTTACCCGACTGAACACTACCGGTTACAAGTCCCTTAATGGCACCAATCTTTCGAGTATCACTGCTCAAATGATTCAAAATCCATGTGCAGCTCTTTTGAATGTTGCTGACAGATACTTCGCTCATTGTGGTCTTTAGATAAGCCTTGTACTGTTCCCACGATGAAGTAATGCCATATGGGACAGGATATTGATTTCTAATTATTCCATTGTCAATAGCAATAACCGGCTCACCCTCTGCCATGGTTACGGTAATATGTGTGGTTTTATAGTCCTCAACAAATGCTTCCCAAGCGTCAAGAGTTAAATCTTCCGGCCACATAAATTCATCAATTAGGTCGGCAAGTTTACTTTCTCTTTCCGCAGAGGAAACACAGAGAGTGAGTATGTCATCCCAGCCTTTACCGGCATTCAACGCATCAGCAATCCATTCCTTGCACGGCTGAAATATTGCACTATCGTAATCAAACATCATAGTTATCTCTCCTTAAGAGCTTCCTCTACTTTATCGGCACAAGCTGCACAGTTCTTCTTTATTTCTTTACCCCAAAATCGCATCACAATCCATCCTTGTTCCTCAAGAGCACGTGTTACTTCTCTGTCTCTTTCGATTGTTCGCTCAATTTTAGAGATCCAAAACTCCTGCCGCGATTTGATCTCGTGCTTTTTTGTTTCCCAATCAAATCCATGCCAAAATTCGCTATCACAAAAAACTGCTACTTTCTTGCCAACAAAAGCAATATCCGGTTTTCCCATAATTGTAGTAACATTTTTTCTGTAACGAAGCCCTCGCGACCAGAGTTCTCTCCGGAGAGCCAGTTCAATTTCCGAGTCCTTATTTCTCACTCGACTCATATTGTAACTAATCTGTTCTTGTGTCTTTTTCATGTAATCACCAGCTTGGAGAAAACTTCTCGGGATAAGTCAATACCAAATATTATATTCGAGGCTGGAATAATCAATATTTGATCCGTTTGACATTACACTTTCCAAAATCACACTTACTTCTTTGATCAATTAGGCTATCCGATAGGATTTCCAGATCTATTCGATCTGGTATATCACGTCTTGGAACAAGTCCACTTTGGTCATTGGTTTTCATTTTGAATGTTCCTGCCGGAATTGAGATCACAATTAATTCGTTCTCATACTGATTGTTTAAAATAAGCGTCCAATCCTTTTCGGGAGCACTAATTTTAGGATTAAGCCAAAATAGAGCTTTGCTATCCTGCCTCTTGGCATAATTTACATTCTTGCCAACTGCAATTTCGTTATCGCTCAGAAGTTGAATGGCCTCCTTCTTTGCGCGAATTTCCATTTGAGCTTTTGTCCTGTTTTTCACGGAAGAAATAAGTTCAGACTTTTGATGTACTCTTGTTTTCTTGCTTTCATCGCAAAATACATTTATTCCTATCAGTTCCAAGAGAAAGAGTGCTTCGTCGAGATACTGTCCAAGCTCAACTTCTCTGAATTTAGATACCTTTTGTTTATTACCAGATGTCTTATTATCGCAGTCAAGGCGACCTATTTTTTCTGCTTGTGTAATCAATTTTGCTTCAATGTAATCAATATCGGATCGATTTAAGCTGTCGTCAGAAGTAGTAAGGACAACCACTCTTTCCCACCATGACTTTCCAATGATGTGTTGCTTAATTCGCTTGGATAAATCAGAGGCTTGACCAACATAAACCATATCTTCGGAAAGAAGCAAATAGACACCGTATCGAGAACAAGCATCAGTAGATATTAATTCGTTGACAGATTCGCGCGGAGCAGAATAGAGTTCTCCTTTATTCCAACTGGAGTCTTCCATACTGATGACACATTTCAAAGTGCCTTCATTTAAAAGCAAGTTTATTGTTTTGGCTTTGGCCATTGGTATGCGCCCTCATGTTCAGATTTCTTTAGTCGTTTCCGGCAAAAACTCCATGACATCACCGATATCCACATTCAAAGTTGAGCAAATCTTGTGAAGTACCGTCAATGTAACTTCCTCATCACGGCGCAGACGCGTCATTGTGTTTGGCGCTATTCCCGCAGCTTTTCGCAAATCAGCTTTGCTCATTTTTTTATCAACAAGGATTTTCCAGAGCTTGTTGTAAGAAATAGCCATGCCTTTCGACCTCCGGTCACAAGTTTTGTGTTTAATTATACACCTTTTGACAAAATAAAGCAAGAGAGTTTCGCACAAGTGTGCGAAACTCTCTTGCTGAAATTTCATAAACTATGGTGAGGTTTCTGCTGCAACACCAACAAGGAAAAGACAAATTTTATCTTAGAAATTCAGAAAAGCCTGCGACGCTGTAAAATCGGAACAGGCTTTTCTGCTATTCTCTCTGATTGCTGCGTTTCTGTTCCGTCTCCTGCACCATGTTTGGCTTGAGAAAATCATCCACATTCGCCTTCATATCGTATTCCGAAGGCTCATCTTTTTACCTATCTCTGCATTGGCTGCGGGGAGATGGTCACAGCATAAAGCTTGGACTCAAATTATTTACAAAAAATGTTCGGCAGAGGTCCTCCAATTCGAACCCGGTTCTGGTATAATAAGACCCCGGTATAAGGTAGGTGTCTCTGCTACGAAGAAGGAGGATAATTATGGTAGCAGGACATCTCCGCGAAAAAAGCGGATATTACTACGCCGTGTTGAACTACACCGATTCGCTCGGAAAGCGAAAGACCAAGTGGATTTCTACCGGACTTGCTGTCAAGGGAAATAAAAAACGCGCCGAGGCGATCCTGATGGACGCACGACGCAATTTCAATCCCGAAGAGCCGAAGGTCATAAACGGAGACATTCTGTTCGCGGACTACCGGAAAGAAAACACGCAAATACCATATTGCGACCCACGATGTGATCACCTACTTGTGTGACCGTGAGGACAACCCTGAAAAGTATAAAGTGCCAACGGGCTTTTATATCGAAAAGAACGGCTGCTCCAAACGGCACCCGGACAAGCCTGCCGCAGAGACTATCCGCTTCAATTTTACAGAGCCGGAAAAAACAGGGCTGTACACCCTATGGGAAAAGCTCACAGTTGGATGTGATGATCTGCTGACAACCCCGGAAGTTTCGGAACTGACGGGCTACTCTGCACAAAGCATCCAGCGATGGTGCAATCAGAAGATCCTTGTTGGATTCAAAATTCGTGGCACACTGACGCTTCCTCGGCTGGCAGTCGATGAGTTTATGTCCGGCGACCGTGCAACGGGCATTGTCCGAAAATCCTCAAAGTACCTTGACCTGCTCCGCACTTATGCACAGGACTGCCACGAGGGTGCAATGACCATTACATATTGATTTCTTACAGGGCGGTTCCACGATAGTTTGTGTGACCGCCCTGCTTACTTAGATGCAAAGATTATTCTTCAAGTAATTATTCTTGACAGAATAATCTTTGGGGCGTACAATGAAGCTGAACCTGTCATCAAATCAATCGTGAGGTGAGCCGCTATGTTTTTTGTTGACCGTGTGCAGGAAATGTCCGTATTACAGACCGCTTATGAAAAGCCGGAATCTTCTTTGTTCGTTCTCTATGGTCGTCGCCGCGTAGGAAAAACCACACTTTTGTCAGAATTCTGTAAAGAGAAGCCGTCTCTTTATTATCTGGCAACGGAGGAAAGCATTCAGGCAAACCGAAACGCCTTCCGATTGATGGTTGCTGATTTTCTCCGGAACGATTTATTGAAAAGTGCAGTCGATGCAAGCTGGGAGATGATTTTTTCCGTTCTTCTCTCTGCTCAGGAAAATAAAAAACTGGTAATTGTGTTGGATGAGTTTCAGTATCTGGGCAAGGCAGACAAAGCATTTCCCTCTGTTTTTCAAAAAATCTGGGATACCCTCCTGAAAAACAAAAATGTAGAAGTGATTCTTTGCGGCTCTCTGGTTCACATGATGATGGAGCAGACCCTTTCTTATTCTAGCCCTTTGTATGGCCGTAGAACAGGACAGATTCGGTTGAAGCAGATCCCATACGCTTATTACGACCGCTTCTTCCCCGATCTTGATGAACAGACCCGCATTTTATATTATGCTGTCACAGGCGGCGTTCCAAAGTATATCGAATTATTTCATCCATGTGCCGATATTGACACCGCCATTCTGCAAAATGTAATGACTCCTCAGAGCTTTTTGTATGAAGAACCTGAATTTTTACTGCGGCAGGAGGTTCAGGATGTTGGAAGTTACTTTTCCATCATCCGTGCGATTGCCTCTGGAAACATGAGGATATCTGATATTGCTTCTGCGCTGTCGCTGCCTGCCACCAGTTTGTCAAAGCCCTTAAAAACATTGTGCGATCTGGATATTCTGGAGCGAGAAGTGCCTCCCACCGAAAAAAATATTGAAACCAGCAAAAAGGGGCAATACCGCATTAAAGATAATTTTCTTGCGTTCTGGTTCCGATTTGTCTACCCAATGCGTTCTTTCATTGAAAGCGACCACGCAGAAATCGCAATGGCGAAGCTGAAAACCGGGTTCATCCCCAATCATGTTGGCTATGTCTACGAAGATATTTGCAGACAAAAAATGTGGGAGCTGAATACACAAGGAAAACTGCCCTTTCTCTTTGACCGTGTTGGTCGTTGGTGGGGCGGAAAGGATACCGAAATCGACATTGTCGCCATTGATACCACCGATCGAAGCAAAATCATCTTCGGAGAGTGCAAATTTCATCAAAACGTGCCGATGCAGCTGTCGGAACTGCACCAGCTGAAAGAAAAAGCCTCTGTCGTTCCGTGGGGAAATGCGAATCGAGACGAATACTTTGCTCTGTTCTGTATCAGTGGTTATTCTGAAGACTTGCAGCAGCTTGCGCAGGAAGATTCTCATCTTCTTTTGATGTGATTTTTCTCATATAACAATTTGTAAATAGGACTGCTCCACAACATCTTGTGAGTTGTGAGGCAGTCCTGTTTGCTTAGTTCCCTTCTCCGCATTTTACATCTGACAGGAAAGGAGAGATCGTTTCCCACATGAACACACCCATACAGTTGAAAATCCGAGGCCGCACCAAATGATGCCGGACTACTTTTATGGTCAGTCGGGCGAATTGTTCTCCTATTTCCGCATCCCCAAGGCACATCTTTTGACCTATCTCATCGGATTCGCACCCAGTCACACCATCCGGGCGTGACATCCTTGCATTCTCTCCTGCCGTTGAGTACACTGATGGTGTCAGCGGCAGAAGTTACATATTCAAGTGGATGCAAAGACAGGAGGTAACACCATGGTAGCAGGGCATCTGCAAGAAAAAAATGACTTCTACTACATCGTTCTGAGTTACAAGGACGCAGACGGAAAGCGCAAGACCAAGTGGGAAGCCACCAGTCTGTCCGTCAAGCGGAACAAGAAGAAAGCCGAGGCTCTTTTGCTGGAACGTCGGAGAAACTTCATGGTTCCCACCGCACCTGCGGAGATTCGCTTAGACGATGACATTCTTTTTTCGGACTTCATGCTGAAATGGCTGGAAGTCACGAAAAGCACGATCCAAATCACGACCTATGCAAGCTATCAGGGGATGGTGGAGCGCATCATCGTTCCGTATTTCCGAAAGCGCAATATCAAGCTGGTAGACCTGAAAGCCACCGACTTGCAGGATTTCTACACGAAACAGCTTGAACGGGTCAAGGCAAATTCGGTGATCCATTACCATGCAAACATCCACAAGGCGCTGAAGTATGCGGTAAAGATCGACCTGATCCCCACCAACCCGGCAGATAAGGTGGAGCGTCCGAAGAAGAACGAGTTCAAAGGCAGCTATTACAATGCTGACGAGATCCATGCTTTGACGGAGATCGCAGAGGGCACCAAGCTGGAGATCCCGGTTCTGCTGGCATCCTTCTACGGCCTGCGCCGCAGCGAGGTGCTGGGTCTGAAATGGGATGCCATCGACTTTGAAGCCAACACACTGGAGGTCAAGCACATCGTCACGCAGGCATCCATCGACGGCAAAAAAGTTCTGGTGCAGGCTGACCGTGCAAAAACGAAGTCCAGTCTGCGGACGCTGCCTCTTGTGCCCCACATCCGTGACCGTCTGCTGATGCTGAAAGGTCAGCAGGACACCTACCGCCTCCTGTGCGGTAAAAGCTACAATCGGGATTATCTGGGCTATCTGTGTGTGGACGAAATCGGGAACATCATCCGCCCCAACTACGTTTCCGAGCAGTTCCCGAAGCTGTTGGAGAAAAACGGTCTGCGTCCTATCCGCTTTCACGACCTGCGTCATAGCTGCGCCAGCCTTCTTCTGGCAAACGGCGTTCCCATGAAGCAGATTCAGGAATGGCTGGGTCACAGCGATTTCTCCACCACCGCCAATATTTACGCCCACCTCGATTACACTTCCAAGCTCTCGTCTGCACAGGCGATGCTGGAGGGGCTGGGCTATGGCAATGCGTCAGCATGATGCCATACGCCCCAAAGACAGGGTGGACGGGCGATGTTCCGAAAAAAAGAATGGACAGACGAATAAAATTCATCTATCCATTCGATTTGGCGGAGCATCAGGGAGTCGAACCCTGGCACCGGTCTCCCGGCCTATCGCATTTCGAGTGCGACCTCTTACGACCACTTGAGTAATGCTCCAGATATTAAATTTTAGAATGCCCCGTGCATTCCGGGAAAACTTTGGAGAGAATTTCAGGAGAGAACGACCGAAAATCGTTCACTCACGAAGTCGGAAAACCCGCATGAAACCTAGCAAAACCGGAAAACCACTTCCAAAAAGCCAGTTAGATTTCGAGTCGTTCTCGTTACGACCACTTCGATACATCTCCAAGTATATTTTCATAGCAAATTTACGATTTGTATATCGCAAATCGGCCTTGAAACTTGGAATAGTTGCTGTTAGAATATTGTTAGAAAACGCATCGTTCAGACAGGTTTTGAAGCCTGTCAGGACATCAAAATTGACGTTCTCTCGTGTGATATGGAGACATCCGGCGAAGCATCCACTTGGATTTCGAGTGCGACCTCTTACGACCACTTGAGTAATGCTCCGTATTCACAATACAGCTTAATTATTATAGCAAAATCCCGCCTTTCCGTCAACTGGAAATACAAAAAGCTCTTTCCCTTGTGCTTGACAGGCAGAGCGGGGCGTGCTATATTTATTTCAAATTTGAAGTATGCACTCAAAGGAGAACCTATGGCACAGAATCGACAGGATATGGGCAGCGGGCCGGTCAAGCCCCTGCTTTTGCAGCTGATGATACCCGCCGTGGTGGCGCAGGTGGTCAATCTGCTCTATAACATCGTAGACCGCATTTACATCGGCCACATCAAGGGCATCGGCGCGGCGGCGCTGACGGGCGTGGGCCTGTTTGCGCCGATCCTTATGCTCCTGAACGCCTTCGCCATGCTCATCGGCGCGGGCGGTGCGCCCCGCACGGCCATCGCGCTGGGACAGGGCAATAAAGACGAGGCCGAAAAAATCATCGGCAACAGCTTTACCATGCTGCTGTTTTTCGCTGTGGTGCTGACGGCGGGCTTCTATGCCGGTGCGCCCGCCCTGCTGCGGCTCTTCGGTGCCAGCGACGCCACTCTCCCCTATGCGGTGGCCTATGGCCGCATCTACATCCTCGGCTCGGTGTTCGTGCTGCTGGTCATGGGCATGAACCCCTTCATCACGACCCAGGGCTTTGCGAAGATCAGTATGCTCACGACAGTCATCGGCGCAGTCATCAACATCATCCTCGACCCCATCCTGATTTTTGGTCTTGGCTGGGGCGTCCGGGGTGCGGCAGTGGCGACGGTGCTCAGTCAGGCCGTGGGTGCCTGCTGGATATTGAAGTTCCTCACCGGCCCCAAGACCATCCTCAAGCTGCGGAAAGAAAACCTCAAAGTGGAGCGGAACATCATCCTGCCGGTGCTGGGGCTGGGCATCTCGTCCTTCGTCATGCTCTCGACGGAGAGTCTGCTCTCCATCAGCTTCAGCTCCAGCCTCGCCCGCTACGGCGGCGATGTGGCCGTGGGCGCGATGACCGTTATCACCAGCGTGTCCCAGCTCTGCACCATGCCGATTCAGGGCATCTGTCAGGGCGGCCAGCCGGTCATGAGCTTCAACTTCGGCGCAGGCAAAAAGCCCCGCGTCAAGGAGGCGTTCCGCTTCCAGCTCACCCTCTGCTTCGGCTATACCACCCTGTTCTGGCTGCTCATGATGCTGGCCCCCGGCGTGGTGGCGGGCATCTTTACCTCGGACGCTGTCCTCATCGAATACACCACATGGGCCATGCGCATCTACATGGCGGGCATCCTCGCCATGGGCGTTCAGATCGCCTGCCAGCAGAGCTTTATGGCGCTGGGTCAGGCCAAAGTCAGCCTCCTGCTGGCCTGTCTGCGGAAGATCATCCTGCTTATCCCGCTGATTTTTATCCTGCCCTGCTTCACGGCAGATAAGTGCTTCGGCGTCTTTCTCGCCGAGCCGGTCAGTGATATTCTGGCAGCGACCATTACAGCCATCACCTTCTTCTCCCGCTTCGACAAGATACTGGACAAGGGTGCCGGGAAGGTATGATTTCACAGGAAATAAAAACAGCCCGCGGACGGACAAAAATCCGGCCTGCGGGCTGTTTTTGTGTCAACGGTAGTCGATTTCAGAAAGGGTGATACGTGGCTTTTCCGTGCCGGTCTTTTCGCACATCAGATCGAGCTGCTCCTGCAGGTAAGGCACCCGTGTACTGACGTCCGGGAACTTCGGCCCCAGAATGACTTCGTCTAATTGGAGAGGAAAAGGTGTCTGGACGAAAAGCCACGGTTTGTCGCCGTCAGTATGGAGGATGTTGTCCTTCGTCTGGTAGATGACCCGCAGCTCTTGCTCATAGCTGTAGCTGCTGTCTTTGAAGAGGTAGAGCACTTTGCCAAGGAGGGAGTCGAAATAGGGACGGTTTGCATTGTTCAGTCTCTTCGCGATCTGCCTCAACTGCCTGAGCTGTCGTTCGATCTCCTTGTAATTTTGAGCCAGTTTCTCATTGTCACCACGCAAAACCATATTTTTAGCGTTCTTCCGGAGATAGCAGACATGATAGAGTGTCGGCTCCACCGCACAAGAGCGGTTTTTTGTTGTCTCCCAGTCAATGATCAGGCAGCAGCCCTTTGCATGGTCGCCATACATCTCCCACATGGGCAGATAATCGACCCGGGGCGTAAAGCACTTGACAAAGACGTAGGGGACATTCAGCGATTTCCTGTCTTTCTTCCCCGCATCATACTGGTCGCCGTAAACAGTCTGAAGCAGCGTTTGTCCCTCGTTCGGGTCATTCATATAGGACAGATGCATGACCGTGAGTTTGCCCAGCCGGTCCTTTTTCTCGCCAGTACACTTTACCGGGAGCATATAGGAGAACACCTCAGAAGAAGTGTAATAGGCGATCTTCTTTTCCGTACCTTCTGCTTTCAGCTCCAGCAATATAAGATTGGACAGATGCGCTGTCTGGGCAAGATACAAGTAGTCCCGATAAGAAAGAGTTTCAGTACCAATTTTTTGAGCTGAAACAGCCAGCGCATCAAAATCAGTCCCTTTCAGAAAGCGGGATTTTTCAATGATCTCACTCTGCCGCAGACTGCTGCAATCATCCTCTGAAAGCTGCGCCATTTCTGGTACGAGATATTTCCGCATCAGCACGATCATCGTGATAAGGGCCGTTCTTTGGCGAAAAGAGGGACGTTTTCCGTTATGATTCAGAATACCCCGGACCTTGTCTGTGAAGTCCGAAAGAGTTGTCGGCATCTGGGATGGATATTCCAGTTTCAGAAGGTCATTGTAATGCGAAAGCAGCGTCGTGCTATAGGATTCATTATAGGGGTTTCCCTGTGCTAAACCAATGAGTGTTTCGTATTCCTCGTCAAAATCGACAGCATATTCTCCTGCATTTCTGCAAAGGATCGGGTCCAGCGGCTCTGTCGACCATTCCAGTGCGGCCAGACCATAAAATTTCATTGCCGCAAAAACATTGTTTTCCAGAAAAAGGAATCGGTCACCCATTTTGATGTAGAGTTTATCGAAGTCAAAGACACTCTCTGTCGAAGGTGCCGGCCTTTCCTCCGTGTCTTTATGCCAGTCTATCACCTCTTCGTATACGACCTTGTCTCCGCCATAAAACAATACGGCTTCCATCAAATCTTGGAGCACTGCTTTTTCTCCGTCCGCATATTTGACACAATAGCAATAATGCCTGAAATCATCGCACAACTCCCGGAGTTCAGACGGATAGAGAGTAGCACGCTTTGATTTCTTTTTCTTCAGAAGATATGCTGCGTGTTCCAACACTTTTTTGTCATCGCCACGGGAAAACCCAAATCCCTCATGCATATAGTTGTCCGGGTTTCCTGATGTATAACTCACAAAACCCGGCTGATTGCTCAATTCCAATGTCTTTTCATACGGCCCCTTATCATATTCAAACTCAAGCAGGGGATAGCGCTTGCTTTCTTCTTTTACGTCTGCCATAAAGCCCCTCCTCTTTGTTATTCCTGCGGCCGGGCCGCGCTCTGTTCTGTCAGCATCTTACACATAGCCCCGACGCAGGCCGGGTCAAACTCATGTCCGGCACGCTCGCGGAGGGCCGCAGCGATTTGGGCGTCCGTCTCGCCCCGGCGGCGGTGGCGGTCGGTGAAGTCGGCCACAGCGAGGATGCGGGACAGCAGCGGGATGGCCTCGCCCTGCAGCCCCTCAAGGTAGCCGGTGCCGTCGTAATTTTCGCGGTGATACCGCACGGTCTCGGCCACCCGGTCTACGATTTGGAGTTCCTGAATGATGCGGCAGCCCCGCGCTACATAGGTCTTGTAGAGCTGGTACTGCTCCTCGGTGATGTTCCGCTGCAATACCACATCATCGGGCAGGCCCACGGTGCCTACTTCGTGCAGCAGGCCCGCATAGTAGCCGTCCCGGCAGGCGGCCTCATCCAGGCCCATCCGGCGGGCCATCTCCTGCGTCAGCTCCGCAGTCTGCTGGCAGTGGAGGTCGATCTCGGGGATCTTGGAGCTGAGGGCGCTGTACATGGCCGTGATGACCTTCAGCGACATCTCCGAGAGTTTGCCCTTCTCCGCGTCGATGCGCTGCTGCAATAAAAGATGGCGTTTGGCCTTGTCCACCCAGTAGCGCTGGATGGAGAACATGATGATGTAGGCCACCCCCAGGATGCAGATGTAGAGGAACGGGAAACGGAGCACGAAGCTTTCGCCGTAGAGGGCGGCGGGGTCGGGGACGAGCCCGCCGTGCAGGCAGGCCATCACCCAGAGAAAGCCCAGAAGATTGATAAAAGTACCGTCCACGAGACCCAGCACGAAGGTGCAGGAAAAGGAAAATATCAGCAGGAAAAACCAGCTGAAATAGCCCACATAAGCCTTCTGGAAAAGCAGGGCGCTGCCGGCCAGAAACGCCAGCGCTGCACCCAGCTCCCGCGCCCGGCTGGCACTGCGGCGGGACAGAGAGAGGTTGACGCCGTCCAGAAGCATCATGCCGCCCAGCAGAAGATAAAACGGCAGCGGCGCACCGTACAGAAACCCCAGCGGCAGATGTACCAGCCAGAGCAGACCCACGACGAGCTTGGCGTAGAGGGCCAGCTGCGGGTCGCCATGGGGGACGAGTACCGTCTCGCGCAGCCGTTCAAGCGTATCCTTGTTCATAAAACATCCTTTTGGCGCGTCACTGCACCGCTATCTCTCTGCTTTCCAGCAGCTCCACCACGGCCTTGACCGCCGCAGGCTCGAACTGCGTCCCGCTCAATTTCCGGAACTCTCCGATGATGTAGTCCCTGTCGCAGTGGCCGCGGTAGCACCGGTCGGAGCCCATGGCGTCCAGCGCATCGGCGACGCTGATGATCCAGACCATCTCCGGCAGCTGCCCGCCTTTCAGCCCGGCGGGGTAGCCTTTGCCGTCGAACCGCTCGTGGTGGTAGCTGGCACCGCAGTCGGCCTGAGGCAGAAATTCCAGCCCCTCAAGAATTTTTCGGCCCCAGACGGTGTGCTGCTTCATGATGTCGAACTCCTCGTCCGTCAGCCGGGAGGGCTTATTGAGGATGGCGTCCGGCACGGCGATCTTTCCGATGTCGTGGAGCAGGGCGCTCCGGTAGAGGCTGTCCAGCTCCTCGCCGGTAAAGCCCATATGCGCCCCGATGAGGCGGGCATATTCGGCCACCCGGTGGGAGTGCTCGCTGGTGTAGCGGTCCTTTTCGTCT